>Ga0209512_1003738_pt1 | contig 14084 bp, 10 predicted proteins | sample frozenSSSSmetaG_FD_184142 | JGI IMG/M metagenome (GOLD analysis project Ga0209512, IMG submission 184142) | Glacier valley bacterial and archeal communities from Borup Fiord, Nunavut, Canada, to study Microbial Dark Matter (Phase II) -... | ecosystem: Environmental > Aquatic > Freshwater > Ice >... | reverse complement strand
CGCCAGCACTACCGAATTCCTGAAGAACCCGATTGGTACTGGCCCTTACAAGTTTGTCTCCTGGTCGGCTAACGACAAATTTGTGCTGGACGCGGCAGGCCCCCACTGGAGCGGCGAACCCCATATTAAGCAGGTTATCTTCCGCCCTATCCCCGAAGGCACAGCCCGGATTAACGAACTGCGCTCAAGTGGGGTGGATATTATCACCAACGTGCCACCCCTCTTACTCAACAGTTTGCAGAATCAGGCGGGTATTGCCCTGCTGAAAGCGATTAATACTGGCTCGATTATTCTTATTCCCAGCTTCCAGAACACCGACGTATTCAAGACCAAGCAGGTACGTCAGGCTATGAATTATGCCATTGACAAAGAACAACTGGTAAAAGTAATTTTGCAGGGGGCGGCAGTGCCTTTAACCGCGCCTTATGCTAAAGGTATTCCCGGTGGTTGGGTGGAGGGGTTGCCGCAGTATAGCTACGACCCCGAAAAGGCTAAGTCTTTGTTAAAAGAAGCGGGCTATCCAAGTGGTTTCAAGGTTAGCTTCAAGGCTCCTAACGGGCGTTATTTGCAGGATAAACAGATTGCCGAGGCTATTGTGGGCCAGCTTGCCAAAGTGGGAATTACTGCCGACCTGGAAGTGATTGAGTGGAGTACCTATGTTCAGGGGATTATCGGGCGTAAGTACGAGCTGTTCCTGCTCAGCCAGGGCGGGTTGCAACTAAACGGCAACGCCTCCACCAACTGGAGTGGGAAAGTCAAGGGTATCGCCTGGCAGGGTTACAGCAACTCGGCGGTGGACGACCTGATTGATAAAGCTGCCAAGACGGTAGATGAGAAGGCTCGCACCGGGCTCTATGAGCAACTCACTAAACTGGTCTGGGACGAAGCCCCCTGGATTTTCCTCTATAACCAACAGGATATTTATGGGGTGCGCGATAAGGTCAAAAACTTCAAACCAACTTCCGAGGCGGTAGTAAGGCTGGAGAATACCGAGGTAAGCTAATATGCGACAGTTGCTGGTGAATTGTAATGTTATATCCTGTGATGGCAAACCGGCCATCCAGGATGCGGCCATCCTGATTAATGACAACCTGATTGAAGCGGTCGGGTCACGCAATGAGCTTGCGCCGTTGGAACGCGACCTTCACCAGTCCCAACTGCGCGATATGAGCGGACGTTGGGTAATGCCGGGACTGATGGATATGCACGTCCATCTGGGTCTGGCCTTACCCGGCCCCGGTGCGATGGCGGCTAAACTTGAAACCGATATGGAATTAACCATCCGGGCTTATCGTAACGCCCTGGACTCGCTTCAGGCTGGGGTAACTTTTATTCGGACGGTGGGAGACCCCCGGCTGGTAGATTTAAGTTTGAAGAAGGCGATTAACAGTGGCACGCTGGTGGGGCCACGCCTGTTTTGTGCTGGGCATGCCGTAATTATTACAGGCGGGCATGGTTTTAATGGTGGCGGAACGGTTGAGGCCGATGGAGCGGATGGTTTTCGAGCGGCGGTGCGGGCTCAACTTCGGGCGGGGGCCGATTTAATCAAGCTTTGTATTACGGGGGGTATCGCGGGCGAGCATGAGGCGATTCGCGACCCGCAAGCTACTTTTGCCGAGATGGAAGCGGCGGCAGAGGCGGTGCATAATGCCGGGAAGAAAATCACGGCGCATGCTGGTTCACCTCTGGCGATTATTCAGGGTATCCGGGCTGGGCTGGATTGCGTGGAGCACGGCTATTTTATTGATGATATGACAGTTGAGTTTATAGACAAACATGGCACTTATCTGGTGCCAACCCTAGCAGTCAGTCGAGCCGAACAGTATATGCGCGAGCGGGGTTGTCCCCAATGGATGATAGATAAAGCTTTGCGAGCGGGCGAGGAACATATGCAGGCTTATCAGCGTTGCCTCAAGGCTGGAATTAAAATTGCCTTTGGTACCGATATGCTGCCAGCCGAATTTCACGACGGAACTCTGGCGGCTTATCGCGAACTAGAGCATATGGTGGAAGGTGGGATGTCGCCCTTACAGGCTTTGATGGCGGCGACATCGGTTTCGGCGACCCTGTGTGAGGTGCAGGATAAACTTGGGACAGTGGCTGCTGGAAAATATGCCGATTTGATTGCGATGCCCGCCAACCCCCTTGCGAATATCCGCAATATCAGGCAAATTGATTTTGTGATGAAGGACGGAGCAGTGATACGAGACCGATGACTGAGCAAAATTTAGAATTTGAAGCACTAGCAAACCAGTTTCTGGAAGATTATTGGCAACTTAACCCGGTGGACGCTACCGACTCTGGGGTGCATCGCTATGACCACCTGGTGCCAGATTGGAGTCAGGCAGGTCAGGCGGCGAGACAAAGCTGGCTGGCGAAATATCAGGCGGCTTTTAAATCTTTTGCTGATAAAGATTTATCAGTCAGTCAGCAGCTTGATAAAAAAGTTGCGCTGGGCGAGTTGGCGGCGCAAGAGGTCTATGCTGATTGGCAGTGGCAAAATCGCTATCCCGCTTTTTATGTCGAATTAGCGATGAACGGCTTAAACTTTTTGTTAGCTCGCCCAGACGAAACTATCCCGCTTGCCGAACGCGAACGAAAATTACTTTCGCGGTTGCGGGCTATTCCAGCGTTATTGGCGCAGGGTCGCGAAACCCTGAAAGCCGAACTAATACCCCCTGAATTTGTCGAGATAGGACTGGTGGCGGTGCGCGGTGCTACCAGCTTTGTGCGGGGTTTAAAATTGCCCGACCAATCCGAAAGCACAGAACTACAGGTGAAAGTGTTGACCGCCCTGACCGAATACGAGGCTTTTATAAGTCAGTTGCAACCCACTGGCAAGTTTGAATTAGGCGCGCAACGCTTTGAACGCTTACTACGTGAGCAGCACGGCCTGGATTTAACCCCTGACCAGCTATATGAAGTTGGCGAAAAAACCGCCGCCCGACTTCAAATCCGGCTAGATGAATTAGCTCAGCAAATAGACCCTGCCCGCAGTTGGAGTGAAATTGTGGAGGGGCTCAAAAGTGACCACCCTACCCGCGAGACACTGCTACAGACTTACGCTGATGAGGCGGCCCGCGCCCGCGCTTTTGTAGAGGAAAAAGCCCTGGTCACAATTCCACCCGGTGAAGAATTTGAGGTAAGAGCGACTGCCCCATTTTTGCGGGCTACTATGCCGCTTGGTCATTTTGAAAAAACCCCGCCCTTTGCCCCAGAGGATAACCTGGGGGTACTTTATATCACCCCAATTGACCCGACTTTGCCAGAAAAAAGGCAGGACGAGTTACTTTCAGCCCACTGTTATACGGCGGTGAGGGCGATTTGTCTGCACGAGACTTTCCCCGGTCATCATTTGCAATTGTGGTGGGCCAAAAAGGTCGGGAGTCCAATTTGCCGCCAGTTTTCCAGTACGCTTTATGCCGAGGGTTGGGCCTTGTATTGCGAGGAGCTGATGGAGGAAACGGGCTTTTTTGATACCCCGGCTTTAAGTTTGTGGCAGATTAAAAATTCAATGTGGCGAGCGGTGCGGATTATGATAGATGTCGGGTTGCATTGTGGAAAGCTGGATTTAGCGGCTGCCGCCCACCTCCTGGTGGAAAAGGCCGGACTTGAGCCTAATACCGCGCTGGGTGAGGCTCGTCGTTATACCACTTCCCCAACTCAACCCAGTAGCTATATGCTGGGTCGCAATCGGATTGTGGAATTGCGCCACCAGTACGAACAGGTCAAAGGCGGTGACTTCGATTTACGCGAGTTCCACGACAATCTTTTGGCTTATAGTAGCATTTCCCCGGCTTTTATTCCAGATCGTTTGGGAATTTAGTGACGAACCGCTCAATAAAAACCTTTGGAATTTGCCAAAAACTTTAATATTTAGCTCAATACAGTGGGTTTTGGAGGCTGATTCCCATATTTGACTTTCGACCTTTGACTTTTAACTTTCGACTATTTTCCCGACAACTAAAGACAGACAATCAATTACTTATTTCTCGGTAAAAAAGTCGGTCTAACCAGCCGTCAGGATTATCTACGTACTTTATTGGGGGCAGCCCTCTGGCTGGGACTGCCGCCTTTTTATGCCCGGTTATTGGGTCGACTTGGGATGCGGACACGCCTCAGTAACTTCTTGCGCTGGTGGGTGGGTCGGATGCGTCACTACCTGGGGGTGCAACTTAATATTGAGGGCCTCGAATTAATTGACCCCCGCCAGACCTACCTGATTGTCCCGCTACACGAAGGTTTTGCCGACCTGTTGGCCCTGCCGGAAATCCCCCTGAAAATGCGCTATGTGGCCCGTGATGAGCTGTTTCAGGAGTGGAAGTTGCTAGGGCCATTTTTGCGCGATACTGGGCAAATTGAGGTTTGGCCCGAAGCTGGGGTCAAGAGCTATCGTCAGTTGTTACGACAAGCTGGGTCGGTTTTTGCGGCGGGGGAAAGTCTGGTAATTTTTCCACAGGGGACAATTTTAGGGATTGAAAGTGATTTTTCGGCAGGAGCGTTTGCTTTGGCCCGTTATTTCAAGCAACCGATTTTGCCAGTGGTGTTAACGGGCAGCCACCGTGTTTGGGAATTTCCCTATAGCCCGCTCTTGCGTTACAACCAGCGCATGAATTTGCGAGTTTTACCGCCGCTTTCGGTGGAGGAAGTTTTGGCAACCCCAGCCGAGGAGTTACACCAGAAAGTTCAGCAACAACTAAAGTCAGTCGCTCTTTCCGGGGGGGTGGTTTCACCCCGCCACTTTGTTCCAGCCCGTGATGGCTACTGGGATGGTTATGTTTATCGGATAGACCCGAATTTTCCGGAACTAGCCGCCGATATCCAACAGCATCGGGACTCGGTTGTTGGTTATTAGTTGTTAGTTCCTGGTTTGTTTAAGTTCCCCCTTCCCTGATTCATGGAAAGGCAGGGGCTTAGGAGCTAGGTCGAGAAACCCTCACCCTACCCTCTCCCTTAAAAAGGGAGAGGTGTAATTCCAACATACTTCTAAACATTTTTCCAACAACGAACAACGAACAACCATTTAACCAGCAAGTTGGCGCAGGACAAAGGGCAGAATGCCGCCGTGCCGATAATATTGGATTTCGATAGGCGTATCAATCCGCACTATAACCGGGATTTCCTCGGTCTCGCCATTCTCGCGGTGAATAACCAGCTTTATATCCTGACGTGGCTTGAGGGTGGTATCATCCAAGCCAACCAGATCGAAAGTTTCCGAGCCATCCAATCCTAGCGTTTTAGCGTTAAAGCCTTCCTTGAACTGACAGGGTAGCACGCCCATCCCTACCAGATTGCTGCGGTGGATGCGTTCAAAACTTTCGGCGATTACCGCTTTAACCCCTAACAGAGCCGTACCCTTTGCCGCCCAGTCGCGGGAACTACCAGTGCCATACTCCTGTCCCGCGAAAACCATCAGGGGAACGCCCGCCTTTTGATAGCGCATGGAAGCCTCGTAAATGCTCAATTGTTCGCCCGAAGGTTGGTATTTAGTCAGACCGCCCTCAACCCCCGCCAGCAGCAGGTTTTTGATACGGACGTTGGCGAAAGTACCCCGAGTCATCACCCGGTCATTACCGCGCCGCGCCCCATAGCTGTTGAAATCCTCCACCGTCACATCCATAGACTGAAGATACATTCCGGCGGGAGAATTACGCTTGATGGCCCCGGCTGGACTGATGTGGTCAGTCGTTACCGAGTCGCCAAAGATTGCCAGCAACTTCGCCCCCTTGATTTCCGCAATAGTGCCAGGGGTATCGCTGAAATTCTCAAAGAAAGGGGGCTCCTGAATATAGGTTGATTCGGGATCCCAATCGTACACATCCCCGACGGTGGTAGGAATTTCGTTCCAGAGGGGGTTGTTCTGGGTAAAATCGCTATAAAGCTTGCGATAGGTTTCGGGGTCGCGAGCCGCCTTTAGAGCTTGCCCGATTTCCGCGTTGGTGGGCCAGATATCGCGTAGATAAACCTCTTTGCCATCCTTACCAATGCCAAGCGGCTCAGTGGTCATATCAATATCCACCCGACCAGCCAGGGCAAAAGCCACCACCAACGGCGGACTCATCAGGAAATTGGCCTTGATATTTTGGTGAATGCGAGCCTCGAAATTGCGGTTGCCGCTCAAGACGCTGGCAGCCACAATGTCGTTTTGTACCACCGACTCCTCAATTCGTGCGTCCAGTGGCCCGGAGTTGCCGATACAGGTAGTGCAACCATAACCCACCAGATTGAAACCAAGCTGGTCGAGATAAGTTTGCAAGCCGTTGTTTTCCAGATACTCAGTGACAACCCGCGAGCCGGGAGCCAACGAAGCTTTGACGGTTGGTTTGACCGATAGACCGTGTTCCACCGCTTTTTTCGCCAGAATCCCTGCCCCAAGCATTACGCTAGGGTTGGAGGTGTTGGTGCAGGAGGTGATAGCGGCAATTAACACTTCGCCATGTTTTAGTTTGGCGTTGCCGTTGCCCCGGCTAAAGGTGCTGCTAAAACTTTTGCCAAGTTCTGCGGCGGGTTTGTTGAAGCCATTTTCGGTGACGGGTTTGCCCATTAGCCCAATAAAGGTTTCTTTCAGGTCAGGCAGTTCGATGCGGTCTTGGGGGCGTTTCGGGCCAGAGACGCTAGGATTGACGCTGGACAAATCCAGTTCCAGCAAGGTGCTATATTCGCAATCACCTTTAGCGGGCATTCCATAAAGACCCTGCGCCTTGAAATAATTGCGGAAAGCGTCAATTTGTTCCTGGGTGCGCCCGGTAGCCGCCAGATAGTTGCAGGTTTCGTCGTCAATCGGGAAGAAGCCCATGGTCGCGCCATATTCGGGAGCCATATTAGCGATGGTTGCTCGGTCGGTCAGGGGTAAACTGGCCGCGCCCTGCCCGTGAAACTCCACGAATTTGCCGACCACTTTAGCCTTGCGTAACATCTCAGTTACTCGCAAAGCAAGGTCAGTGGCGGTCACACCTTCGCGCAAAGCCCCGGTTAGATGTACCCCCACCACATCGGGGGTGAGGAAGTAGACGGGTTGGCCTAACATTCCAGCCTCGGCCTCAATTCCGCCTACGCCCCAACCGACAATTCCTAGCCCATTAATCATGGTGGTGTGGGAGTCAGTCCCTACCAGCGTATCAGGGTAATAGACTCCGCCGTTGTGTAGCACGCCTTTTGCCAGATATTCAAGGTTGACCTGATGGACGATGCCAATACCGGGGGGTACTACTTTGAAACTCTTGAAAGCTTGCATACCCCATTTTAAGAACTGATAGCGCGGGGCATTGCGCTTGAATTCCATCTCCATATTCTGGCGGATTGCATCATCAGTGCCTGCAAAATCCACCTGTACCGAGTGGTCAACCACTAAATCCACCGGGACTAACGGTTCGATAATTTTGGGGTTTTTGCCCATCCGAGCCACCGCCGAGCGCATTGCCGCCAAATCTACCAGCAACGGCACACCCGTAAAATCTTGTAGCACGATCCGGGCTACGATAAAGGGGATTTCTTCGGTACGTTCGGCGTTGGCAGCCCAATTCGCCAGAGTGTGAATATCTTGCTCGCTTACTTTATTTGCGTCGTAATTTCGCAGGACTGATTCAAGCACAATCCGAATACTGACAGGCATTTTGGAAACTGGCCCTATTCCAGCCTTTTCCAGTTGGGGCAGGGAATAATATTGACCCTTGCTGCCATCCCCTAAATCAAATTCTTGTAAAGTATCAAATAAGTTGTGTGGCATGTTTCTCTCCTGATGTTCCTGATATTTTTTAATTTATAGGGAAATTATACTATATCTACCCGCGCTGGGATATATTTTACTTTACATAATAAAATAGGTTTTTTAGATGGTCTTGATAGAAGAAAGGATGAAGTAGGAAAGATGAAAAAGAGAGAAGCAAGAATAGGGGTTGGGGAAATCTAAAATCAAATATCTAAAACCTAAAATCGAGTTGGCAGTTTGTAATATCGGGCGGTTCGCGAACCGCCCCTACGAATTCAATCGACAACCGACTACTGACGACCGACAACCGCTACAAAAAAAAGCCCCCGGCAAAAGCAGGAGGCACACAAAATTTTATTGCCTACCAGAACGGATCGGTCTGGCGGTCAAAGTAATTGGCGCGGCGGAGATACTCGCGTTCATTACCCTCGATCATCAGCTTGTGCATCACCACTACATCAGCATCCGGCACAATCTCGGTAGGTTGGACGCAAAGGCTCATCACTAGACGGCCCATTTCGTAAACCTCAACGCTTCCGCGATGACGGGGAATACGATAGGTACGGTAGGGATACATCCCACTCTGGCATTCCAGATAGCCTTTACGCACCAGATGATTGTACTGGTCAGAAGGAAGCAAGGACTTTAGCAGGCTTTCGGCTTTTTGCTCTGCTTCCTGTTTATTGACATAGTAGCGGGCGAAAGCCGGGTGGCGATTTCCCAAAGGATACCGCACCCCTAATCGTCCGTAAAAACCCAGGCTGATGAAGATGGCTAATAGCGAAAAAACTCCAAACGCTATAATAAAGCCAGCCAGCTCCATATTAGCCCCCAGCTACACGTGGTACTACAATTATTTGGTCAGCGGTTTTATCGAATTTATCAATTCGTTCGGCGGGTTTTTCGGGTGCATCAATGCGGAAGGCCGTAGCACCACGTGAACGAGCTTCCTTGAAAATGCGCTCGGCTTCTTTTACGGCTTTGATAGCCTCAGTATCGCCTTCAGTGGCTTTCTCGACATCGTATTCAACGACAGTATCGCCGAGGTGCGATAATATTCGCAATTTTGCCATCTGTTTCCTCCATTTACTTCTGTATGAAAGTCTGCGAATGGTGTAACCATAGAAGCTTCAAAAAGCATGAAGTTTCCGGGTTGAGTCACATTATATTACATACTCCCGCTTTTGCAAGCACAAGGCGGATTGGTTGAGGTGATATATGGTAGCTTTTTATAACGGGTAGTTTTGGGAAAGGGCAACGAGTCCCTTCCTCTTAATATTATAGCAATATCAATACCACCGTCAACCCTAATTCGCAAAACTAATAAATTTGTCTCACTACACTTACATTGCGCTTGTTACCCCACTGAGTTAAAATGAAGTTCGATTTGCTTTTTGTTAAAAATACGTTGATTGAAATACTGGGCATGAACAAACCAAGTGATTTAAGAGTCCGTGAAGCTGTTGAGATCATCTTTAACATCCAACCCAGCGATCCGGGTCTGGCTCATATTGAGGCTAACCTGAAAAGCCGGACTTTGCTGCACCAATGGCCTCTCTCGCGGGTGGAGCGTCTGGAGTTCAAAAATGGCGAGCTACCCAATCTTATTTTCAAGGCGGTGATTAATCCCTTGAAGAGCGAGTTGGCGGTTTATCAGGATATTTTCCCTGATACTAATCGTTGGACAGCGACCCTCTTTGGGCATCTGGAAGTGGGTGACGAACTCTGGATGTTTTTCGAGGACGTGGGGCCGCGCACCTTGAAAAGTGAACCAAGTTTTGATAATTTGCTTTCGGCTACCGCTACTCTGGCAAGTTTGCACGTAACTTTTGGTCGGGAGGTCAGTAGCGGTGATTTGCAACGTCGCTGCCATCTACGGATTATGGACTATGCTGCCTACGTTGAGGGGGCGCGGGACACCTATAACCTGACGGAGATGCTGGTTAAGGGCGGCAAATATAGCTCGGTGGATTTGCGGAAATTAGCCAAGCTCGATTCGGTGGTGAATAGTTACAACCGGGTGGCGATTTCCTTGCAGGGCGCGCCTCAGACTTTGGTTCATGGCGACTTTGATGCTGAGAATATCGCTTTTCGCCAGCATGATGACCGGGTAGTATTACTGGATTGGGCCGATGCATTTATTGGCACGGGCTTAATTGACCTGGTTGACCTTTCGACTTTCGCCAATCCAATCTTTGGCCCGGACATTATGCCGCGTTTGCTTCAGACCTATCGGCAGGCTTACCGGGCTGCCAGTGGCGAGTCGGTAGCTGCCGAACCGTTGGAGGAGATGTTCGTTTGTTCCCAGATCGAGAAAAAGATGAGCCTGATTCGCTGGTTTAATATGTGCAGCTTGCGTTATATTCCGAGCGGGGTAGCGGCCTATAACAACTCGGTGGCAGGCTTGATTGACGACACTTACGAGTTATCTACTATACTAAGATAGATTAAGACAGGTTTAGTAAGCTAGTTTTATCGAAACTAAAGGCTGGTCGGCTGCGTAGATTATACCAACTAAATTAATGTAGGGTCAGGTTATCCCCCTGAGTACAGGAGGGACAGGTAAACTCACCCATACAATAGACTCTTCCAAATAAGCAATGTAGGGTAGGATAAAAAGCCTACCGAAAGGTTATATAAATTCAATGTTTGGTAACAGCGTATTTAGATTATTTCGCTGGCGGGAAATAGATGTCTATATGGACTTTACCGCCCTTTTGCTAATATTTATTTATGTGGCTCAATTGAGCGGAGGTCGTGATGGCCTGATTTTAGGAGTAGCAATTGGGGTACTGGTACTTGGCTCAATTTTGGTACATGAGTTATCGCACGCTGCGGTTGGGATGTTACTAGGGGCAAAAGTAGAGCGTATACAGCTTTCGATTTTGGGCGGAGTCTGCGTTTTTAGTTCAAAAATTACCAGTAACTGGCGCGATTTCCTGATTTCTATTTCTGGGCCTGCTGCTAATTTCGCCTTGTTTTTCGTTTTTACCTTTTCGGCCAATCCGAATGCCGGCGGTATCTGGTATCCAATTGCCAATAATGTAGCTTATATCAACCTGATTTTGGGTGTTTTAAATATTCTACCGGGTTATCCCCTCGATGGTGGGCAAGCTTTGCGCTCTCTGGTAATAATGATTACAAAGCGCGAATTGTGGGCCGCCTGGGTAGTAGCAGTAACGGGCTGTGGGGTAGGGGCTTTCTTTGTTTACCTGCTTATTCAACTTATTCAGGGCCAGAATATAGTGAGTGCTCTTTTCCTCGGTTTTATCGCCTATTGGATAGTTAGTGCCTCGATTGGGCAGTTGCAAACTACCCGGAGGCTTACCGGGCGGGCGTTGCGTTTTGTGCGTCCGCAGCAAAAACCGAATACCCCGATTGCGGTTGCGCCCCCGCCCCCTGTAGCGTTGGAGGGCATTGCTACTGGGGCTGTGGCAGACCGGGTATTTTCTAATTCGTTTGCGCCTAACCTGACTGTTTCCGAATTTTTGGCACTTTCCGAAAATACTCCAGATACGGTTTTAATTCCAGTATTGCAAAGTGGTTTCCTGGCTGGTCTAACCACCCGTGCGGCGGTAAGTCGAATGTCCCCCTCCAACCAACAAACTTTCACTCTGGATAAAGTTATGATACCCCGTCGCCAGCTTCAGGCCGTTTACGATGATGAGGATTTGTCGGTAGCGCGGGAAGCTTTGAAGTCTAGTCGGGGTCAACCGTTGGTGGTTTTAGACCGAGCAGGAGCTTTTGTAGGTTTTATCTCGTTTGCCACAATAGAAAATGTGCATCGGTAGGTTGGAGTTTTGTCAGTTCTCAAGGTTTAGAAGCAATTGCGACAATATAAAGTAAAATCATCTGAATAACAAAACGGAGGTAATTACAATGTCTGCTACTCCAATACTTGAACAGTTGAAGACTCTTGGAACTGAACAAGCTCGCAAGACTTATCGTAGGCATGGGGTGCGTGGCGAACAATACGGTGTAAGTTATGCCGATTATAAAAACCTCAAGAAAAAAATCAAGGTTAATCATGACCTCGCGCAACAATTATGGGCATCAGGTATTCACGATGCCCGTATCTTGGCCTTAATGATTGCCGACCCTCAAGCTGCCGATAACCTTCTGCTCGATGCATGGGTAACTGACCTGGATAACTACCCCTTAACCGATGCCTTCTCCCAATATGTAGCGCAAACCGCCTTTGCCCGCGAAAAAATGGAACAGTGGACGCAATCTGAGGCTGAATGGGTAGGGGCAACTGGTTGGAATATTCTGAGCCACCTTGCCCTGAATGACCAAAATTTGCCAGACGCTTATTTTGAACCTTATCTCAAAATAATTGAGCAGAATATTCATACTCGGCAAAATCGGGTACGCCATTCTATGAATAATGCGCTTATCGCTATTGGTGGCCGAAACTCACAGCTTGAGGAAAAAGCCCTGGCCGCCGCCAAAATAATTGGAAAAGTAAGCGTAGACCATGGGGAAACAAATTGCAAAACCCCGGACGCAGCGGCTTATATTGCGAAAATGAAAGTGCGTCGGTAAATTTTAGCTCGGCTAGTAGCTCAGGCAACTCTTTGAAAGAAACCGGGCCATCGTTTCTGCAGGCGATTATTAGCACTATTGCCGCGCTGGAAGAATAATTTGAGTAGTTTTTCCTTTGTTGGGAAAATTGCCCAAGCTTTAGAAGCGTCTGGTTACTGTTGAACATGGCAATAGGCAGGACACCAAGCAGAACCTGGGGGTTTCCAATCACCTTTTCGGACAGTTTCTAATAATTGTTAGCCTTTTTTACGGATGTGAAGGAATTGGCAATGATATTTTCCATGGGCCGAGAACAACATAATTCAGGTTAGCCACTGCCAGTTGCACCTCAGTTTGGGCTGAATCATACTGATAAATAAAGTGAAATTCAAACGGCAAAAGCTCATTATTAGCTTGTTGCTGTTGCGGAGTGGCAGTAAAACCCGACTGAGGGGCGCGAAGACATTGGTAACAACTTAATATTAAATTGTTACTGCCACTTGAACCAGGCACCAGTTGCCCTAGCGTTTCGCCCTCACTCTCAAGAAATGCCTTTACAGTCAGGTCTACCTCTTGTTTGGTTTGATTCAGAGTTGCTTGCATGCTCTTAATTTGTACCTTCACGCCCTGAAGCTCAAGGGTAGGACCTGAGCGAATCTCTCCACTTTTGAGAAGTTCTGCCAGAGGGACTTTAAATCCACCTTGTTCGGCAGGCTGAGCTAACTTACCGGGGGGGTTAAGATTTAGCGAAACCGGGTAGCCACCAAATTTCAAAGTCAGATTTTTTGAACCAGGTGTTACAGGACTCAGGGCTACCAGTACATCCCCATTTACCTCTACCTCAAGCGGCGGGCCGGGCGGGTAGCCGCCTGCGGGCATAGGCCCCGGTAGTGGAGCCTGTTCAAGCACCCGCCCGGTATCATCCTTCGCTATCAGGCTTAAAATTCCCCCTGAACCGTATTTCAGCATGCCCAGACCATGAAAGTTACCACGTCCGTTAGCTTCTGTATTAAAAAGTAGCACCGTGCGGTCTGGGCCAAAAAAGGCGTAAGGAACCCGCACCTTTAGTCCTTTCAGGTCGGTGGCGATAGCAGGGAAAGTAGTGGCTTGGGGCAAATGGGCCTCTTTAAAGCTGGCAACTTAAATAGAAACCGGAATATTCGGCTTAAAAGGAAAACCCTCACCCGCCTCAAAGGAAATCACTTTGCTACCGACGGGTAGAGTCGGCGCTTGCCAGACTAGGCTCTGGGTGGAAATAATGCTGTTGCTTACGGTATTGCCTTTCAAATAGCTCAACTTGTAGTGTAGCCCACTTTCGTCTACAAGAGTGCCGATATTATTTCCTATTCGGCTTTGTTTCGGGTCTCCTTCAACAGTCACCCCTAGCCTTGTACCTTCACGGTCTACTACTAGCCATTCCAGGCGTAAAAATATTTTTCCATCCGAAGACTTTACGGTTACCGGTAGGTTAGTGGAGACTAGCCCCGTGCCATCATCGGTGTGAAAGTTATTATCCGGGCCAATAAAGGCTTGAGAATTGGCATTTACTGGAGTGACTGGTATTTGGGTGGGGGGTGCTATGCTACTTATTCCGGTTGCTGGGACGGGGGTTGGGACTATTGGGCTGAGTTGATAGGCGATTAAGATTTGCCCAGGCTTGACCTGCGCCCGTAACTTTGAAGATAATGACCCCAGTTCTCTAAGGGCTTTTTCTTCAATAATAAAAATATTAACTCCTAACTGATTTGAGGAAGCATAAAACGAAATTTGCGACTCACAGTCAGGCGGTGTGCATGAGCTAATGTCCTGTAAAGTGTAGCCTGATTCTTTGAGTTTCTCCCGATAGAAAGCC
>Ga0209512_1003733_pt1 | contig 14097 bp, 11 predicted proteins | sample frozenSSSSmetaG_FD_184142 | JGI IMG/M metagenome (GOLD analysis project Ga0209512, IMG submission 184142) | Glacier valley bacterial and archeal communities from Borup Fiord, Nunavut, Canada, to study Microbial Dark Matter (Phase II) -... | ecosystem: Environmental > Aquatic > Freshwater > Ice >... | reverse complement strand
GTAGCGTTGGTGGCTTGTATGCATAAATTGTTGACGATTCTTAATGCGATTATGAAATCAGGTAAACCCTGGGATAACAATTTTTCTTCCAATTTTGCTTGACTTGAAACACAGTTGCTCTCCCGTTCCGCGGAAGAGGGAGCTAAATCCCGCGTTGTTATTGAGGTTCGGCAGAGTTGACTACGGCTGATTCTAGGACCAAATAAATTACAGACTAACTTTAAGCCGCTCAAGCGTACTTTTTAACGCCACATTATCAGGATCTTTTTTCTGCGCTTCTTTCCAGATAGTTTTCGCTTTTTTCTGCTCTCCCATGACCCACAACACTTCGCCTAAATGCACTGCAATTTCTGCATCAGGACGAATCTCATAAGCCCGCTCCAAAAAAACTAATGCCGTTTCATTGTGATTTTCTTTGAACTCCAGCCAACCCATACTATCTAAAATAAAAGCATCCTCTGGCGCTAATTTCAGCGCTTTTTCCAGCAACACACGTGCCTCCGACAGATGCACATTCCGGTCTACATATAAATAACCCAACGCGTTATAGGCATGTTGATTTTCGGGGCGGAGTTCAATGACCCGTTGCAGTGCTTTTTCAGCGTCATCAAAACGATCCGCCTTTTCCGCCATCATGGCGAAGTCATAAAAAAGGTCAGGGTTATTTGGATATGTTTTTGTCGCTTCCTGTAACAAGTTGATTGCATCTTCATCACGCTTTGCTTTACGTAACAATTCCGCGTCCAGTTGAATAATTTCAATTTGCTCCTCTGGATTTGCTGTTAAGTTGGCTGATAGTGTCCGCAAAAATTGCCGCGCTTCTTCCATTGATCCATATTTCGCCATCAACGCAGCGCGACGCAATTGCGCATTGAAGTAAGCTGCATTTTTGCCGTTATAGGACTGAACTTTAGCCAGCCAATCCAACGCAGCAGCGCCATTCTTCCGGTCATCTGCAATTTGAGATAAATACAAATAAGCTGAAGTCGGGTCGCGTTGTTCGTTCGGCGCCGCTTCCAGTACCTGGACAAACTCACCCAAATATTTTTCTGCCGACGATACATCGTTCAGTTGAAGTGACAACACGCCTAATGCATACAAAATGCTGGTGTCGTGCGGCTTACTTGCTTCTAACAGTTCTAATTGACTACGCGCTTCTGAATACTGTTTTTGTTCGATCAACATCCCGGCGTAGGCACGCCGGACTTCGTGTGCAGCCGGATTTTTCACTAAAAAACCGGCTAACGCTTTTAGTGCCACAGCAGGGTCCGGACTTGCCTGAGCCAATGACAACGCGGCGATTTGTGAACCAGGGTCGATTTTTAATGCCGCATGTGCTTCAGCTAAAGCACGTTCGTTGTTATTACTGGTATGCGCAGCCTGAGCTAAGGCAAGATGCGCATTCACATCATCAGGATAGGGTTGGCACAATTCTTCCATTAATTTAAACGCCGCTGCTTTGTCACTGCTGCGCATGAGTATGCGTTGTGTTTGCAGCAGGATTAATCCACGTTTTTTGGGAGTAGCCGCGGCCAGGCGCGGTGCAATGAGTGATTTTACTTCTGTCAAATTATTATCAAGAATCATGAAGCCCAGATAATATTGGGTCGCTTCTTCTGAGTCAGGTGCATACTCGTGCCATAGCCGGGACGCTATAAATGCTTGCAAAGGTTGTTTGGCAAGCAGCGCCATTTCTAATGCGCGTTTAGCTAAGCGAGGATCACGTGTCTGTTGCGCAACTGCCATTGTTGTAGCGAAAGCAGCGGCAAAATCGCCACGTTGCAATGCGATTTCAGCACTGACCACTTTAAAAAATATTTCGTCGGTGAGTTCAACATTAGGTAGATTTTCTTTGCTGGCAGCCAGGTCAGCGCCTGAGGCAGCCGCGGCTTCGGATGCCGTGCCAGCTTCCTTAGAAGGCGCTGGCACGCTTGCGCAACCAGATAATAAAATCCCGCAGATCAGTGCAAAGACTATGTAAGAGGTTTTCAAGAGATAATCCCGTTCTCAACGAAAGAAAAGAAGCAGAATTATGCCCGAATTACCTGAAGTTGAAGTTACCCGTTTAGGTATCCACCCCCATTTAATTGCACAATGCGTCACCGGATTAGTGCTGCGACGCAGCGGCTTGCGTTGGCCATTTCCAGACAATTTAGCGCAGAAAATTGTCGGTCGGCATGTACAGGCTACCGGACGGCGCAGCAAATATTTACTCATTTTATTTGAGCATGGGACGCTCATTATTCACCTCGGTATGTCGGGACATATCCGCCTTGTCGCCCGAAATACCCCGGCGCAAATGCACGACCATGTTGATCTTGTTTTGGGTGATCAACCGGGCGGCCACCTACTTCGGCTGACTGACCCGCGCCGTTTCGGCGCTGTGTTATGGCACGACAATACAGATGGTGCGGTTGAGCAGTTTCCGTTATTTCAACGGTTAGGCATGGAACCATTTTCCGAACAATTTAATGGTGCCGTGTTATATAAAGCGACGCGACATCGCAAAATTGCCATCAAACAAATGTTGTTGGCAGGTGACGTTGTGGTTGGCGTTGGCAACATTTACGCTTCAGAAAGCCTGTTTATGTCTGGAATAAATCCGCATACACCAGTCAACGAAATCACGTTAGCGCGATATAAAAAATTGGCGCTGGCAATTCAAAAAGTATTAGCTCAGGCAATAGCAAAAGGCGGAAGCAGTTTGCGTGATTTTGTTGGCGTTGATGGTAAAGCCGGCTATTTTCAACAAGATTACTTTGTGTATGACAGAAACAAATTGCCATGCAAAAAATGTGGCACGCTAATTCAGCAAATTAAACAAGGTCAACGCTCCACTTTTTATTGTGTGCAATGTCAAAAATAACATTAGAAAAATACGCCGACGCTAGCTTTTCGCACAACGTCATTCAATGGCAAAAAAAACATGGCCGGCATACCTTGCCATGGCAACAAAGCCGTGATGCTTATCGCGTCTGGTTATCCGAAATTATGCTGCAACAAACTCAGGTTGCCGCCGTCATTCCGTATTACCAACGATTTTTAGCCAGCTTTCCCGATGTATTCCATTTGGCCAATGCCAGCAGCGAACAGGTAATGGCACACTGGAGCGGCTTAGGTTATTACACGCGCGCGCGCAATTTGCATGCTTGTGCAAAGCGCGTCGCGCAAGAATATGGCGGCGTATTTCCGCATCAACCTGAATTACTTGCTGACCTGCCTGGCATCGGCAGATCCACAGCGGCAGCCATCACCGCATTTGCCTTTGGCACGCGCGCTGCGATTTTAGATGGCAATGTAAAACGCGTTTTCACCCGCGTGTTTGGTATCGATGGCGTTCCTGCTGTTAAAGCAGTTGAAGAAGATTTATGGTTGCGCGCTGAAAGCTTGATGCCAGAAGGCGCCGAAAAAATTCAAACTTATACGCAAGGATTAATGGATCTTGGCGCTACTTTATGTACGCGAACCAGACCGCGTTGCGAAGATTGTCCACTGCAAAAAAGATGCGTGGCATTGGCAACCAATCGGGTTGCTGAGTTGCCGGCTAAAAAACCAAAAAAAGCGATTCCGACCAAACAAGTCATTATGTTGATGCTTTTAAGTAATCAACAAAATAAGCAGCAGGTGCTGTTAGAAAAACGTCCGGCCAGTGGCATTTGGGGCGGATTGTTTTCTTTACCGGAGCTGGAGTTTGCAACAGAGCCAGATGTTCAACATGCGGTGCGGCACTTTGGTGAATTGAGTTCGATTGTTCCATTAGAAAAAATCATGCACGTGTTTAGTCATTTCAAACTTGAGATTAGTCCGTATCAATGTAATCTCGCGCATCGTTTCAATGCCGTTTCTGAAGATACGCATGTTTGGTATGCGCTGGATCAATGTGAACATGCACCTTTGCCAGCACCGGTTAAAAAACTATTAACGAAACTATTAACCCAGGTGGCCACAACAACAAAAGAAACAGTTAATTTAAAATTGGAATCCAGACACGGTTGACAATAAACTTAAATTGATTGACAATAATCTTAGTTAAGATTGACAATAAAAAGGCTGGTTCCAATGAGCACAATCAGATTGCGTGGTGAAGACATTCGTCGATTTATCCTCAAATCGGTGGAAAAGCATCCATCCGACCTCAGCAAACTCGTTGCTGAAAAATTCGGTATTACCCGACAAGCCGTGAATAAACATTTGCAACGGCTAATAGAAGAGAAGGTTCTACAAGAGACTGGCAAAACTAAGGCACGGACTTATAAATTAAGTCCTTTAACAACGTGGACAAATTCGTATCAGATCTCTTCTGGACTTGCAGAGGATCTTGTCTGGTCAAACGATATACGGGAAGCGTTAGGACAATTATCTGATAACGTCCTCAATATCTGCCATTACGGATTCACAGAAATGTTTAATAACGCCATTGATCATTCAGGCGGGACGCAAATCAATGTCTATATTGAAAAAAATGCTGTAGATACAGAAATCTTCATCGACGACAATGGGGTTGGCATTTTCAAAAAAATTCAAAACACACTGGGACTGGTGGATGAGCGCCATGCTCTTTTGGAACTGCACAAAGGAAAACTCACTACTGATCCACAACGCCATAGTGGAGAGGGAATTTTTTTTACATCGCGTATGTTTGATTTATTTAATATACATGCCGGTGATGTCTATTTTGCCCATGAGTTTGGTCAACCGGAAGATTGGCTGTTCGAACATGCAAAGCATTCTGGTGGAACTACCGTAAGAATGAAAATTCATAATCACACATCAAGAACTTCTAGAAAAATTTTTGATCAGTTTGCCAGTGGTGATGACTACGGTTTTAATAAAACTGTAGTTCCAGTGCGATTAGCAAAATATGGAAACGATCAGTTAATTTCCCGCTCACAAGCTAAGCGATTATTAGCAAGAATTGAGTTATTTGAAATTGTCATGTTTGACTTCAAAGGCGTTGACTTAATTGGTCAGGCATTCGCAGATGAAATATTCCGGGTTTTTGCCACACAACATCCAAAAATAGAATTGATACCTATCCATGAAAACGCTCAAATCAAAAGAATGATTGATCGTGCTAAAGCAGTAACTTTATAGACGGGACTGAGGTGAAAATTGATGGACTCACTAGTTAAAAAAAGCGTGCAAATTATCGTAGTTGCTTGTATAGGCTATGTTTTGCAGTACTTATGCCATCTTTATCTGGCCAATTTAATGTCGCCTGCTGAATACGGGAATTTTGCAGTGGCCGTTTCAATGGCATTTTTTTTGAGTATGTTGGTGGAATCAGGTGCAAGCAAAACGTTTCCTAAATACGTACATTATTATCAGCAACGTAAAGAGCTATCACTGTTATCCGGCTTTTTACGCACCTACTTTATAGCTACTTTATTACTTTCCATCCTGGTCATTTTTGTTGGTTCTGTATTGGCTTATCTTGATTTAAGTATAACGAGTAAAGGGAATCCGAACGAGACGCATCCATTAATTTTGGCACTCTGGTTTGTCCCTTTTGTTGCCTTCTCGAACTTGTTAACTTCGTTATTAAAATGCATAAAATTGCATGTCCTTTTTGAAGCACCGCGCCTTGCCGTGTTTGGCTTACCCATTTTATTTGTATGGATACTTTCACTATTCGGTTTTAAAGAAAATGATTGGTATGGCGTCGCCCTGTTCGGTGTAGCAAATCTGGTTGTTTGTGCGATTTATATTTATTTAGCCGCCCGGCACGTGCCATCTGCTTATATCAAAACGAAACCGCAGTACGCGTGGCGAGAATGGTTCGGTACCGCTTTCCCTATTATGATTTCTCATTTGTTTTTTGTCGGAATAAAGCAAGTGGATTTGTATATGGTTGAGGCGTTTGAAGCGGATGAAGCCGGCGTGGGTTATTTTTCTGTCGCCAGCCAGACTGCGCAGGGAATCATACTTTTTTATATCAGTTTAAGTTTGATCTATTCGCCCATGATTAGTAAAGCTATCCTGCAAGGAAATGGCCATGTTAAAAAAATATTGCTAAAAATGGCGGGCATTATCGGCTGTGTCTGTTTGGTTTTTTTGTTGGTATTACTTTTTTTTGGAAAATGGATTTTAGGTTTATTTGGGGAGGACTATATTCAGGCTTATCCAACCATGCTGTTATTGGCCGCCGGCGCAAGTGTGAACGCCATTACCGGCGGCTACATTACTTTTCTGCAGTATTCTGCCAAACAGAAACTGGTATTAGCTGTACAGCTTGTTGTGTTGTTACTTGCCATCACATTAAACGCGTTGTTGATTCCGCAGTACGGCATTATCGGAGCAGGTTTTTCTTCCGCTCTATGCTTCACGTTAATGTCGGTTTTTTTAACAGTGTGTGCGTTGCGATTATTATCCAAAGATTAAACCAGAGCTGTTCATCAAAAAGATGTTTAATACCTTAGCCTGATGACAGTGAAGCCAACCTCACAAATCAAAAAAAGCCGGTCAACTGAATTGACCGGCTTTTTTGATTACACATCAGAATAAATTAACTGGCAGCAGGTGCAGGTGAAACAAGCGCTTCCGCAGGAGCCTTCACTTCAGGCTCTTTAAAACTCCCGCCACTTTGATTAGCCATAAACACCACAGCGCGCGCGACTTCAATGTCGTCCAGATCAGGATTACCACCTTTAGCCGGCATCGCATTCAAACCGTGTATCGCAATGCCAACCACTTTGTCGTAACCTTCTTTAAGACGCGGAGCCCATGCAGCCACATCACCTACTTTTGGCGCGCCGGCAACCCCGGCACCATGACAGGCCACACAAGTTGACTTGTATATTTCTTCGCCAGAAAGCAATTGTTTAGGAGCGCTGGCATCTTTAAAGGTATAGCCGATATCCGAAATAGGTTGAAGACGTGCCGTAATTGCTTCCGGTGTTTGCGCATCCGAACCCGCGTTTGGCAACTGTCCGGAAGTCACATATTTCACCAGCAAGACGACCACAATGATAGGCACAACAAATGCGGCCAGGATAGCCACAATAAGTTGCTTCGGTGTTTTTATTACTGATTCATGTTCGTCGTGTGCATCACTCATAATCTTCTCAAGCCTATATAAAATCCGTACGTGCTGACAAAAAATAGCGTTCATCGCAACGCAAAGGCGGGATTATAGAACTAAAGTATTCTGTTTGGAACTGGAATTACGCTGCTTCCACTATAAAATTTCATTTGAAAGGCAACATGCGTTCCCGCACTTTGCCGTGGCTTAGCGAGTCCATTTTGACTTATAATGCGCCTCTGTCCAGACGTTATCAGCATTCACAAACGTCTCAGCGCGACCGTCTTCCAACGGATAGGATACGAGCCTCCGAAGCTCGCAATACAGGTTCGATTCCTGTCGGTCGCACCAACAACACAAGCTATGTAGCATCAGCCTCAAAGAAGTGATATGCAGTATGTAAAGGGTGAATTGCCTGATTTCTTAAGGTTATTTCATTCAAATTATTGCATTAACAAAAACATCAAAAGGTCAATGTAACCGGTAGGAAAACACTCACTTACAAACGTGTAAATCCTGCGCAGGAAATTCCGTTTTTAAATTATCCAGACTGGCTTTTTCCGAACTACTTACATCTTTAAACATCAAATTAAATTTATTCGTCACCATCGTCCGTTCACCCAATTTTGCGCTGCGCACACCTTTGTTGATTAAAGACGCTAATAATTGTTTAGCCGCTTCTTCCGATTTAAAAACACCCAACGAAATTCCCCAACGCAGGCCACTGGAATTATCCTGAATGATGAAAAAATCTTTCACGCCTGAATTAGTCAACTCTGCTGCTTTTTTTTCTGCAGCAGCTTTGCTACTGAAAGGAGGAATATAAACAATAGTTGAAGCAGCCTCCTGCGTAGGCTGGCGCGATGGGCGATTTCCAAATTCCAACTCGTTTAATCTGGCTTCTACTTTAGCTAATTCGCCAACTGGAAATGCACCCCATTCCAGGCAAGCAGATGGCTCACCCACCATTGGTAAAGTCGCCGCTTGTGCCGAAATAAGTTTTAAATGTTCACTACTTTGTTGCTGCAAAAGGCGTTGCGGCTGATGAGCCTCCGCTATCGGACTGGCAAAATGACCTTGCAACAACGCAAATAAAAAACCATTCACAATCAGCAAACAGATAAAAATAAATTTCAGCATGATGAAATTACCTGTAATCCAATAAGGACTAAATTATCGACAAATTTATGGGAAATTCCCAGGCTGGGAATGATGTAATTTGCTGCTCCGCCAGATACAACACAACGTGGTTCAGCATGGATTGTTACCGCAAATTCGCGCGCAGCATGTTCAATGGCACCAGCTTGCGCCGCCACACAACCGCTCACCATGGCGGCTTCCGTATGATCAGCAAAGTGCGCTGCAAGTGCCTTATTTTCTGACACGACCGGAAGCTGTGCCGTATGTTGAGCCAATGACAGCGCCATCAACTTCAATCCGGGCGCAATCATGCCGCCGATAAAATCACCGTCCGCCGTCACGGCATCGATAGTCAACGCTGTTCCGCAGGTGGCGATGATTAATGCCTGCTCAGGAAACAAAGCGTGCGCAGCAATCGCGGCGGCAAAACGATCACTTCCCAATTGAGCCGGATCCCGATACCGATTTTTAACTCCTGCCAAGGCCGGTTGCGAAACGATCCATTCCACTGCACCGGCTGAACATGAAAACGATTTTAATAACTGCTCACGCAACATATCACCAGCGACGTTAGACACCACAACTCGCGTGATGGCAAATTTTTTCCAGGGCGGAATAGCATCTGAAAATTCCTGATGACTTAACGAGCCATGTTGCGCCCATTCACCCAGTGGTGATGCCTGTTCAGAATCCAGCACAGCCCACTTTATTCGCGAATTTCCTGCATCAATTAATAGCAGCATAAAATCCTTAGATTGTGCGCAGCGACACATCGCCGGCCACCACCGGCCAGACAACACCGCCCTGATCTTGTAACAATAAACAGCCCGAATTATCCACGCCAAGTGCCGTACCCTGGCGAATAAGTTGATTTTGATCAAAGACGCAAACTTGCTGGCCAGCATACGCGTGCAACGCATTCCAGGACGATACAAATACCGGAAATCCCGAGGTGGAAAACTGCTGCAAACACGACACAAGATGCTTGATTAACGTCGCTAATAACTGATTTTTATCCATCTGTGCCAGCCAGGTTGCATCAGCGACTGGTCGGCCGATTTGTTGTTCTAATTCATCTGGCATCTGCAAATTTAAACCTATGCCGATCACAACCCAAATTTGTTTGGTTTGATCAGATGTTTCGATCGCAGTTTCAATCAATACGCCTGCTAATTTTTTCCCGTTTCTCAACACATCGTTCGGCCATTTTAATTGCACCGCCACATCCATCGAACCCAGTGCTTCCGCCAGCGCGACACCAACAGCCAATGGCAAACCAGGTAACGCCCGGGAAGAGAGTGTAAATGGCCAGGCTAATGAAAAAGTCAGCGAAGAACCAGATGCGCTAAGCCAGCTACGACCAGCGCGTCCGCGACCAGCGGTTTGTGTTTCCGCTACCAACAACGTTGGGCTGACCAGCGTTGCTGCACGCGCCATTAAATCGGCATTCGTTGAACCCGTCTGCGCGACGACTTCAATCACTAAAGGTGATGCCAATGTCGCGCAATGCGCGCTGATTTTTTCTGCGTTCAACAGGGAAGGAATTTTTAACATGACACGCATTGTAGCGTGAGGGCAAAGCGCGGAAAACAGATGATGTAGTTGCTATTTGATATTGATGCGGCTTAAACAATGCTTATTTATTCTCCTGAATCAGACGGTAGCTGTTATCAGGGCCTTCTATTGCTGGTTTCCCCAATAGCTCTTCCAGACTTTATTAAGAATAATGAGCAGATTGAGAAAGCAGGGGCAAGTTATCTTTGCTTTTCCTCACTGCAAGTCACGAGTTTGAAGTAAGCCAGCGATCAGGCCGGATTACAGCAAATAAAAATTAACCTCATTTATTAATACAAAATGGATCCAATCTCGTTCTCCCCTCCTCCAGGCAAAGCTGCTATCCCTTTTAATGATGCATCTCAATCCGCCTTTGAAACAAACCACACAAGCGAATTTAAACAGGCTTTTGATTACTGGACTAATGGACACAGTGGTTTAGCGCAAGCAAGTTATAAAAAGATACTTAGCAGCGACCCTGAGAATAAAGAAGCACGCTACCTCTCAGGTTTAATTAAAAAAGGAATAACAGATCCAATACAGTATTTTGATAATTTGTATCGAAACCAATCAGGATCTGTTCCCGGAGAACTCCCGGGGGATGAAGAGGCTTACACGGTCGGGCTACTATTTCTTAAGGGATCAGGACCGGAACAATGTGATAAGAAAGCAGCTTGCTTTTTTATTGCAGCGGGAACTAAAGGCGAATCAAAACTGGAAGAAATGTACCAGCAAGGTCGCTGTATTAAGGAGGCCGCCGGCTGGAAAATTATAAATGAACGTCATACCGTCTTAAGTTCATGTAGCAACACAGAACGATCTAAGTTTCAATTCCTGCTTGGTCAGGCTTATCAGAATGCCAGTTTGTTTCCAGACGCCATCCCCTATTTGTCCGAGGCCGTTGAAGCCGGGTATCCAGGTGCATTAGACGTGCTGGCAGACGCCCTGTGCTCTTGTCCCACGCGACAAAGAGCGCAATTTAATCAAGAGAAAGTCGAAAAATATTTCAAACACGCAGCGGATAAATTAGGGCACAAAGGAGCAGCGTTTGCATATGCTGAAATACTTTCTGCGCGCGAAAGGCTGCCTGGTGGGGCTAACCGGCTCGCTAAGGAAGGACTTTCCCCGAGACAGTACTATCAAATGGCTGATGATTACGAACATCCGGGGACGCTTCCCGGAATGATGGAAACATCACCTGAAAAAATGCCAGGTCCTCCAAATAACGATGTCAACAAAATTGCTCCTGAAATGCATAAAACTGCATTGAAAAATGCGGGTTATCACGTGAAGAACGGAGCGCTTGAAATAGCCAAAGCGCTTTTTTTGCAAATCCCTGGAAATACAGAAGTGCGCTACTACCTGGATTTACTTAATGATAAAAAAGCGTGCGGGTACTTAATAAAGTTACTTAATAACAGAGCCGTTCATGATTTTAAAACAGCAGTCATTCATTGTTCTGCACTCTTACTTGCTGACAACCCTCAGAATCACGAAGCACGCGGCTACTTAAATTTACTTAGAGATACGGCAGGATATAAAGAGCTGTGTGTTAAAGCAGGTCAAAATGACATCGATGCGAATTACACTCTTGGGATAATGCATCGTGAGGGCGCAGGTGCAGAACTGAACAGGGAAATGGCAGACGCTTATCTTCTTGCATCGGAATTTAAAAAAGCGTTTGATTGCTGGACTAAGGGAGACGTTGAGACCATTTCTGCGTTGCTGCTGACGATAGCAAGCTGGCAAGCGTTTGATTGCTGGACTAAGGGAGACGTTGAGACAGCCCGTTCTACTTATGAACAGATACTTGCCAGCGACTCTGAGAATAACGAAGCACACTACTTCTTAGGTTTACTTAAAGAAGAAATAACAAATCCAATGCAGTATTTTGATGCTTTGTATAACAGCCGGGCAGAAAATTTAACTACTTCTTATACGCAGGGGTTTCTTTACAATCGTACTACTGATATTCCTTCTGTCCGTCCCTCCCAAGAGTGGCTAGAGGAGGTATACAAAGTTGGTTTAATGTTTCTTGAAGGAGCAGGCCTGGAGCAAAATGATGAACAGGCAGCCCGCTTTCTGCATGCATCGCAGGATTTGGGTAAGGAAAAACTGAAAGAAATGTATCTACAAGGTCGCTGTATTACCCAAGTCACTTGCCACGAGGCCATATCAACACTTTTTATCACCATAGTGGGAAACACGAACCAACAACCTCATATTCAATTCCTACTTGGCAGAACTTACCTGGAGGCTGGATCGTTTCACAACGCCATCATGTATTTGATCCCGGCCGTTAAAGTTCGTTATCCAGGCGCATTAGACTTGCTGGCACAAGCTCTGTGCCGTTGTCCACAGAACGAAAGATCGACACTTAATCAAGAAGAAGTCGAAAAATATTTAAAGCAAGCGGCAGATGAATCAGGGCACAAAGAAGCAGCGTTTGAATATGCTCAGATACTTGATCAGCGCGAGTCTCAACCTGGTTTTGCTGGCCAGCTCTCTAACTTCTTTAGCAAAGTCGCTAGCCAGCCGTCCTCGACATATTACTATCAAATAGCCAGCAATGCAGGACACCCATTTGCGCATATTAAAATTTGGGAAAAGTCATATGAAAAAACGTCAGATCCTCAAATTGCATTCAATATTGGAACTTATTACCTCAATGCTGGCCAAAACAGCGACCTTGCTACGCCCCCCGAGAAAACCGTAACGTATTTAGAGAAAGCCGCAGGGTATTTAAGGATTGCTGAAGCTGCAAAAATTGGGGAGGGAACAACGGCGCTACTTTTAGATGCAGAAAGTGCTCTTTTAAAAGCAAAAGCTGCCAATAACGACGGTGCAGCCGCATACCAACTTCATAAGGTTGTTGTTGATTTTCAGGAAAAATTTAAATATTTAGACATAGCGGCCCGAAACGGTATTGATGAGGCAGCGCAGCTTTTGTTCCACTATCACTACGATAAAAATAAGGATAAAGCCCTTGAATATTTAAAAATGGCTGCTACAACTAATCGGGATGTAGCGTACACACTTTTCCGGGAACTTTTAGGAGATATCAATCCTGATCACGTAGCGAAAAAACAGGGCCATTCAGATAATGACGTTCCTTTGGAAGCTGAAAAATATTTAGTAATAGCCGCTCAAGGAGATCATCAGGACGCATTAAAAGCTTATTCGAGTCTGGTAAATAATGGTTACAATTTACGCAATAAAAGTGACGAAATTTTAGCTAAGTGCGCGCAATTAATTAAATAATTGACCTACTTGTTTAACCTGACACAAAAGAAAGACATACGCCAATAAGCCGGGCGACTCAGAGCTTCCGCATGGAGAACAGGATAAATAGCGGTTCTCGCGTAGGTTGGGCTAACGCTTCACCAGCCCAGCACGCTGCGAAAAATGTTGGGCTGGTGAAGCGTTAGCCCAACCTACGCATTGGCTTAGCTTTAAAAATGCGGGGCTTCATGCGGAAGCCCTGCCGGGCGGCCCAGCCAGATTGCATTATTCCACCTTCTCCTTTGTGCCCCGGTTTATTGAAGGTGGTTGCACAGAGATCTTTACATATGCAAATTGCCTGATTAACTTAACTGGCAAATAATTACCCCGCCACTTATTAAACGCTCGCTTGTTAAAACACTCTTAAGCACTATAAATTCTGAGGAGTAATCATGACCGACATCACCCAACACATCGCGATCAACAACGAAAACCCGACTTACATCTGGCAACAATCAGACTGGCCGTTCTGGTAGCTTGATAAGCCCGACTTGGCCGCAGCCTTAGCGGATGTACATCAGGCGCAAGACCGGTTGATGCATCACATGGAAAAAATGGATGCGCCATTACGCACACAAGCCATGCTGCAATTTCTGACCGATGACGTTTTGAACACGTGTGAAATAGAAGGCGAACGACTTAATCCGGACACCGTTCGTGCCTCGGTTGCGCGCCATCTGGGCATGGAAACCGACTTGCAAGCTGAGGCAGATCCACACGTCGATGGCATTGTCAGCATCGTGCTTGATGCCACAACCAACCATGCAAAACCGCTGACAAAAGAACGGTTATTTGCCTGGCACGACGCATTATTCCCAACGAGTTACAGCGTTATCTCAACAACCCATACCGGCAATACCGAGAGCTGGCGCGATGAGATGACTGATCCGATGCAAGTTGTATCTGGTCCTATCGGTCAACAAACTATCCATTACGAAGCACCGCCGGCCAACAGATTGAATGACGAAATGGCGAGCCTGTAAACTAGATTGTGTAAATACCTAAATTAACCCTACCATTCAATTGGTAAATAACAATAGGTATACACATGGACAGGAACAGATTAAAAGCGGTAGCGAAGGAGCTGGCAAAAGATCTCA
>Ga0209512_1003731_pt1 | contig 14103 bp, 16 predicted proteins | sample frozenSSSSmetaG_FD_184142 | JGI IMG/M metagenome (GOLD analysis project Ga0209512, IMG submission 184142) | Glacier valley bacterial and archeal communities from Borup Fiord, Nunavut, Canada, to study Microbial Dark Matter (Phase II) -... | ecosystem: Environmental > Aquatic > Freshwater > Ice >... | reverse complement strand
GGTTGGGCCGTGCCGGACAGGACCGGGCCGGACTGGGCCGGGCCGGACTGGGCCGTGTCGAACTGGGCCGGGCCGGACAAGGCCACAACGGGCCGCACCGAGCGGAACTGGTCGGTGACTGGCGGCACGGCGGGGTGGTCGAGCGAGGCGGGCGAGCTGGTCGACTGTGCGGCGAAGCGATCGGAGTGGATTGAGCCGATTGCGTCCGTCGCTCCCGCCGCGAACGGCCAGACCGTCGGCGTTTCGTCAGCGAGCGCGAAGTCGGTTGCGGCGAGGTCCGAGGCCGCGAAGTCGATCCCAGCGAATTCGTTCTGCGCGAAGCTACCGGTGGCGGATGATGCGCCCGGGCTGCTTTGCGGGACGACTCCCGAGACTGAGGCCGCGCGCCGGCCGGCGCGCGCGGAAGACTTCGGCGATGCAGCGGATTGCGCGGTCTCCGGCTGTGCGGCGGCGGGCTCCCACGCAGTAAGCTGCGGGGCGGCGGGCTGCGGGGTAACGCCGGGCGTCGTTTCTGCGCGAGTCCCGGCATCCCATACCGAAAAGTCGACCGATGACAAGTCCACGCCGACGCTCTCGCGATCGGTTCCCACGGTGGGCGGGGCCCACGACCGAAGCACGTCTTCGGGCACGTTGAACGGATCAAAGTCGGCGGTGATCGGTTGGGGTGCGGTCGACTGGTGAGCGTAACTGGCCGGCTGGTCAACTACCGGTGTGGAGCCGGTAAACGGCGTCACGCGCGGGAGCGAACGTGCGAAGGGAACTGGTCCATCGGCCGGCTCACTGCCCGAAGCATCCATGCCGGATGCGGATCCGGGCGCGAGGTGCGCTTGTGCCATTGAGGGGCGGGCAGCGTCGAGGTCGGCTACCTGGTTCTGTCCGAGCGCGGTTGCCCACAGTTGCTGAGACGCGGCCGGGGCGGGCGAGGTGGGGTAGGCGGAGTGAGCCGAAGGTGCGGCAGACGTCGGCGCCGAGGCAGCGAGCGAAGACGGAGCGGGCGAAGACGGCCTGGGCGTTGAGGCAGCGAGCGAAGACGGCGTTGAGGCAGCGAGCGAAGACGGCATGGGCGCGGGCGCGGCCGGCGTGGGCGTTGACGGGACGACGCCGAGCGCCGGACGCACATCATCCGTCCACATGTAGCCGTTCCACCAGCGCAGCTGGTTTGGATCGTTATGGTCTGGATACCACGCAGCTGGTGACTGTGTTTGCTCTGCGATAGACATTCGGCTCCCCCCGCCGTTGTGCACGTACTACCGACTCTAAACAGCGGCGCGCGGGCGCAAGAGTTCCCAGTAGTGGGGGTAGGGAGGAAGCGGCGGGTGGCGCGCTAGCGCGTGAGAAGCCCGGCGCGCTCGGGATGCTTGTCGAACCACTGCGCGACATACCAGCACATCGGCAGAACCTTGCGATCGGAGTTGTGGTCCACGTCATCGATCGCAAACGCGACGACCTCGGCGGCATAGCCGTGACCGCGCTGCGCCGGTTGCGTGTACGTGTGCGTGAACGAGATGGAGTGACCGTTGATCGCGTAGTCAGCGAGCGCCACGAGGGAACCGTCGACGTGCATCGTGTAGCGGGCGGCATCCGTTTCGTGCGTAAAGGTCGTGGCCATGATCAGAGCCTAGTTCGGGATGCCGCAGCCGGCACCTGGCTCGCGGGCCGGGCGCTCAGGCGTCGTCGATGCGCCGATGGGTGAGCGATTCGCCGGCAGGGCCTTCGCCCGCGGCGTCCGCCAGTTCGACGCCTCCGGCCGGGGTGCCCTGCCACGAAACGAGTGTCCAACCTTCGCTGGGCGAGCCTCGGAGTTCGACGACGCCCGTGTTGTCGAGTTCGTGTTGGCCGGCGAACGCGGGCGGAACGTTCGTTGCGCGACCGGCGGACCACACTCGGATCGCGGCGCCGTGACTGACGACGACCGCGGTTCCCGCCCCGACCTGGCTTTCGATGGCGGCGATGTCGGCATCGAACCGCTCGAAGAAGGCGTGGCCGTCGGTTCCGCCGGGCATCCGAGTGTCGAGGTTGCCCGAACCCCAAGCAAACGCCGTCCGCATGTAGGTGCGCACCGAACTCGGATCGCTGAGCATTTCGAGCCCGCCGGCTTCGATCTCGTGCAGGCCCGTGCGCACGGCCAGCTCGATTCCGCGTTCGAGCGCGAGGGGTGCGGCGGTCACGTGAGTGCGCACGAGGGTGCTGACGAAGATCCCGTCAATGGGTCTACTCTCCAGGGCTTGCGGGATGCGCGCGGCCTGTCGATACCCGAGCTCGGTGAGACCCGGACCGGGCGTCGCGGTGTCGAGCTTGCCCGCGACGTTGGATGGCGTCTGCCCGTGGCGAATCAGGAGGAGGTGCACACGTGCAAGCCTAGGTCGGGTCGCGCGCGGGCGGCGCGCAGGAGCGCGACCCGCGGCGGGGCGGCGGCGCGGGGGGCGCGGGGAGCGGTGCAGCGCGGCCGCGGCGGGGCGGCGGCGCTCAGATGCTCAGATGCTCAGATGCTCAGATGCTCAGGACGAAGTTCTCACGGTAGCTGGTCGGGTACGCTCGTCCGCGCTCGGCGTAGCGCTCGGCGTAGTGCCCGGCGTGATGCTCGGCGGCCTGTGCCACGTGCTCCACGGGGGCTTCGGGGAGATCCGCGACGAGGCCCTGTCGACGTGCGCGCAGCCACTCCGGCGAACGGAGTTCGGCATCGTAATAGCCGCGGTCTGGTACCTCCGCAGCCCATGCGGGAAGGTGGGCGAGCTCGCGCAAGATCTCAACCTCAGCACGGTGGCGCGCTTCGCGGGGCGAGGTGTGCGGCGAGGTGCGCTGGTCAGCGCTTCGCTGGTCTGGGGTGCTCATGGTCGGGTCCACTTTCGATGCGGGTTCATCGACTTCCGCACTCGGATGCGCGAAAGCTAGTAAGCCTCACCAAAGTACCCCAGAAACAGCGGAAACCGCAAGAGTCAAGTCCTCGCTTCGGGGGACCGACAGAACTGTCAGGCTACGGCCGGAGATTACGTCGGCGACCGGTGGGCCGCACGAACCCCGCACCGCGCTCGCTGCGTGCCAGACCGGGCGGGGTAGCGAGCCATCGCCGCGTGCCAGACCGGACCCGGAGCAAGCCCAGCCTGCCGACAGGACGGCCCACGTGATTGCCGGGCTCACGCCGGGATCGAACTTTCGATGAGTGCGATGATCGCCGGGTCATCCGGTTCGACCTTCGAGCGGAAGCGATGCACTTCGCCGCTCGGCGTCACAAGAAACTTTTCGAAGTTCCACGCCACTTTGCCCGCCTTGCCCTTCGCGTCTTTCGCGAGAGTCAACTGCTGGTACAGCGGGTGCGCGCTGCGCCCATTCACGCGGATCTTCTCGAACATGGGGAACGTGATGCCCCACTTGGTCGAGCAGTACTCCATGATCGAGTCACTCGTACTTAGCTCCTGGAGGAACTGGTTGCTCGGGAACCCGAGCACCGTGAACCCGCGGGGACCATACTTTTCCTGCAGCTTCTCGAGCGTCTCGTACTGTGGGGCGAAACCGCAGCGGCTTGCGACATTCACGATGAGCAGCACTCGCCCGGCATACTCAGCGAGCGAGGTTGTCGCGCCGTCGATCGTCGTGAGCGGGATGTCGCGGAGCGAGGTTGTGGTTGCCGAAGTCATACTTCGACCCTACGCCCGGCATCCACAGCACTCGCTGGGAAGCCGCCGGTATTCTGGGCCGTGCTGCGCGCGCGCAGCGCGGGCCGCGCGGCCCAAGCCGGCACAGCCCACTAACCCGAGAGAGCGAGTCGATGGCCGAGAGCCCGTTGTCGGCGAGCCCGTACGAGGTGCTCGGGGTGCCGGCATCCGTCTCAGACGACGACTTGCGCAAGGCGTTTCGCAGGGCACTGCGCGAAACCCACCCGGACACCGGGGGAGACCCCGAGCGATTCGTCGCGGTGCAACTGGCGTGGGAGCGCATCGGCACGCGGGAGGCGCGCGACGCGTTCGACGCCGGGCGGGGGTCGAACGACGAGCCGAAGGTCAGTTTCGAGGCGCGGACGAGCAGCGCGCCGAGCGCCTCGCGTCCCAAGGCGAGGGCATTCGGACATCCCGGCGGCTGGCGTCGTGAGAAGTACCTCGGCCAACTTCGCGAGTGGGTGGGGCGCGGGGTTGAGATCGACGACCCGTATGACCCCGCGCTCGTGCGCAGCGCGCCGCGCGAGATCAGACACACGCTCGCGGATGCCCTCGCCGAGGAGTCGACCGCGCGCGCGCTGAGCGGTCTCGGCATCGGGTTCACTGTGTGGCATGACGTCGCGACCGCGCCCGGAGCGCGGGAGAGCGCAGCAGGAGCGGAGGCGGGTGCAGAGGAGAAGATTGACCACATTGTGCTCGGCCCGAGCGGGCTATTCGCCATGCTCTCTGAGGACTTCGGCGGGCCCGTGCGATCACGCAAGGGCGAGCTCATCGGCGAGGCGATTGGCGACGAGCGACCCGCGCACCAACTGGTCGCGCGGTCGAAGCACCTCGCGCGTCGCCTGCGGGTGAGGTTCACTGGCCTCATCATCGTGCTGCCGGATGATGCGCTAGCCGAGCCGCTCGTCGACCTCGGGTCTGCGCGGGGTGCCGCGGTGCTCGCGGTGCGTCAGGAACACGTCGCCGCGCTGCTGCGAGCGGGACTCCCGGGGCTCGAGCCGATCGGTGGGAACGAGTTGTTCGACGTGCGGACGCGGCTCACGTCCGGCGTGCGGTTCGTCTAGCCCGCGAGTTCGATGTCGGGATTCTCACCGAAGTCGCTGAGGTCGAGGTCGGCGGCCGGATCATCCTCAACGGTGTGGACAGTGAGCGAACCGGAATTGGTGTCGAGTCGGGAGCTCGCAAACACACCGAGGTCGGGCGCTCCGTCGAAGGGCACGCCATCGCGACGGTGACGAGGATGCGGTTCTGTGCTCTCGTCGTACGGTTCGGTTTCGTTCATCGATAGCTCCTGGGCTTCGGGACGGGTATCCCGAACACGGTACTCCTTTTGGGGCGAGTGTTCCTCACCTCCGGACCCCCCGAGTTCATTGCTTGCGGATAGGGTTCGCTCGTGTCGACAAGTCCCGTGTTGCCCCGCCGATTGGGAACCCTCGATGCGGTCGTGATTGGGCTCGGCTCGATGATGGGCGCTGGCGTCTTCGCGGCATTCACTCCCGCGGCGCAATCCGCCGGTAGTGGGCTGCTCATGGGGCTGGCGATCGCTGCCGTCGTTGCGTTGTGCAACGCCACATCCTCGGCTCAACTCGCCGCGGTCTACCCGACCTCGGGCGGCACCTATGTGTACGGCCGTGAGCGGCTGGGCCCGTGGTGGGGTTTCGCCGCGGGGTGGAGCTTCATCATCGGCAAGACCGCAAGCTGCGCCGCGATGGCAATCACGTTCGCCGCCTACGCGGCGCCGCCCGGCTGGGAGCGCGCGCTCGCCGTGCTCGCGGTGCTCGCCCTTGCCGGCGTCAACCTGATCGGAATCACGAAGACTGCCGCGCTCGCTCGCGTGCTCGTGGTCGCGGTGTTGATCGTTCTGACCGTTGTGATCGGCGCGGGAGCGACCCACGGGCTACCCCAACTCGCGTCGACCGGCGCCCTCGTCTCCCACGGCTGGTACGGCGTGCTGCAGTCGGCCGGGCTGCTCTTCTTCGCCTTCGCGGGCTATGCGCGCATCGCCACGCTGGGGGAGGAGGTACTGACTCCCGCCCGGACTATTCCTCGCGCGATCGTGATCACGCTTGGTGTCACTGTCGTGATTTACGCGGCGGTCGCGGTCACCATCCTCGGCACGCTCGGCCCGAACGGAGTTGCCGCGAGTTCCACTCCGCTCGCCGCGAGCGTTGTGGCGAGCGGGGCGGGCTGGGCGGCTCCGGTCGTGCGCGTGGGGGCGGCCGCGGCATCCCTTGGCGCACTGCTCGCTCTCATCGCGGGCATCGGTCGGACCACGCTCGCCATGGCGAGAGGTGGTGACCTGCCCGGATGGCTCGGGGCGGTGCATCCGCGCTGGCACGTCCCTCATCGCGCCGAGGTCGTGCTCGCGCTCGTGATCTGCGTTGTGGTCCTGACAGTCGACCTTCGCGGTGCGATCGGCTTTTCGTCGTTCGGGGTGCTCCTGTACTACTTCGTGGCGAACCTCTCGGCGATCGGCCAGCCCGCGACCGAGAGACGCTACCCGCGAGTGCTCGCTGCCGTCGGGGCAGTTGCATGCCTCGTGCTCGTCGTGACCCTGCCACCGCTGACGATCGCCTTCGGAGTTGGGGTCGTCGTTGTGGGAGTGGTCGGCCGCCTGGTTCTCCGTCGACGCGTGACCTCGGACGGGCTGCCGGAGTCGTAGGCTGGACTCTTCGTGTGGGAAGAGGTTTGACGTTCCGTGATTCGTGTTATCAGCTACAACCTGCGCAAGAACCGCGCCGCACGCGAGCTTGAGGCTCTGGCCCAGACTCCCGACCTTGACGCGCTGTGCCTCCAGGAGTGTTTTGCTGCCGACCTTCCCGCGGAAATCGGCGACCTTCACCTGGCCGATGCCACCAAGCGCAACCGGCTGGGGCTCGCCGTGTACTACCGCAAGGATCGCTACGAACAGGTTGCGAGCCAGTCATTCGAACTCAAGAAGTCGCTTCATGACCTGATCTTCTCGCCGACCCCTGAGCGCCTGGTTGGCGTGAAGCTCGTCGATCGCGAGACAAACCACGAGCTCGTTCTCGCCTCGTTCCATGCCGCGCCGCTCACCGCGCTCAACTCCCTGCGCCGCAACCAGATCAAGGCCGCTCACGAGCTGCTTCAGACCCTGGGCTCTGGTGCGCCGATCATCATGGTCGGCGACTACAACTACCCACTCTTTAAGGATGGCCTCTCGGAGCGAGTCGCGAAGACCGGTTACGATCTCACGCTCAGCGACCGGCGCACCTACACCGCGTACAAGTTTTTCCGCGGTCACTTCGACTTCGTGACATCGCAGGGCTTCACAATCGAGGATGTCGAAACTCTTCCGCGAGGATCGTCCGACCACATTCCGATTCTGGTCACCGCCGCATACGGCGTGCCCGTCGCCGTGCCGGAATCCGTCTGATAGCGGTCACCTCGCCTAAGAGAAGTCTCACCCACGCCAGGCTTGCCGCAGCGGACAATTGAGTGTGACCGAGTCGACGGGGGAAACCATGCCGCAGCGCGACGTCGATCCTTCAGCTGGCTCTGGTCTAGCGAGTGTTCCGGCCAGCGGTTCGCTGCCGGCGAGCGCAACCCCGGCAACTTCGAGAGGCGCAGCGAGCTGGGTCGTTCTCGGCATCGTCGGCGTGACCTGCGTGACCCTCGCCGTGCTCCTCACCAGTGGGCTCAGTTTCGCCAACGAAGCCGGGCAGCCCTTCGGAGTCCCCGCGGTCGCCATCACCCCAACCTCGAGCAGTCCCGTGACGCCGTCGGCTTCACCCAGTCCCGACCCAACGAGGACCCCCACCCATGGTGATCCCGAGGTTGTTGACGCCCCGGTACCCGTCACGGTGGACTTGGACGACGAGGGCGACGAGAACGGCAGCAAAGGAAACAGCGGCAGCAGCGGCACCAGTGGCGGGTCGGGCTCGAACGGGTCGGGCTCGAACGGGTCAGACTCGAGCGGGTCAGACTCGAGCGGGTCAGGCTCGAACGGGTCGGGCTCGAGCGGTGGCTCCGGCAAGGGATCCGGCAACGGCTAGCGCTCCTCAGTCGCGGGCCGCGCTCGCGCTCCCACCGACGCCCGACTATGAGAAACCTCTCATCGTTGACTGGCCCCGGTCTTAGACACTCTGATCACCATTGCTTACGACGAAGAACTCGTCAGCGAAAGTTTCGCAACCAGAAAGGCACACCATGTCCCGCTTCTCCTCACGATCCATCATCACCGGCTCGGCAGTCGCCCTCGCGGGCGTGCTCGTCGTCGGCGGCGTCGCGGTCGCCCAGGCGTCTAACGACAACCGGCCGCTGGTGTCGTCGGTTGTCCCGACATCCCTCACCACGAGCGATTCGACTGAGGCGATCCTCGACCCGACCGACACCCCGATCCCCGAGCCGAGCGAGACCGCCGAGCCGAACCCGGAGCCCAGCGACGCCGCTGAGCAGGGCGACGACGACGGCCTAGGAGACGACGAGGCCGGCGAAGACGCCAACGAGCATGAGAGCGACGGCGATCACGGCAAGGGCGAGACCGAACAGCACGGCTCGGTTATTGTCACTCCCGGCAGCGCCAGCACCTCGAACCCGGGTAGCGGCAAGCACGCCGGCGACAACGACTAACCGGTAGCACCACCGGCGGGTAGCGCGGGCACTGCCCACGCAGTCCTACGGCGAATGGGGTATCGGCTCACCGGAGCCGGTACCCCATTCCGCGCACGGTCTCGATGTGTTCGCCGCCAAGCTTCGCGCGAAGGTAGCCGACATAGACGTCGACCACATTCGAGCCCGGATCGAAGTCGTAGCCCCATACTCGACTGAGTAACTGCTCGCGGCTGAGCACCCGGTCGGGATTGCGCATGAGCGCTTCGGCCAGCGCGAACTCTCGAGCCGATAGCTCGACGTGGGTGTCGCCCACGATGGCCCTGCGGCTGTGCAGATCGAGCTGAAGCCCGGGGACGGACAGCACGGTCTCACCCGCGCGGTGTGCATCCGCCATGCGTAGACGGACTCGCGCGAGCAGTTCATCGAAGCGGAACGGCTTGGGCATGTAGTCGTTCGCGCCGCCCTCAAGCACGGCGAGCGTGTCATCCGCGGACGTCCGCGCGGTGAGCACGATGACCGGCAGGTCGGCGTTGGCCACTCGAAGGCGGCGCAGGACCTCAAATCCATCCATGCCCGGCAGTCCGATGTCTAGGATCACGAGATCGAATCCGCCGGCCACAGCGAGCTCAAGCGCGTCGGGTCCGTTAGTGGCGACCTCGGTCGTGAACCCCGCAGACCGCAGCCCCTTCTCGACGAAGGTCGAAATTCGGTCTTGGTCTTCCGCGACCAGTATCCGGCTCATGCGGGTGCCTCCGTCAGGTTGGGCTCGTCCACTGCGACGAGCGGGATGTCGATCACGAACGTTGCTCCGTGCCCGGCCACGGACTCGACGCGAGCGGCTCCTCCGTGCGCGTCGGCGATGGCCGACACGATTGCTAGGCCGAGTCCCGACCCGCCCGTACCCCGACCGATGCGCGCACGCCGGAACCTCTCGAAGATCCCTGTGACGTTCTCGGGTTCGATTCCGGGCCCATTGTCGCTCACCCACAAGATCAGTCGGCCTCGAGCGAGCGCACTGCCGAGTTCGATGCGACCCGCGGGGGAGCCGTGACTGACGGCATTCGCCGCGAGCTGCAGCATGGCCTGGGTCAGTCGGTCGGCATCCACCCGGGCAACGACTTCCGCTGTACCCGTGGCCACCCAGAGATGCCGGGGTGACAGCGCGCTCGCCTTCGTGCGGATGCTTCTCGTGAGCTCGCCGATGTCGACGGGAGCCAAAGCCAGGCGCAGTGGACGCTGCACGGTCGCGAGGTCGGCGATGTCTCGGACCAGGCTGCCCATCCGGTCGAGTTCATCAATCGCGAGCGCGCGGGTCGACTCGACTTCGGCGGGGTCGTCGGCTTGCATGAGTTCGAGGTGTCCGCGGACGATCGTGATGGGGGTTTTCAGCTCGTGCCCCACGTCGTCGAGGAGCTGGCGCTGCCCGGTGAGGGCGACATCCAATCGATCGAGCATGCCATTGACGGTGACCGTGAGGTCTGACACGTCGTCGGTGCCGTTGACCTCGATCCGCTCGCTCGTGTCAGACCCGGTGATGCGCGCGGCCGTCTCGCGGAGGTGGCGAATCGGGGCGAGGAGGCGGCCCGCCACGAACCACCCCACGAGGCCCACGACAATGAGCGAGGCCGCGGCGACGACCGCAAAAGTGACGAAGGCGTCATCGATCGCGCGCAGTCGGGCGTTCACATCGACAGCTACGACAAACACACCCGCGCCCGGGCTACCCTTCACGGTGATCGGGATGGCGACGTAACGCACGATCCCCGCCGTGGTCGTCGCGGTGCCGCGCACGACATTGCCCGTCGCCGTTTCGGCACCGATCCTCGCCACAAATGCGGCGTCGCGTTCGGGACGCATTGCGACGTCGCCGCCGGGAACAATCGCCGTTCTGCCGTTGACGAGAGCGAATGTGCCCTCATCGGTCCCGGGACGAACACGCTGCACCACCGCCTTGAGGGCGTCCGTGTATGTCGCGGGTGCCGCATCCTTCGCAACGAACCGGGCCTCAGCCACGGCGCCGGCGAGCCGATCATCGATTTGTGTGATGGTTCGCTCGCGCTGAACGAGGTACGACGTGCCGCCGGCGACGAGCATCCCGGCCGCGGTGACAACGAGCATGGACGCGAGGATCCGCGCGCGCACCGAGCGCAGGGGTCGCCACGGTGAACGCATCCTTAGATTATTGACCGCGGCGGCTGGCCACGGGGTCGAGGCGCGATGAGAGAGTTCTTAGCCGGGCAGGGTCAATCGTCGTAGCGGAACCGCGCCTGCAAGATCACCAGGTCGGCGCCGACGATCCGGTACACCAGACGGTGCTCCTGCGTGATGCGCCGCGACCACACGTAGCTGGCGCGATGCTTGAGGCGTTCGGGTTGCCCTCGTCCTTCAGTGGGAGTGCGAAGCGCATCGTCGATGAGCAGATTGATCCGCTTGAGAAGACGGCGGTTGTTGACCTGCCACCAGTGGTAGTCCTCCCAGCCTGCCTGGTCGAAGACCAATCTCACTCGCGGTCGAGTTCCTGAATCGCGTAGGTGCCCGCGTCTGAGCGCTCGAGCGCTTCGGAGAGTCGGCGCGCATTGGCCGGGGTCGAGAAGAGGTGAAGGGTGGTCTGCCACGCTTCGTAGTCCTCTTCGGAGATCAGGACCGCATTGCCTGCCTTCGAGGTGATGGTCACGACAGAGTGATCTTCGTTGACCTGCCCGAGCAGCGGAAACAGTGACTTGCGTGCATCGCTTGCGGTGACAGTTGTCACATCACACCTCCGGTAGTTGTACTGGAAATGGTACCACCAGTGCCCCGACCGACCACAGGGCTAGTGTCGCCGAGCAATCCCGTGGCGGTGGCGGTTGGACTCTTGCCGTGTTTGGCAGTCTCCTGTCGATAGCGGGAATCGCACTTGCTTTAGTCGCGGCCCGAGCGTGACCTTCGCTCCCGATCCGCTGAATTGCGCGTTGCCGACCAACGATGCGAACACGTCTGCTGAACACGCCGAATTCGTCTGTGTGCGCCAAGGGGGACTTGACGCCCGACCAGTGCCGCCGGCAGATCGCCCATATCGGGAGCAACAATCACTACCGACGCCGCGCATCCTCCCGCGCAAGCTCGGTCGGCGCTGGGGTCGCGCAATCGCTAGAACGATTGCCGTAGCTCCATCGCGCCGCGCCAGTCGAGGGGCCGGGTAGCTCGCGCGGCACCTTCGCGCACAAACGATCGACGGCGCAATTCGTGAGGAGGTTTTACTGATTAACGACCGAAGGCGCCCCTGGTGGGACGCCTTCGACCGTTCGTGCGCGAAGGGGGACTTGAACCCCCACGCCCTATACGGGCACTAGCACCTCAAGCTAGCGCGTCTGCCATTTCCGCCATCCGCGCGCATCGTTACGTCCCTGACGGGAGTACCGAGGTATGAGAATAGCACGCTGCTACCGTGGGGGAATGACGCATCCGGAGACCGACGAGCCCACCGCCCGCATCGCGCAGGAGCTCATCCGCTTCGACACCGTCAACTTCGGGGAAGGCCGATCGAACGGCGAGACCGACGCCGCGGAGTATCTCGGCGAACTGCTCGCGGGCCTCGGGCTCAAGCCGACGTACGTGGATGCCGCGACCGGTCGCACGAGCGTCGTCGCGCGAGTTCCCGGCGCCGACCCCACCCTCCCGGCTCTCGTCGTCCACGGGCACACCGATGTGGTTCCCGCCGATCCGACCAATTGGACCGTCGATCCCTTCGGTGGAGTGATCCGCGACGGAATGCTCTGGGGCCGCGGCGCGGTCGACATGAAAAACATGGACGCGATGATCATCACCGCGCTGCAGGACATCCTCGGCGCGGGCAAGCAACCCGCGCGGGACCTCATCGTGGCGTTCTTCTCCGACGAGGAGAACGGGGGCGTGTTCGGTTCGCACTACGTCGTCGACGAGCATCCGGAGCTCTTCGCGGGCGCGACCGAGGCGATCAGCGAGGTCGGAGGCTACTCGGTGACCTTCAATGGCCAGCGCTCCTACCTGCTGCAGACCGGGGAGAAGGCACTCGTCTGGATCAAGCTCATCGCGCGCGGGCCGGCCGCGCACGGCTCGCGAGTGATCCGGGACAACGCAGTGACACGACTCGCCGAGGCGGTCGCCGCGCTCGGCCGACGGGAATGGCCGGTGCGGCTCAACGACACCACCGAGCAGCTGCTCGCCGAGCTTGCACGCATCCAGGGCGTCGATCGGGAGCACGTTACTCCCGATGAGCTCGTGCTCGCGACGGGCACTGCGGCCGGGTTCCTGCTCGGTAGCGTGCGCACGACCAGCAATCCGACCGTGCTCAAGGCCGGCCACAAGCACAACGCGATTCCGGATGTCGCGGAGGCACTCATCGACATCCGCACGCTCGCGGGCGAGGAGGACGCCGTGCTCGCCGAGGTGCGCTCGATCGTTGGTGACGACATCGAGATCGTCGTCATGCACCGCGACATCGGGCTCGAGAACCCCTTCGAGGGCTCGCTAGTCGACGCGATGGTCGCTACGCTGCAGGCACATGACCCCGGCGCTCCCGTGCTGCCGTACCTGTTCTCCGGGGGCACAGACAACAAAGCGCTCAAGAAGCTCGGCATCACCGGGTACGGTTTTGCGCCACTGCAGCTACCGCCCGACCTCGACTTTCCCGCGATGTTCCACGGTGTTGACGAACGCATCCCACTCGACGCGTTAGTGTTTGGCAGGCACGTTCTGGGGGACCTCCTGCTGCACTATTGAACAACTCATCACCGAACGACGAGAGGGCCCCGTGGGCTTCATCGAAGCGCTCTTCCTGGGACTCGTCCAGGGCCTGACCGAGTTTTTGCCGATCTCCTCAAGCGCACACTTAAGAATCGTCGGGGCATTCTTGCCCGGCGCACGCGACCCGGGCGCGACGTTCACCGCCATCACGCAACTCGGTACCGAGACCGCGGTGATCCTGTACTTCCGCAAAGACATTGCGCGGATTATTGGCAGGTGGTTTTGGCATTTCCGTTCGAGCAAAGGCAGCCACGCTCTGGCAATTCCCAAGGATGACCCGGACGTTCGCCTCGGCTGGCTCGTGATCATCGGCACCATTCCGATCGGAATCGTCGGGTTCCTGCTGCAGGACACGATCCGCACCACGTTCCGCTCGCTGTGGCTCATCGCGATCGTACTCATCGTGTTCGGCATCATCCTGGGGCTGGCCGACCTGCTCGGCAAGCGAGTCCGCCCGCTCGAGGAGATGACCTACGGACACGGCATCCTGATCGGGGTCGCCCAAGTGCTGTCGCTGATCCCGGGCGTGTCGCGTTCGGGTTCGACGATGACGATGGGACTCGCGCTCGGCTACACCCGACCCGCGGCGGCGCGCTACGGATTCCTCATGGCGGTACCCGCGGTCTTCATCAGCGGGCTGTACGAGCTATACCACAGCTTCAGCGAGCCGAAGGGCGTTTACGGCTACGCGGAAACCCTCGTCGCGACCGTGGTGGCACTCGTCGTCGGATACGCCGTAATCGCGTTCCTCATGCGATACATCCAGACCCGGTCCTTCTTGCCGTTCGTGATCTACCGGGTACTACTCGGTACAGCGCTGATCGTGTTGCTGTCGCTCGGCATCATCCAGCCGCTCTAGCGCTCGGTGGCGGGCGCGGTGCCGAAGGTTCCGTCCGGCGGGCGCGCGGTGTCGCCGGTTCCGTCCGGCGGGCGCACGCGAGGCCCGTGCTGTCGGCCGCCCCTCGACGCCGAGGTAACCTTGGATAGTGCTTTCGTGGGACCGTCCCGAGGTTCCGCGGCTTGCGGGGCGAGGCGTGCTCCCGCGCCTGCACGACACAGCGACGGGTGCGATTCGGCAAACAGAGCCAAGGCTCGTCGCCTCGGTGCCGGT
>Ga0209512_1003729_pt1 | contig 14110 bp, 9 predicted proteins | sample frozenSSSSmetaG_FD_184142 | JGI IMG/M metagenome (GOLD analysis project Ga0209512, IMG submission 184142) | Glacier valley bacterial and archeal communities from Borup Fiord, Nunavut, Canada, to study Microbial Dark Matter (Phase II) -... | ecosystem: Environmental > Aquatic > Freshwater > Ice >... | reverse complement strand
AACAGCCGGAGTGGGGGTAAAGGTCGGCAACACATAAGGGGTATTGGTGGGGGTAGATGGTGGGCGAAAGGGCGTAAAAGTCGGTGGCACGGTCAGGGGAGTAGGGCTAGGGAAAAGTTGGGTAGGCTCGGCGGTAGGTACAGGCGCAAAGGTGGGGGCGGGGGTGAGTGGGGTGATAGTAGGAGTAGCTTCCGTGCCACATGCTGTCAAAAGAAGCAAGAAGCAAGGCAATAGCAAAGGATGAAGGATGAAGGATGAAGGATGAAAAGATTTCATTTTAGTTCCACGAACTGATAGATAACGCGGGACTAAAGCCACCGCGCGCCTGTGCCCCGAAGGGGTAAAGAGAGCCCGTATTGTTGATTAAATGATAAATCCCGGAAATAAACCCGAATGGTTATTATATAGGCTCTTTGAGCCCGGTGATTTATTGCCGGGAAGCCTTGATTTTAGATTTTCCTAACGCCTAATACCTAGCCGCTATCCGCCAAAATCACTACGAATAACCTGCCCGGTATAAGCGTTAATTACCACCTGCTTACCTTGCGGGCTGTTGGTCATTACAAAACTTGGCTGGCGACTAAGGCCATCCAGTTGAAAGTTTACCACATCTATCGGCAGCGAAACCCGCAAGCCTGCCGCTTCCGCCCGACTAACCAATTCATCTCCATCCAAAACCCGCGTCATATCAATCTGTCCAGCATCTGCCAGCATCGAAGGGGCTACTTCGGTTATTTCCAGGCCAGGTTGGGGCTGAGCGGCATTCGCATCAAAAACTATCCGCCACATCTTGCGACCTTCGGGCCACACAAAGAAAAAATTCCAGATAGTGCGCTCCGGCTTTAGCACCGTCGCCGAGGCAAAAACCAGCCGAGCCTGTCGCTGTACCGCCTGTATCCGAGCAAAAGCCTGCCGATAAGCAAACAAAAATGAGACTCGGTTGGTACGCAACGAGGCAATGTTAATCTGACCCGGCGAAAGATTCAAAGTGGGGGTAGGTAACACCCCGCTAGGTTTACCCGAACCTCCCGGCTTAACCTGACCGGGGCCAGGTGTGCCAAAAACAGCCGCCAGCGCGGTAGAATCGGCATTTATAAAACCTCGTCCGCTATCATCATCACTAATGGGGGTAGGAGTAGGCGGGGGCGCAGTATCAGGCTCAACCGTAACAGCCGCTTGAGTAGTGCGTCCTCCTCCTATTGTAGCGGCGGGCGGCACGCTATCAAAGGCAATCGGGGTCGGCGGGGCAGTCGGCGGTTGAAAAGTCGGTAGGGTAGTAGCTTCCTCACCACAGCCCGTTAGGAGCAAAAAACAAGAAGCAAGAAGTATCAAACCTAACCCCCTAACCTCCTTCCTTGCTAGTGCATTTCCAAGAGACCTGTTGTGCATTGGACGAACCCTCACCCTACCCTCTCCCTTTGAAAGGGAGAGGGGTATAACTCCACCTTTGCACAATAGCTCCTGTGATTCTGCACTAGGGAAGAGGAAATATTACGAATTATTCTGTTAAAGATAATTTTAGGCATAATTTGGCTTTTTATAGATTGGTTTTAATTCCCTAACCCCTAACCCCTAGCCCGTTATTTCATAAACCAGAAAACCGTCTTTGTCATAGACCAGTTTAAAGCCGGGAACGGGCTTGCGTAGAATCAAATCCCATAATCCGGTGCGCTCCCGCCAGATAGCGTCGTCAGGTTGCCCATTTTCCTGATTAATATAGCTGAACTGGATATATTTTACCTTGTAATCGTTCAAAATCGGGCGGAGCTGCTCCACTTTAGTAATATTGTTGGGTATCATCACACTCTTGCGGTCAGCGTGGAAGCTCAGTTGCCAGGGCACGCGAGTCATAATAACCGCATTGGCGGGAGTGTTAGCCTTAATCCACTCTGAGGTGGTGACAATCCCGGTTTTCCCTGTATAACCTGGGTCAAGAATGGTCGGCAAATTAGGTAATAGCAACACCGCAAAGACCCCCGCCATCAACCAGACCCCTAACTTTCCTGCTCTTGGCTCATTTTCGTTCTGGCGCAATTTCTGGTAAAGCCAACTCAAGCCATAGACCCCCAGCAAAAACAGCCAGGGCAACCATACCATAAAATAGCGAATCTCGTAGTGCCAGTATAAAGTTATAAACAGGAAATAGGTCAAAAACGAAAAGGCCACTAACCCCAGCAACCCGTAGCGACGGCGCGACAGTCCCCCTAACCCGACTATCCCAAACAACCAGAGCAAGGGCGCGACGTATTTTCCGCTCATAAAATCCTGAGCAGCATCCCGAAACTGGTTATATTTCACCTTCACGATAGTATCAAAGCCATAACCCAGCAATTGCTTTGGGGCGGGTAACGGCTGCTCGGTTACATAATAGGGATTATAAATCCGTTCCCAGGGGGCATATTCCAGCGTCCAGACATCGTAACGCTCGGTGGAATAAATTGGGGTGTTGCCTAAAATAAAACTACGGCCTATATAGGGCGAAAACACCAGCAGCACCAGTCCACCCCACAACAATAGCGAATACCACTCGATTTTGACCTGTTTATTCCAGAACTTTTGCCAGAGTAGCCATAGCCCCGTCGCCACCAGCACAATCCCGCCGCTCGGTTTACTCCACAGCAATAACCCGCCCCATAAACCCGACCATAACCAGAGTCTGTGAACTTGTATAAGTGATTTCAGTCGCTTTAATTGGGTTATTTTCGGCTTATCAGGGTCTATAATTTCTTTTATTTCAGTTTCAGTATCCGCCGCACCCGCAATCGGGCGGTATTGGCTGGCACGATAGACGTTCATCAGCAACAAAAAGGTAAAGAAGGTAAAGGCCAAATCGTTAATTGGATAGGCTACCGTTTCAAAGAGGGCGGGCGCACCCAACGCCAGTATCGCCGCTCCCAGCCCGGTTGTGCGATTAAAATAGTGGCTGCCCCAGCGAAATATCATCCAGGCCAACGCCAGCATTATTATCAGGTTGGGTAATTTGGCGGCAAAAGCGGTAGGGCCAAGCACTGCAAAGAAGGGCGCAATCAGCAGGGGTTGTAGCAAAGGCCAGGTGTCGGCGGGATGGGGCAGTTTGTCATAGCGAGTGTAAAACTGAGCGGCGTAATCCACCGAAAGGCCATTTCCGCGTATCAGGTTCCGAGCTACTACCCCGTTATCGGCATAGTCGGCGTGCCCGATAAAATCCATCTGGGCGATTACCGCAAAGGCATAGACGAAATAAATCAGGCTGACAATCATTAGTAGGTTGCGGGCTAGATTTTCCTGTTCTAGCCGCGCCGGAAATTCCCACAGCCAATCGCCGATCTTCCCGACCCAGGCCACCGCTGCCACTGCCGCCATTACCCAGGCCGCCACTTGCATCAAATACGGGTCGTTATTGGAAGGTCCATACCACAAATTTATACTCGCTGGGGCTAAGTACGGAATTGCCAGAATGGGCAACAATAGAACTAAGCCACCAATCGCTGACCTAACCCCCGTTTGCACGGGGCGCGGAGACCACGCCCCTACTAATAATCCGGCAGCCCCGGCATAAACCAACGCCCAGAACCAAACTTCAAAGGGTGGTATTCGCAAGGTTGGCCCGGTCAACAGTTTTATGGCCTGAACTTTAACCCCCAGCGTCCGTCCTTCTGCACGAAAAACCGGGGAGCGTAACTCTAGCTGAAAATTGTCGCCCTTAGTGGCCGCTTCCGGCAGGGCAAACTCAAACTCTTTAACCACTCCCTCTATCGTTTGGGCTTTGCCTATTTCTACCCCGTTCGCCAATACTATCACAATTGGCGGAGTCTTTTGGCCCGAATCTTTTGCCAGAGCCGACCCTAATTCCAGCCTTACCCGATTGTTTGAGCCGGAAGCGGGGTTAATCGGGAAATTTATCAAGGCACTGGTCTGGTCATTCTCTATGCGGGTTCGACCTGTCCAACGGTAGCGAGGTGCGCCCGCTTCGTCGCTGTTAAACCCGGCGATATACGGCCCATCGCCAAACTCACCAACCGATACCCGAAAATCAGCCTTGAGCGAATAAACCAGGGTCAGCAACAAACTCGCCCCGATAAGAATTATGGCTAAAAATGTAAGTTCTTTTCTATATAACAATAACTTTATATTCCCGATAGTTGAGTTAGTTCAGGTACAAGTTTATCGGCAAGGTCAAGGCAATGATTGCGACTATAAACGCAGGGGCCTTTCTTCATAAGTCGCATATTAAAAAGGCGGATTGCTGGAAGGATTTTAGGGTCGCTTAAAAATTTCAAAGCTGACTTTGAACCTTGCAAAGACAGGTTGATTTGGTCTTGACCACCGGGCCTATAAAGTTGATTAAAAATTTCTATCGTGGGATATCGCAAACGAAGCTTTAAATCAAATGGATACCCAAACACTTTTTCAAGAGGCGATTTGGCTAAATGCCAACTGAAACCGAGAGTTCCTGCGTCATCGAAAATAGTAAAAACTTCTTGCCAGTTTAAATTAACTCTTGAGTACAGTGAATTATCAGAATAACGGGGTAAACATGAGCATCCCCAAAATGAAACCTCGCTCCGTAAAACTGCGGGGAGGCAAGTTCTTGCATATTGCCTCAATACCTCAGTAGCTTGGGTCGCATAGGGTAATTGTTCAAACTTTTGGTATTTTTTAGTATATTTAGCCCGTAATTCGGGGTTAATTACCCGTGTGCCATTAAAATCTGAATAATTAGGGTCTGCCAGCCATTTAGCTTGCTCATCAAGAGACATGATTGTATCAAAATCTGATGGCCCATAGGGGATGCTAGTAAGAGCAATATTACGAAGGCGAAATCCTTTTTTTTCTAATTGCTCGATACAACGTTTTTCAATAACATCAAGCTGATTTTCTTCAATGACCTTAAAACTGATTTTTTCTATATCTAGGTGGTTTTTGGAATGTTGCACATAGCGACGTGTTACATCTTTGGCCTGACCACAATAAAACACCCCATCGAAAAAATGAAGCACATAAATACCACAACGCTTTTCAGGCTTGAATAAATCGGCAACCGAAGCCCGCCCCTGAACGAAGTAGGTTACTTCAAAATCAAGTTCCGTTAAAACTTCGGTAATTTTAATCACTCAAAATCATTTCTCTATTTACCAATATCAGTTTTTGGGATATGTCCCTTTTACCTTCTTGCTTCCCTTCTAAAAAGGGCACGGAGACCACGCCCCTACGGTTGTTAGGGCTTTACCACGCAGAACTCGTTGCCTTCGATATCCTGCATTACCGCCCAAATGGTATCATTGTGCGTATGATCAGCAATTTTGGTTGCCCCTAGCGCGGTCAGGCGGGCAACCTCCGCTGCCAAATCCTCAATGTACAAATCCATATGCATGCGGTTCTTGGCAGCCTTAGCTTCGGGCACTTTGAAAAACATCATTGTTGGGCCAATCTTGTCAGGGTGGCCCAGATAGCCAAATTCCTCATCAGCCCTTAAAAGGGTGTAGCCCGTAGCCACCGCCCAGAACTCGGCTACTTTCCCCGGATTATCACAATCGAACACAATACTAGCAATTGGTATAACCGCCATGATTTCCTCCTATCTTAATTCTAGCACTAGGATGCCACTTGCATCTCTATTTAGAATTACGTCAAATCCACCGTCAAACTAACAGTTCCACCCGCCGCGATAACAGGAGCGACCACCTGCGCCCCCTTGAAACTCACTGTCCCTTGCGCGTTTTTTACTGGGGCGGGCATGGTCAGGGTCAAACCATCTAAAGCGTGGTTGGTGGGGTTGGTCAGGATAATAACTAGCCGCTTGCCCCCATCCTCATAACTGGTTTTAACTCGTACTTGTTGCGAGTCTACCCGGAATTGCATAATCGCCTCAACCCCGTCCACCCACAAACCCTTTTTCCGCATATCGGCGGCATAGGCGATAACCCGCTCCCAACTGGCTAAATCGCGGGGGCTGGTCACGGCTTCGGGATGCGTCCAGATGCTACCGTAGCCACCCCGCCGTCGCAAAAGCTCGTCAATCACACTATTTGCCACCTGTTCGCTACTTTCACCCGGCAAAAGCTGGTAATCGTGCAAGGTCAGGAAGCGGGGGTCAGTGGTGCGCTCGGTTTTGCCAGTCGTTGGGTTCTTGAGGGCAAAATGCACCCGGTCAGGATAAAAATAATAATTATCCGGGCTAGGGATAGGGCTACGGACGGGTTGCCCATTACTATCGCGCTCGGAGGGCGAAAGATAAATCAACCAACCATCGCTGGCATCCTCGACATAGCCTTGGTCGGGGTCATACTGGCGGGTGATGTAACGAAATCCGGCGTTATACAGCACATCGTAAAAGGCCGGGGTCAGGCTATTGCTACCTTTCCAGGGGAACGCAAAGGAGCGGGGGGCGGGTAAATTCTTCTTCCCGGCATAGTTTAACCACTCGGACAGGTCAGTCGCCAATTCCTGGGGTGAGGCTGCTCGCACCAGAATATGCCCGAAAGTGTGGCTCGCTATCTCCTGTCCAGCCTGTCGCAAACGGTCAGTTTGGTCGCCAAAATACCAGGCCGGGTCAGTTTGGTAAGTTCCAAAGGGGTCGGCAAAGTACCAGGGGTTTCGTGACCAAAAATCGTTAGGCCATTGGGGTGTTCTGGCCCACTTATACACCGGGTCGTCAACAAACTTGTTATGGGCGGTATTCCCGTCCAACAAGTTATAACCCGTTGCATAAAATGTCCCGGTAACACCATACTTTTGAAAAAAGCCCAGCAAATTATCTGTCCCGGCCCGCATATCCAAACCCCGGTCAACCGCATATTTCAGCACAGCCTCGCGATTAGCCTCGGTTAGGGCATCGCCGCCGCTCTCACCCAACGAACTCACCCCGCCACCGCGACTATGCACCAGCCCGCCCATACTGCTTTCCCAGTCAAAGCTGAAAGAAAGGGCGGCAGTAGCATAGTTTTTCAAAGGTTCAAGCCGCACCCCATCGTCAGAAATGGCGAAATTGCCATAGCTGGCCTCCCCAACCGTTTGAGTAAAACTAAGTTGCAAATAGGTTGCGGCTGGGGGTGAAGCGCGGCTATCGCTAATATTTTGCGTGCCGTTCAACTCAAGATTCGACCCAAAGCTGCCGACTGGTTCATGGCCCTCGTCGCTCCAGACCCAACTAATCTGTAAAGTGGTCGGTTTAATAGTGGTGGCCTCAAACTGCAAACCATAAACCTTGCCGCCCTGCACCGGAACTAAATAAGGTGAAAAAGTCGCCTTGCCTGCTACCGAATTGGATTTCAGGCCATACCAGCCCACTACCTTGCCGCCCTCAACTTGCAAATCCGGGTTATATAAAAGATTATTCCCACCCGCCTGAGCATAAGTAGGCCGATTTGAACCTAGCAGGAGTAGTGGCAAGGCTAATAACAACAAACCGCCAGTTATTAGCCAATTTCTTTTCACCGTAGAGAAAATATTTAAAGTCTTGGAGTCTTGGGGTCTTGGTGGTAAAGTCTTAATTAGTAACACTACTAAGCCTACAACCAGGAGAGGCCAAATACTAACCAGTCCACCCAAATTCGGGAATCCGGGGCCGGGTTGGGAAATGGCGTAGTAGAAGGCCAGACCGAGGGTCGAAATTCCCGGCAAGCCCCGATATTCCAAGCGGGTCAAGAACAGAATCCGTTCATACCAAATCGCCGCCCCCAAAGCCAGAGGAATTAACAGCGGGGCCACAAAATCGGCTCTTAGTAAACCTTCTCCCACCGGGCGACGTAATAACCCCGCCACCAGAATTATCACAATCAGGCTGATAAAGAAAGCCGTATCCTTGCGCTTGCCCCGTTGCCCCCACAAAGCCGCCAAACCCCAGATACCAAAAAAGATAACGAATAACCCTAACGAACTGCGCCCCGCCCCGAAAAAGGCGTTCCAAACTTCCGAAAAGCTTGGCAGATTCAAAAACTGACCGCGCAGACTGGCAAAATTTTTATCGGCAAGCAGAAAGCCGTAGGTAAAGGCCCAGGGCTTGCCCAAAATCGTCCAATTGTAAATCGCCAGAGGCGCAATCCCTGCCAACCAACCCAACCCTAGCCCCAACCAGCCTGATAAGTTTGCCCGCCCTCGCCACCAGATGTAAAAGGCAAAAAGGGGTGTCCAGACCAGATTAGGGTAATCCACCACCGCCCCAAAGCCTAGAACTAAACCCAAAAGTAAGCCAAACGGCAAAGTTAATTTCTCGCGTCCGGCGTAACGGGGTTGGGTCAGAAGGCGGGGCAAGGGCGGAATTGCCAGCCATAGAGCGAATGCCAGCAGAGTTATTGAGAAAATTGTTGGGGAAAAAAGGCCCGCCTCCCGCCATAAAATCGTGCCAAAACCCATCGCCAACCCAGCAAACCTTGCGCTAACCTCGGACGAGCCTGACTTGTGAGCGGTGAGATAAACCAGAAAAACCGTCACTCCTCCTAAAAGGGCGGTCAGTGCCAGACCCCAGGCTTCGGGGTTGCCCATAATTCGGCCTAGCTGGTAGATTGGAGCAGAAATAATTGCCCCTCCCGGCGCACTGTCGCTGTAATAATGGCCCTGGAAATAGGCCGCGTTGGGGAAATCGCTCAGGCTGTTAAGGTTCGTCCCGCCTGCCCCGCTAATGTAGTGGTCAATTATGGCGGTTTTTTCGCTGGCAAGGGCCGCACTCAGGGCAAAAAGGCTGCGGTTGGCGGAACTGGTCTGGGATATGGGCAAGGAACTGACAAAATAAAGCAACGCCAACAACCCGGCAAAGAGCAGCATGCGGCGGTGGCTGCGGCTGGCATCCGGGAGCGGGTAGGATAGGAGTGGCGCGTTTTGGTCTGGGGGCGTAACCGATTGTGAAACTTTGGGCTTGGTCTTCAAAGCAGTCTTTTGTTACCGTATCCTCTAAATTTCCTTTTTTCGTGGGCAATAATAACATACTGGTCAGAAAGAGTCGAAAGTTAAATGAAACAAAATTACAAGATTTCGATATACCCTTCTGTTCCATGCACGCGAATTCGTTGCCCATCTTTTATCAGTTTAGTAGCATTTTCTACTCCGACAACTGCTGGTAAGCCATATTCACGGGCGATAACTGCTCCATGGGTCATCAGTCCACCAACTTCGGTGACTAGGCCTTTTATGGATACAAACAAGGGTGTCCAGCTAGGGTCAGTAAAGGAGGTGACTAATATATCTCCATCTTCTAGATCAGCATCTTCCAAATTTAAGATGACACGTGCTCGGCCCTCTATAACTCCCGAAGAAACAGCTAGACCGATAATAGCTTCGGCTGGGAGATTTTCTCGTTTGTACTCACCCGCAATGATTTCACCATCTGACGTGATAACACGTGGGGGAGTTAGTTTTTCATATAATTTGTACTCGTCTTTTCGTTTGCTGATGATCAGGTAATCCAGTTTATTTGTGCCTACGACATTGCGAAGTTCTTCAAAAGTGAGATAGTATATATCTTCTTTTTCATTAATAACGTTGGCTTGTACGAGTTGTTCGGCTTCTTTCAGTAAAGCCTGCTTATAAACGAAGTAGCGATTAATCATGCCGTATTTTGGATATTCACGATAACCGATGAAATTTCGGATCAGGTCGATCATTCGTTTTGTTTCTTCGGCTTTTTGTTCACCATCCGGTAATTGCTGCAATCGAGCTAATAACTCTTGTTCTTTTTCCAAAGCTTCCTGCCGCCCTTGCTCAAATTTCCGAATGCCGGCACCATGTTCAAAGTTTTTGATGTTACTGAGAATCAGGGGGAGAAGGGTAGTTGGTTTTTCGCTCCAACGGGTTTTAGTAATATCGATTTCTCCGGCACAGCGCATTCCGTATTTGTTGAGATAAGCATAGATAGCGTCCTGGGTTTCCTTTCCACCATCAAACTTAACCAGTTCAGCCAAAAAGTTGTCATCTTTTACATGCTGTAAATAATCAATTATTTCTGGATAAGGACGAATCACATCGGCGACATCCAGTAGTGCCAGGCCCATCTCTGAAGTAATATTGTGGGGTACAGATTGAGATAGCGTGTCCGCTGCGTTTTTTTCACCCAACCATTCGTTCATTTTTTCATTGATCCATGATGAAGCATTCATACCAGTCATAATCACACCAAAACTCTGTGGGTCAGCTAAAATCTTCTTTAATTGCTGAAGATCTTCCAGAATAAAATCAAATAAATCCGCTCCTGATTTCGTTTGGATGTTTTGTTTTGACGCTTCTAGTGATGTTTGACTACGCTTAATCAAATCAGAAACGATTGTCGGATCGTATTCGTTTAGTGTTTGATAATCCCTCGGCGGCGAACCTTGATTGCTTTTGCCGGGACTCTGTTCTTTATTGTCATTTGGCAATAATTTTATAAAATCTCGCTCTATTATGGTCATAAGTGCGTCTTTCATGAGCGGATCGTGTTGTCCCATGTTATTTAATAAAATTTCCCTGCTGTCAGGTGAAGCCAGCATATTTGTAACATCAACAAATAACCTTCCACCAGCTTTACGCATAGGCGCACGGGTCGTTAACAGGAAAAAAGACAACCCCAATGGTTTCATGGCATCGGTCATCATTTGTTGATGACCGACAGATATATAGACGTGATTTTCTTGATCATTCGCTTCAGGGATCGGGTATAAAGTAGTGATTGGCCGACTCTGGACAATATAAAATGTATCATCAACCAAACACCATTCGATGTCCTGAGGGTAGTTAAAATGTTCTTCGATTTTTCTGCCCATGCGTTCAAGCTGCAAAACTTGCTCATCCGTCAGGGCTTGCCTATTTTGCCGTTCAGGCTCAATCTCTTGTTCTTTCGTACCGCCTTCTTTTAGTCCATAGATAGCCAATTTTTTGGTTGCTATCATCTTATTGATAACTTTGCCGTTACGCACTTTATAACTATCAGCATTCACCAAACCAGAGACCAGTGCTTCTCCAAGTCCGAAACTGGCATCAATGGATAACACTTTCCTATTTGAAGTAACGGGATCGGCAGTAAACAAAATTCCTGCCGCCTGTGGGAAAACCATTCTTTGAACGATAACGGATAAATAAACCTGGCGGTGGTCAAATCTGTTTTGCATTCGGTAGATTACCGCACGATCCGTAAATAGGGAAGCCCAACATTTGCTGATATGCTGCAAGATTGCTTCTTTTCCGATGATATTTAAATAGGTGTCTTGTTGACCGGCGAAAGAGGCATAGGGTAAATCCTCGGCGGTTGCGCTGGATCGTACGGCATAGGCAGTTTTTTCATCAAGCAGAGAGAGGTAGCGGGTGATTTCTTCATTAATGTCTTGAGGAAGGGCTATCCCTTCGATTATCCTGCGAATCTCACCACTAAGTTCGCCTATTTTATCCCGGTCTTCCACCTTTAGAAGCGATAATTGCTCAAGTAATTCGTTAATGGACGACGTTTCCCCAATGATTCTTTTAAAGGCTTCAGTAGAAATACAAAAGCCATCCGGTACGCGTATTCCTTCAATCCTGGAAAGTTCCCCCAGGTTCGCGCCTTTACCTCCAACAAGCATGAGTTTTGTTTTGTCAATGTACTCAAAACCAAGCACATAGAAACTCATAATTTTGATGACATCCTTCCCATCATAGTATCCCTCCAATAAAGCGCATTAACATACTATTGCATTATACACCCATGATTAGAATACGCGCGTAAACCTATCATAAGGCATTTTACCCCTTAGAGAAGCCAAATTTATTATGCTATTAAAATATTCAGTGGTCGGTTGTCGGTAAAAAGTAACAACTTGGTCAATTTAATATTCACCTTAGAAGGTTTTATAAATTTAATAATCCTTGGTGTTCTTTGTGCCTTTGTGGTGAATATTTTTAGCTAAACTCGCAGACAGGGTGAGTTCTTGTTATAATAGGCTGATTTTCGGGCAGTGTCGCCTACAGGATTTATGAATGTTGAGTTATAAATTGCCGTCCTGTATCCCTCTTCTCTGGCATAGAAGGGGGAATTTCGTAGGGGCGGACCTCAGTGTCTGCCCTGGTGCTAGGGATTAGATATTGTAAGCCTTCACCAATTTTGTTATTCTGACCACGAAAAGCCACTATACTGATAACCGATTCATTTCGGAAGTTCAAAATGGCAAGGACGGAAGCGGTTACAACTAAAACAGGTGATTTTATGAATGATGGAGAACTTTGGATTTTAGATTCGTTGGTTGAGGGCGGATACCCTTTATTTTGGTTAATTTCTGAAAACCTTGAAATGGTATTCAATAGAGATGGTCATAATTTGACCTATCCAAATTTAGTAAAAACTCTTTTCAAGCTTTTTTCTCAGGGAGATTTACAGGCAATAAAAGGTAATAATTTTGACTTAGATAAAATATTTCTGCCTACTATTGATGATATAGAAAAGGGTCTTCATCATCAGTCGGATTTTGAATTTGTTTTCAGATTGACTCATCTAGGTGGCAAAAAGTGGGAAACATATACACAACCGGATTGGAAACGTTACATTGACGCGGGCTATTATACTGAGCCAAATATCGCTAAAATAATAACCAGCGATAAACAGAACTTGGAAAAATATGTAGCCATACAACACCTTTTTTGGAAAAACACCATTATTGAAAACTCTTTCCAACGGCAAATTCTAACCCCATGGCATGCAACTTATTGGAAGATTTTACCAATAGGTTATGAAGTAACTTTCAGCTATGCTGTTGTGGAAGAATTGGATACCCCAAAAGAGGATATTCCGAAACAAGCTCAGGAGTGGTATGACTACATGATAAATTGGAAACATCCGTAACTATCGCAATTATTTATGGATATAGATTTACAGGAGAGTGTTTTCCAATTTACCTCAAGGGAACTGGCTGTAAAGCGAGAACAGTTAACCTTGAATACTTGTCTTTCACATGATTTGCGAATTGCTGGTGACGATGGTTATGATTTTATGGTGGCTTTCAGAGATGAATATAAGGTGGATTTAACTGATTTTAGTTTAGAGTTTTATTTTGGTTCGGAAAGTGGCTGTTTTTTTCCTCTCGCCCCATTTATCTATCTTTATTGGTGGTTATTTAAGCCTGAGCAACTTAAACAGCCGCGAATAACTATTCAAGACTTGGTTAACGCTGCCAATACCAAAAAGTGGCAGGAAAGAAGCGAAAATCTAGCATGAGTGAAAAAAAACTCACAATGCGCAATATATAAAGTTTGAATTGCCTTCCGATAGTGTCGTCCGAGAGCTTTGGTATTGCTCAACGGTACGGGGGATTAGTAATGTTCAACCTGAAAAGGATATTGTTTATTACGGAGCAGTTATAAGAATTCCTTATTCAAAGGTTGGAACTGATGAGCAGGATGAATATGAAGTTGACCCGACTAGCCTTTATTCCGCTATCCGCGAAAAAGGAGAACCTGTTTCTGGTGGCATAATTGAGCGTTATGAAGTTTTTGATGTTGCTACGCAAGATTTAATAATCATGTTTCGGATACCCTTTCACCCATATAACGATTAGTAGGATTTCTTCAAAGAGCTTGATAGCCTCACAATTCAAAGCTGAGATTTTCCCTAGCTGACCTTCTATATTAAAACCAGCCTAAAATTTGCTGAAAATCTGGGCTATTTGCCGTATAATAAGCTGATTTTCGGGCAGTGCCGCCCTGAGAAGTTGGCAGGGATTGATCCCTTTTGTTATATCTAAGTTAGCTTATGGTTCAGAGTTGGAAACAAGTCAAATATTAAAAATCAAATGACTTTCGACTTTCGACTTTTGACTAACCACCGACAACTGCTTGGGGAGATAAGGTTGGAGAAGGTAAAAAAAGTTCTGGTATTGGGTAGCGGGCCGATAGTGATTGGGCAGGCTGCCGAGTTCGATTACGCGGGTACTCAGGCGTGCAAGGCTCTGCGCGAGGAGGGTGTGCTGAGTGTGCTGGTAAACAGCAACCCCGCCACCATTATGACCGACGAAGGGGTAGCCGATGTGGTCTACGTTGAACCCCTGACGGTGGAGGCAGTGGCGCGGCTGATTGAGCAGGAACGACCAGATGGCTTACTACCGACCCTCGGTGGTCAAACTGGCCTGAATCTGGCGGTAGCGTTGAGTGAAGCGGGCGTGTTGGAAAAATATAATGTGCGATTGCTTGGTACGCCCCT
>Ga0209512_1003728_pt1 | contig 14113 bp, 16 predicted proteins | sample frozenSSSSmetaG_FD_184142 | JGI IMG/M metagenome (GOLD analysis project Ga0209512, IMG submission 184142) | Glacier valley bacterial and archeal communities from Borup Fiord, Nunavut, Canada, to study Microbial Dark Matter (Phase II) -... | ecosystem: Environmental > Aquatic > Freshwater > Ice >... | reverse complement strand
ATTCCACTCACGCTGCTAATGGCGTAAATCTGGGCGTTAGCAATATCCTCGCTTGAGTCAATTAAAGTACCATCCAGGTCAAAAATAACGAACTTGCGCTCTTGAAAATTTGCAGACAATTCAATCATCCTTCCGAAATCTCGCCAATCTCCTCGAATTGGCGGATACGCACGGGGGCACGTTCAGGGAAACGCGCAATAATCTCCAATTCCCCGCCCATCGCCTCAATATAAGAGCGCAAGGTGCTAAGATACATATCGGTACGCCGTTCGATTTTGGAAACCTCGGCTTGTTTCACCTTGAGTCGTTTGCCGACTTCTACCTGAGATTGCGCCCGCGCCCGCCGGAGTTCGCGCAAAGTCATTTCCTCGGCAATTAGCCGCTCGGCCTCCCGTTGAATAGCCTGTTGTTCCTCGATTGGTAAAGAAGCAATCAGGTCTCTAACGTCTCTTGCCATTTTCTCTCTCCAGTTCTGCTACATGCCGCTTGTAGCGTTCTTCCGCCAGGGGTATATTTTTCTTATACCAGCGCTCGTCGCCCCGTTTGTTACCGCCCACCAACAGGATTGCCCGCCGCTTCGGGTCAAAAACAAATAATACTCGCCAGGGTTCGCCCTGATATTGTACTCTTAGTTCTTTTAGATTTGGAAGATTTGAGTCTTTGAGGGTATCCACTTGTGGTCTGCCCATCGCTGGGCCAAATTCCTCCAAATGTCTGGTATGGGCAAGAATGGTTATCCGTACACCCCGTTCCTGTTCTAGTAGCCATTTCTCAAAATCCAGGTCTAATAGTACAGCCCATTCCATTAGTAGAATTATATTCCTTTCCTGGAATATTGCAAGAAAATCAGACCCGAAATTGGTGGGGCGGGTTATCCAAGCAGGACGACTCCACCCCTAAGCATTTCCATAACCTTTGATTTTTCACTCGTTACTCGTTACTATTATCAGGCCGGAAGCCGCCAGAAAGAGGCTCCCCGGCAACCAGTGTAACACAGAAAAAACCTCGTTGAAAGGGTGTAGTGGCGAGAGTTCCAAGCTAACCCCGATTACTACCAATACTAGCGGAAATACAGCGAACCAGGCCCGTTTATGATTGAGTCGCCAAACCGCCCACCAACCCCAACCGCTTGCAACCAACATTACCACTAGCAACAACCACAGAGCGATTGGCAGGATAAACTCAAGATTACCCACCAGCACAATTACCGCTATCAGGTTAGTCACCGCCCCCGCCAGCGCCATCAGACGGGCCGCTCCTTCCCACTCAGTATGGGGGTTGCGTTCGGTATTAAAAAGATAGCGCATGGCATATTCGGGCGGCTCATCCGGGTTTTGGGGGGGTTGGGAATCATCGTCCTGGTCTTTTTGGTCAGTCAGGGTAGGCATAAATATCTTCTCGAACTATTCGTCCAGGTGCAGATTTTTGAGGGCAGACCAGCGTTTGTCTACTTGCTCCACTTCGGGTTCTTCTTCTTCGACTTCTTCCTCAACAAAATCAGCATTAATCTGGTCAAGGTACTGATAAAGGCCGGGGCAATCCTCCCGACAGACCGGGTACATTGGCAAACTGACCAGAATTTGTTGGCGCAGGGCTTCCCCTAAATCAAGCAGATGATTCTCGTCAATCAGCAGCATATCATCGGCATCTTCGCCATCTTCTGGTTGGACGGGCAACCCGGTAACAACATCAATACTAGGACGAAAAATATCTTCTAGTTCAAAATCAACGTGCGTCTCAAAATCGTTAAGACAGCGCACACACTCGACAATAGTATCAGCCTCAAATTTTCCCTGAGCCAGAACATCGTGGCGGACGCGGGTAAAGGTCACGTTACCTTTAACATTAGTGGCGGTACGTTCTCTTTCGTTTTCCAACTCAAGCTCGTCGGCCTCGACACCGTAAGAGCGGGTAGAGCCTTCGGTACTTCGCAAAAGTTGGGCCACATTAAATACTAGCGGCCCATTTTTGTCCAAAACGGGTTGGCTGGCCTTGAGTTGTTTCCGCAGATTTCGGCGAGTTTCACGCTCAAGATTTCTGACCGGGCTGGGCGGCGGTGCTACCGGGGCAGGGGGCTGGCTCAGGCGATTATTGGAGAAATTAAAACGGCTGCGAATAGGCCGCAACGGACGGTTTTCCGGGCCTGAAGTATTATCTGAATTTGACATTGTTTTACCTTCGGTTTAAATAGGGGATAAATCGTAATTTATAATTCCTCGTCCTCGTCCGGCTCACCCTTCTGCCCGGGTTTTGGCACTGGTTTCAGGGCTGGGCGTTGACTGGCAGGTGAAAAACTATTCCCCGGTAGGGTTGGGCGCGGTTGCCCCCCCCAAACTATGACCCTGCAATTTTGAGGGTGGGGCTACCGGGGGAGTGGGCGCGGGTTTCTTGGCAATATTTGGCTGATTGGGTGGTGGTGATTGGGTTCGGCTAGGCGGATTTAAATTTCCAGCCTGATAACTTCCGGGCGTATTAATCTGGCGCGCCCCATTGCCATTTTTTGGCAAGGCGGGTTCGTTAGAGCGTTCCACCTGTCGCTCGGTGAGCCGTTCAGCTGGTCGCTCAGTGGGGCGTTCAGCTTGACGGGCGGTGGGTTTGGTCTGGGCGGCGTATTGTGGGCGATACTGCTCGTGGTATTGATCCATCTGCTTCTGGTATTGGTCGGCTTGCTCCCTGAAACTTTTGAGGCCATTCTGAACCATACCCAGATGTTTACCCAACAGGTTTTCCATCTCTTGTAAAACCTGCATAGCGTAAAGGTTGGCCCCTTCGCGCATCTCTTGTGCCTGACCTATCGCTTCATCGTACATCTGTTGAGCCTGGGCGCGGAGTTCGTAGGCTTCCTGGGCGGCTTCGCTCATTAGCAAGTCGCGCTGACGCTCGGCTTCGGCTAACAGTCCTTCCCTTTGCAGCATCGAGTCCCGTTCGCGTTCGGCCCGCTCCACAATTTGGCGCGACTCATCCTCGGCATCCGCCAGAATCCGTTCCCGGTCAACAAAGGTGCGTTTGGCAATTTTCACTTCTTCCGGCACTGTCACCCGCATCTGGTCAATCATGTCATAACATTCTTGTTCGTCTACCATTACCTTGTTGCCAGTAAGCGGTACACGTTTGCCATTGCGAATGAGGGCTTCCAGACGGTCAATCAGATAATCAATATCCATGCGGCTTTACCGTTTCACCACTTGCAGTTACTACTACTTTTCATAATAAACCCTATAATCGGACTTCCCCTATTATATATTATATGACAATAGTGTTAAAGCTAAAATCTAAAGAATTTGTAGGAGGCTGCTCCGTCGTCCGATGAGATTCGGCCTTTGTAGGAGGACGCTCCGTCGTCCGATGATTTTTATCGCAGGACAGAGCCTGCTCCTACAATAATTCCTCATCTTGTTAATCCTGTCCATCTTTGTTAATTTTCTTTCCGCCAACCGCCCTAGAACATCTTAGGGGTGGTTTGGTAGGCGGCATAGAGCCTGTTTGCCACGAATTCCGGCACCATTTTATGGACATCCCCACCCAACCGAGCAATTTCCTTAACCATGCTGCTGGCAATATAGGAATATTTGAGGCTGGTCATAAAGTAACAAATCTCAATTTCAGGGTTGAGGTTGCGATAATTTTGAGCCAGTTGTAATTCATACTCAAAATCTGAGACGGAGCGCAGCCCCCGCACAATCACCCCCGCCCCGATTTCGGCGGCATAGTGTGAGGTGAGTTGCTTGTAGGACGCAACCCGCACGTTTGGCACATTTTTGAGGGCCTCCCGAATTATTTCAACCCGTTCATCGGTGGAAAATAGCAAGCTTTTGGAGGGTGAGTCGTAAGGGGCCACTACCAGTTCGTCAAAAAGATGAGCCGCCCGTTGCGCGATGTCAATATGTCCATTAGTGAAGGGGTCAAAACTCCCAGCATAGAGGGCCAGTCTCAAGGCCGGTTCTCCTTTCGTTGATAAACTGCATTGTTTCCAGCGATACCAGCTACCTGTGCCCTATTCCTCCTCATCCAGTTCGTCAATCTCAGCCGTTTCAGTTGAGTCAGACTCCGGGCCAAATCCATAGGCTTGGGGGTCGCCCGCCAGAAAAATTGAAAAAGCCGAGTCGCCATGTATCCGCAAACGAAGGCGGTTTAGGGCCAGCTCGTTACTATTTTCCGACAGATGACCGTAACTCTCAGCTAAGGTAACACGGGGTGAATGTCCCACTACCACCAATCCGCCGGGTTTGACCAAGCCGCTTCGAGCTACGTGCTCAATAGTCTCTGAGATTTTCGGGTCGGCGTAGGGCGGGTCTAAAAAGATTATATCATATTCTTTGGTAGGGGGTGGGGTTTCGACCTCAGTGGCCTGTCCCGTTGCCTGCTCGTCCTCTATTCCTGGCGGCATGGGCGATTTTGGGTCGCGATGCTTGCCCCCTTTGCGACGGTGTAAGCCTCCCGCCGCCCGATTCTTCTTATCGCTGGGAGGGGCAGGCGGTGAGTTAAGAAATCCAGCGACGCTACGGTTATTGACGCGGGCTATTTCGCTAAAACGGGTATGTTCCAGGTTGTCGGATATTATTCGGCAGACCCCAGCGTTAATTTCCACAAAATCAGCCCAAACTGCCCCCCGTGAAAGAGCTTCGATGCCAATTGAGCCTGTTCCAGCGTATAAATCCAGTACCCGCCCCCAATCCCGCTCTAATGGGGCTAACAGGTTGGACAGCATCGAATATACCGCCCCCTTGATTTTGTCAGCCATTGGGCGGGTAGTCATCCCTTTGGGGGCTTTTAAGTTATGGCCTTTAGCAGTACCGGAAATTACGCGCATTATCGCTCCAATAGTCAGGTAATTGTTAGTAGAAGGTTGAAATTCTGTTTTTGTTATAATACACCAGTTGGGAAATGTTGGTGATGGGCAATAAAAATCCGCCCAGCCCTGGACGGAAAAAGTCTAAAATCCAAAAACTAGAGTCCGAAGTTATAGGAATTTAGCATAGTTTTTTGAGGTGAAAGAGCCGGCCAAACAAATAGAGCCAGCACCAGCAAAAACACCGTGACGACCGCCATAACTGCCAGGAAATATCCAGCCAATTTTACCCGATCCATACCTATTCCTTTGTAATCGCTTATTTATTTGTACTCCCGACTAATTGTGTTCCCCAATTAATCAGTAAATTGCCAATTTTGTGCCGAATCAAGCTCATATAACTATATTCAGTTATAGCTATATCCGCTACTAAAGATAACGCTTCTTGCTCCCGTTTTGTTATTGCAAGATACTGGTTTTGCCGATATTCCATTTCGGCTTTGATTATGTCAGGATTTGTAGGATACATAAATACCTCCAAATTACTCTTTATTTTCTTCTGTTTCGAGCTCGCTAGTTGCGGTATTGCTGCTATCCCCGATTGGATAAAGGGCAACCACCAGAGAATATTTTCTTCCCAGGTCATGGTCAATCTGATTTGCATCAGCACAATTATCAAATTCCATGATTAATTCTCTTAACCGGGTTATAAACTGTCCGTGTTGCTCCGTGTTCATTTTGGTAACGACCTGATTTAACATCAAATCCGGGAACTCGGTTTCGGTTTTGTTAGGATTAATCAGTCCATTTTTTATACTGCTCTTTATTTCATCAAGGGTGTGCTCAAACAGCCCACCCAAAGCAATATCTAAAGTTTCAGAATCCCCATCTGGCCCAAAGGATAAGAGCGAACGCTTCAACTGAAACTGATGGGCGCGAGTTTGATACAGTTTTTCAATTATCCCAGACACTACCCGCGTACTAACCACTCGAATTATGCCGTGTTCTTCCAGCATATTGACGTGGTAATAGAGTTTGGTAGTCGGGATATTCAGTAACTTGGATAACTGTTTGACATTGCGGGGCTCACCCGTTAACAGGTCAATAATTTTTATGCGGGTAGTATCCGAGATTACTTTCAGAGTTTCGGCATTGTCAATCAAAAAAATTCCATCTGGTTTAATTTCTTCAATCGGTTGATTCGTTTCAGACATTTTATTTCCTTTAACTATTCAAATTTATTCAAATGCTCAAATTGATTTTACAAACACTTTATCAGCTTGTCAAGAGGGTTTTTGCTTTAAAGTAAAAATCCCCCTTCCATTCATCAGGGAAGGGGGTTAGGTTTAAAAACTTTTGTTTTATTATTTTAGCCGCCAGCGTAACCAACGCGCCAGAATATAGAAACTGGCAATCGTCATCCCAACCAGTACAGCCATGTCTACGTAGAAGGCCATCCCGATAGTACCCGCCAGGGTGTGACGCAAGGCATCGGCGGCATAACTCGGTGGTAGAAAGTAGCCCAGAATTTGGAGTGGCAGTGGCAGCGACTCCGCCGGAATAAAAACGGGAGCAGCCATTAGTAGCACAAAGATTAATACATTAGTGATTACCGCAATCAATTCCAGGCTGTTAATCAATGACCCTATTGCCATCCCAATTGCCGATAAAGATAACCCGGACAAGGGTAATAGTATTAAAATCCAGGGACTAAATTCCAGGTTCACATTATAAAGTAGCGGCCCAACTAGAATTGGCATCAGCATGCCCGGTAAAATCACAATCAGCCGGGAGAACATCAGAGCCATAATAAAGGCCACTTTGTTAATTGGCAACGAGGCATAATAAACCAGCATACCTTCTTTTTTCATCTGCCCCACCCGTTGGGACATAGTTACAATCCCTTCAGTTGCCACCGAGAAGACTGCCGCCCCACTAATAATATAAATCAGGCTAACACGGTCACTAAGGCCACTTCCGATACGGGCGAAACCAAAAACCATCGAAAGCGGCATAAACATAGTAAAAACCAAAAACCAGTACCAGGTGGTGCGTATCTCCAACATTTGTTCCAGCCACAAATACTTTAAATCCACCAGAAATTTTCGGACTCCTTCGACTCTTTCGGGTTTAAGGCCAACTTGAGTCAGGGCTGTCGAACTATTTTCCGCTACTTTTGTGTCCAGCATTATTTTCTCCAAATTAAACCACACGTTACCCATTTAAATCCCGTTTGCGGTGGCAGGGCAGGCACGGGGACCTGCCCCTACGATTATTCCCGATTTTAGATATTAGATTTTCGATTTTTTACCGACAACTGACTACCGACAACCGACTACTGTTAAGGGGTATTGGCTAATTCGTCCAATTCCAGGTAAACATCTTCCAGTGAGGGGGGTGCGAGACGAAAATCGTCCAGTCGTGTTAGTCCAAACTCATTCACTACCATTTCGGTGGCCTTCCCAACCAGCGCGGGCAGCAAATACAGCCGGTACGCTGTAGGACGCGGTTCTTCCAACTCTCCTAACTCCCTCAAGCGGGCCAAATCGCCAGGGTTGAGCTCCTCACCCTCCTTGAGTTGAAATTCCAGCCGCACCTTACCGCCAGCTTTTAGTTTCAGTTCTCCAGGAGTACCAAGCGAAATAATCTGGCCCTTTTGCATCACCGCTACCCGCTGAATGACTTTCTCGGCTTCCAGCACATTATGGGTGACAAGGATACAGGTAACACCCTGCTCCCGGTTTAATCTGGCAATCATCTCCCAGACCATCCGGCGTTTGTGGGGGTCAAGCTCGTTGGTGGGTTCGTCCAACACCAAAACCTGGGGCTGACCCATCAACGACATCGCAAAGTTAGTAAGGCGCATCATCCCGCCGCTAAGTTTGTTGACATAGCGGTTGGCATACTCGCTCATTCCTAGTTCTTCGATAAGCTGGGCGGCCTGTCGCTGAGCATCGCTATCGGTCTGACCGCGCAACCGCCCGGTGTAGTGCAAAGCCTGGATAACCTCCACAAAACGCATGGGTAGGCCGGTTTGGGGTAAATAACCCACCAGTCGTTTGGCTTTGTCGGGATACTTAACCACATCTATCCCTTCCAGCCAGATTTGCCCAGAAGTAGGTTGTAACAGGCCCAAAAGCTGGCTGACCAGAGTGGTTTTGCCCGCCCCATTTGGCCCTAAAAGCCCAAATATTTCACCCCGCTTAACCTCAAAGGTTAGGTTATCATTGGCAATCACCGGGCGTTTGTCGCGACCCTTACCCGGAAAAATCCGGCTCACATTTTCAACCCGAATACTGATGGCATTCTGAACCAGTTGCATAAAAATTCCTGACTTTGTTTATGATAATGAATGAAATTCATTCAGTTTTACCAGATGTTGAGGCTTCTGTCAAGCGATTTTGACCCGTAAATCTGGTGTAGTGTTTCAATTAAAGTGTAGAAGGGTTGCGTTAATAACACATCGGGCTAAAGAACGATTTATTGCAGACAGGCGGCTATTGACAAAGGCTGGTTTATATAGTATAACCAGCTGAGGAGAATTCACAGGTATAATCGGCCAAAGTAAAGCAGGCTCAGGCAGTTTCTTAACAACACTGCCCAATGGTGGAAGGCCCGGTGTCGCGACCCTGTGAGCTCCTGAGTTGCAGAAGGCTGCCACTCCCCACAAGAAAATTTCACCTAAACCTGCACAGAAAGGAGGCTTTATGAATAAACGGTATAGCCGCGTTTGTGTCCCGTTTCTCTATGTAAATAGTGAGGTGGCGGCGCAGTAAGGTACGCCTTTCTGGTAGGGTAGAATAATAAAATATTCTTTAACGACCAAAGGCGTAGCTTGCCCAAGGGTCGTGAAATAACGGCCCAGGTGCGGTTGAAGCCCTGTGGTCGAAAGGCCGCAGGGTTTCCCCCTGTGGTTTTTTTATTCCTTGCGGGCAATCAAGTTAATCGGGAATAAAACCTCACGGAAGCCTTTTTCGGTAGTTTGAAATTCTATCTCTAGGCGCATTTCCTCCAAAATTTCGGCGGTTTTATCAGGACTTAACCCCGCCGCCCAATAGGCTGAGGTCGAGCGAAATTGCATCATAAAGACCTCTGGCGGTAAATATTGGTAACTCTGTCGCCCCCATACTTCCGCATTTTTAAATCCTGCTGTTTCCAGCAGCTTTTCAACCCTTATTACCGAGTTCCAGGCTTCCCCCGCGCCGGGGCCAAAGCCAGGGGGTGGTTTTAAGCCATGTTTTGTTAGCACCCGATGGCGAATCCCCAGTGAATTTTGCCGCGCTCCTTCCCCTTCAAAAGCCATTGCTACCCGCCCGCCAGCTTTCAAGACTCTCTTTATTTCCTGTAAGGCTTTGGGGCGGTCTGGAAACCAGTGGAAAGCGTTGTGGCTGATTATCAGCTCAAAAGATTCAGCCCCAAAGGGCAGATTTTGGGCATCCCCCTCTAGCCAGGTAATATCATGGTCAAGGGTAGCGGCCTCAATTTTGGCGGTTTCCAACATTTGCGGCGACAAATCCAACCCAACCAAAGGGCCCACCTCCGGGTAAAGTTCCAGCAGGGTAAACAGCGCGATACCCGTTCCGCAGCCCAGGTCTAGCACCTTTTCGCCGGGGTTAGGGCGGGGGTGAAGGTCCGCCAGAAGATGGCGGGCACTGCTACGCTGGTAGTCGCCCCCCGAACTATGATGGTAAACCGAAGCCGCCCCTTTATAGGCGGCCTGAACCTTGCTTTGTTCTTCTGAATTAGTCATCCAAAATTTCCAGTTTGAGATTAATGTTAGCTAAATGTAGGGGTAGGTCCCCGTGCCTGCCCGGTTAGCTTAACACCAAAGGGCTGGCTTGAGCAATATCTAAGGCTACCTTTTTAATACCAATGGCGGATTTAAATTCAGCTAAATTGGAGTATCATAATAATATACTGTTCAGCACGCCTATCCGAAAGTTTGGAGAATTTTGTATGGATTCCGATTCTGTTAGCCCAGACACCGAAGTTGCGGGCAAAATAAATCTAAATGTACCCCCTATCCCCACTACCAGAATAGTCCTCCCGGTTCGCGCCTCAATGTTTACGGCTCTACGAATGCGTAACTTTCGCCTCTTTTGGGGTGGGGCTTTCGTAAGCAATATCGGTAACTGGATGCAAACCATTGCCCAGAACTGGCTGGTATTGGCTTTGACCCACTCGCCATTTTTGCTAGGGCTGGTAAATTTCATTGGCAATCTGCCAACTTTGATTTTTGGCCTATACGGCGGGGTAATCGCTGACCGCAACTCGCGCCGCCGGGTTTTGTTTATTACCCAGAGCCTCATGCTGACCTTAGTAATGGTAATGGCGGTGCTAACTTTTCTGGATGTGATTAACATCTGGTTGGTAATTCTAATTACGTTGGGTATCGGGGTGGTACAGGCTTTTAACGCCCCGGCCTATCAGACTATCATGCTGGATTTAGTGGGCAAAGAAAAACTTATGAACGCGATAGCCCTGAACTCAATTCAGTTCAACCTTAGTCGGGTAATCGGCCCTTCGATTGCCGGGTTGCTGGTAGTTGTGTTGGGGGTAGCGGCCTGTTTCTTTATCAATGCCCTGAGTTTCGGGGCGGTATTACTGGCTCTGTTTCTAGTAAAAATGCCGCCACCTCAAGCCCAGCTTAAAAATCGTTCGGCGATGGGGGATATTCGAGAAAGTTTTGGCTTCTTAAAAGGCAACCCTGCCCTCTTAACTCTAATTCTTACCTCCACCTCTTTTTCGGTCTTTATCTTCCCTTATTTAAGTTTGCTGGCGGTTTTCGCCAAAGATGTTTTCAAGTCGGGGGCAGATGCCTACGGACTTTTGATGGGAGCGGTGGGCATCGGGGCGGTGGTTGGTGGTTTGCTGGTGGCCCGCCTGAGTCACCTGGAAAAACGTTCCATCCTGTTACAAATTGGCTCCGGGGTAATGGCCTTCAGTCTAATTTTGCTGGCCTTTGTCCCCAATATTATCTGGGCTTTGCCCTGTCTGGCTCTGGCGGGAGGCGCGATGGTGCTGACACAATCCTCCACCAACACGATTGTGCAGGTAAACGTGCCCGACCATATGCGCGGGCGAGTTATTAGCATCTGGCAACTTTCCTCAATGGGGATGCTTCCCGTAGGTAGTTTATTAGGCGGGACATTGGCTCAGTTTGCCGGAGCACCTTTTACGGTGGCGGTGGGAGCGGTTATTTTCGGGATTACAGTTTTAGGGGCCTATCTTTTCGTGCCAAGCCTTCGTGGGTTATAATTAGGGGACAGGGGTTGGGGGTCGGGGGTTGGGAAAGAAGTGCCGAGTAGAAAGTGCCGAGTAACAAATTCAAAGAGTCAGGAGTCAGAAGTCAGAATAAAAGAGCAAAAAACAAGAATAATTATTCCCCCTTCCCTGATTCAGGGAAGGGGGCTAGGGGGTTAGGTCAACCAACAACCAACAACTAACAACTTTTAAGCTGACGGCTTTGCTAACAATTAACAACGAGGAACGATGGCTACAACCACCCACAAGGGACTTAACCCAGAACGGATTGCTTATTTTGAGGCTAACGGCTGGCGAGCTTATTACGAACGCAAATGGTTTAAGTTGCTGCGGCTGATCGTGGTGTTGAGTCAGGAGCAGTTTCGGATACCCTTTCCGCGTTCGTTGCTGGCGGCCTATTACGTCACTAGTGCTTCGATGGCCTGGGTGCCAGTTGACCACGATGTCCAAAAAGTTTGCAAGTTTTACGAGAAGTTCTATCAGATGGCGGCCCGCTATTCCGGCTTGAAATTCGACCCCAAACGAGTAGTAGAACTAGAACTAAAATATAACGATGACCACCGCCGTCTGGTGGGTAGTCCCGACAAAAGCGAGTTTATCCAAACCATGACCGAATTACATAGCGCGGTTTTTGGCATAACGCTGGAACAGGCGAAGGAGTCCGCTGAATATCGGGTACTGGCGAACAATACCGTTGACCTCATTACCGGGAAAATCTCTACCAATGTGCCGGGCGATTGGGCCAAATTGGAAAATTACCTGGTTAAGTGCTACCGCTCAATCCTGAACCACCTAAAATAGCGGTGGTTGACCTAACCCCCTAGCCCCCTTCCCTGATTCAGGGAAGGGGGAACAATTCTTCTTACCCCTGCATTTTTCTCAACCCCCGACCCCCGACCCCCATCAAGCTATCCAATACCAGTTAGCGAAGCGGGCGAAAAATAAGCCCAACAACACTAGGGCGGTATAGAGGTAAATATAGTGGAACCACCGCCACTTACTGCCGAGTTGGGCTAGGAGCATAAAGGCTGGGAATAAGGTCAGGGCAAAGCGCGGGAAGCTTAGTAGCGGCACTCGTTGGGCCGGGGAGAGCAGCGGGAAAATCAGGCCGATTGCCAGGAATAACAGATAGCTAAAAGGCAGTTTGCCCCGCCACCACCGCCAGCAGCCATAAAGAAACAGCCCGCCTAAAAGTAGATAAAAGGGGAAATCAATCAGGGTTGGCTCATCCCAGAAAGCTTTGGGTGGGGGAAAACCATCGGGGCCGCGCGGTGTGAAAAATATTCGGGTCGCATCCACCAGCGTGTTCCAGGGCCAGTTAAAACGCCTATCCCAACCCGCTTGCGCCCCAAAAATAGCCAGGGGATTGCCAAAGTTCAGCCCGACCCAGCCAAGCCACCCTACCAGCGCGACTACAGGTAAGGCCAACGCCAGTAGATTGCGCCAGCTTAAACCCGACCCTATCGAAATAGAAAACGAGAAACGCTTCCCCCCAAGCTCCAAACGTTGTGCCCGTCCCTGTTGCCACCATTCCCAGGCCAGGGGCAAAATCAGAGTTACGCCCAGATTTCGGGTGAGAGTCGCCAGCGCCGCCAGAATCCCTGCCAGCCACCACTGCCGCCCGTGCCGCGCCACCAGAAACGAGCCTAGCACTAAAGCCAGAAACAGCGACTCACTATAGATAGCGCATAGAAAAAAGGCAGTAGGAAAGATAGCCAGATAAAAAATCGTGCGTCCGGCGGTCTCGCGGTCAAAGTCGCGGCGGGCTAGTTCGTAGAGCAAAATTAGAACCGCCAACGCCGCCCCACTCGACAAAACCACTCCTGCCAGTAAATTATTTCCCAGAAAGACAAAGCCGAGAAGCTTAACCAAGAGGGGATAAAGCGGGAAAAAAGCCAGTGAATCGTCGGTACTCTGGTAGCCCTGTGTAGCAATCTTCAAAAACCACTCACCATCCCAATGACCCCAGGTAGTCAATAGGCGTTCGCCCCAAAAGTTGAGGGTGGGCAAACTAAAGCCCGAACGACTCTGAGGCGCGACCACCGGGAATAATACCCAGGCGAAAAACGGCAACGCCCCTAACGCCAGCCGCATCCCGATAAAAATTACCAGCGGTTCCTGCCAGCGTTGCCAACCGCTCAACAAAAAACGCCGCCAGATTTCTAATCTGGTTGCGCTAGTTGGTTTTAGTTCAGTTTTTTGCTTTGCCTCAGCCATTTGTTTGCTTTTAGGCTTTATTCCCCCTTCCATGAGTCAGGGAAGGGGGCTAGGGGGTTAGGTAATTAATTTTCTTCGCGACGGTCAGCCCCAGCCAGATTATCCGCCGCCTATGAACCAGTAGTGGGGGCAGGTTGAGAGTTTGCTCCGGCAGTGGCGGGTTGGGACAGGCTAGTAATTCCGGCAGCTTTGAAATCCTTGCCCAAATAAAGCTGAATAGCGGCCTCGCTGGGGTTATTTTTTGGACGTTTATCGGGCGATAGCTGAGTAACTTTTACGTTTAGGTTTGGAAAAAAGGATTTAAGGCGGGCGATAGTATTGGGGGCCGCCCCTTGCGAATAATCCACAATCTCGGTTTGCTCCCTGACCCCATCGCTGTCCTGCTCCTGACTAACCCTGAAGCCTCGGTCAAGCAGGAAATCGGTAAATTTGCTGGCGACCCCAGTAGTACCGTTTGAGTTCAAAACCTGCACATAAACCCCTTCGCGCCGGATGTCAGCATTAGAAGTAACACTTTGCACCCAGCGTTGAATTGCGCCATATTTACCCTGACCTTCTTTGGGCAAAAGGGCATAACCTTCCACTGGCAAAGTAGTGTCAGCCAGGTAGCGCTCGTTTAAGACCTCTGAGCTAAACTTGATATCATTCGCCAGGGCTTTACCTTCCCCATTGAAATAGTTTCCCAGCGAGGTAAGTTCGCCAAAATCCAGACTAAACCGTACATTCCCCTGCAACGCGCTCATATAATCCAGCGATTTCAGTACCAGATTTTCCTTCACAGCTTTTTCTTTGACGGCCTGAATCAAACGCATCTGGCGGCGGCTGCGCGCAAAGTCTCCCCCT
>Ga0209512_1003726_pt1 | contig 14113 bp, 14 predicted proteins | sample frozenSSSSmetaG_FD_184142 | JGI IMG/M metagenome (GOLD analysis project Ga0209512, IMG submission 184142) | Glacier valley bacterial and archeal communities from Borup Fiord, Nunavut, Canada, to study Microbial Dark Matter (Phase II) -... | ecosystem: Environmental > Aquatic > Freshwater > Ice >... | reverse complement strand
CAGCCCCCTAGGTCGTCGGATTGCAGTTTCCAGATCAAGTAATAGTCCAGATCGTGAAAGCGGAGTTCGACCTGGACACTCCCGTCGAATTCAAGGTCTTTCGCCAAGTTCTTGATCTCGGCTTTTAATTGAATCTGTTCCGGCTTGGTGGACTCCTTCGGTTTCAGCTTTTTGATGAGTTCAAGCGTTTTGGTTTTGGCCGTGTTATCCATCAATAGAGAAGGGAATTCGCGGATTGAATCGGCCAGTTCGCTATCGAGCTTTGTCTGACCGCCCCGCAACGACAGCACCAGGTACGCTCGCAAGTTCGGATACTTTTTCCGGATCTCTGCGAAATGCCGGTTTGCGGCGACGAGGGCTTTTTGAAATTGACTGAGGTCGAGTCGGGGGTGGTTCACAAAAACGACTCTCCATCAGGCCCACGACAGAACGTGTCGCGGTGAGTCGATTACATGGAACCTTATGGAAGCTGGGCGAGATAGTCAGGTAGACTGATGGCGGTCACGGATTCGGAGAGCGGAAAAGTTTCGTCCTGAGGGACGATGAAGCACTCCTTCGTGGCTTGCAGGGTTCTCATGCTTTCCACGAATCCGGGAGTGAGTTTGGGCGAGAGGGTGCGCTTGATTTCGAGGGCGATCGTTTCGCCCGACGGGTTTTCCAAGTCGAGATCGACTTCGGCTCCGGCGTGGGGGGGTAGGGCTGGGTTTCCCCAAATCCAAGTCTCTCGCTTGGGGTGCTTTCCTCGCTTGCCGAGGACCAAAAAGTGCCACCACAGGAGTTTTGGGGAAACGCATTACCAAGGTAACTGTGAGCCAGCGACTGATCACTGCACCTTGAAAATTCGGAATCGATTCCTTAATTCCAAGGTGGAAATCATCCGCTTTCCACAATTGCCAGCAACTGCCGGGCTCGGCTGACTGCCATGAACCAGGAGTAGTGGTCGTAGTCGCTGGCAAGGTCTTTGTGGGTCGGGAGTCCGATGAGGATGACCGCTTTTGAGTCGAGGCCCTTGGCTTTGTGGATGGAAGTGTGGCGGATCGTGTTCGGCGCGTCTTCCTGTTCGGTGCATTCGCGAAGGTTGTGGACGCCGAGGATACGACGGTCGCCGAGCGGGCTGCGGGTGATGTCGGACTGGGCGTGGAGGATGAGCACGTCTGATGGATCGCAGAGCCCGGATTTTTTCCAGCGGGCTAGAATGGATTCGACAAGGTCGCAGGCATTGGTTCCGGTGGGCAGTGAATGGGTTTCAACGTCCGGTCCTTCTGGGAGGTGGTCGCCTTGGCCGAGGGCGTCGATCATGCCGGACGTGACGGAGCTGGCGTGATCGCGAAAAAACTGCCAGAGCGGGCGGATGTAACGAACTGCGGGTTGAAGCCGGACGTGTGCTGGCTGCGACCACGCGGCGGTCAGCACTGCGGGATCAAAGCGCTCGGCGGCGCGGAAGGGCGGGCGTTGGGCGGCATCGTAAAAGACACCGGCGGGAGAGTCTCTGCCTTCATTCAGGAGGATCTGGTAGATGTGCCACCATCCGTCGGTTTCATCTGAGAGGGTGTCGATTTCCTCGTGCCAGCAGGTGTCATGATCCTGACCTTCGTCCACGACCAGGGCATTGAAGCTAGGCCAAGCGTTCCTGAGAACCGGGTCGCGGGAGATTTCGAGGATCTGGCGGGGGAGTTCGACTTCATAGAAGGCTCGAATGGCATCCGTGTTGCTGCCGGCCGGAGGCAAGGCGGCAGGCTTTCCTGCTAGGGAACAGAGTTCAAGGAAGAGTTCCTCCCAACCGCTGACGACGACCTCGCCGCGTTCGATCTGGCGGAGGGCGACGATGCGCCGGAGTTGGGCGGTGAGCGCCTTGTTGTAAGTGAGGAAAAGTACGCGCTTCCCGTCGCCTTGCCGGGCGTGGCGGAAAGCGAGTTCGAGGGCGTGCCAGGTCTTGCCGGTCCCGGTGCCGCCATGAATGAGGAGTTGGCGATTCTCCGAAAGCTGGTCGAGCAAGGCGAAGCGGGAGGTAAACTGCCGCTCGAAGAGCTGCTCGGTGTGATCGATGAAGGCGCGCTTTTCCTCCGGAAGGGAACCCTGGCCGAAGGCTTCCAAGACTGCTCGCCTTTGGAGCGGATCGACAGGATTACGGACGTGGTTGCCGAAGATCCGCAGCCAAGTGGATATCCAGTTTTCCAGATCGTTGCCGGTTACGAGCCAGTTTCGGGGAATTCCTTGGAAGTTTTCGACATCGGTCGGCGCATCGACTCCCGGCACACAAAGGGCTTTCTCGATGAAGGGCGGATTGCCCTTCGCCTGGATGCCGCGGATGACTCCCTTCCACTCGGTGTTGAGTTGAGAGATCGGGTCGTCGCCACCCGCGCCTTCCCAACGTCCGGTTTCAGGGAAATGCCGGGGTAACGACGATTTCACCTCCAGCACCAGCAAGCCGCCCGCCGGCCCGAGGATGAGGAAAATCGCCCTCGCGCTGCATCCCGCGGGAGTCTTGGTAATAATAACCCCAGATGACCGTCCAGGCATGTGGCGAATCCGCCAGTCCCTTCAGCCGTTCCGCAACCCGGATCTCCGAAGGATTGCTGGCGTGCGGAGGGCGGTGGAGAATCCAGTCGATCATCGGTTTTCTGACAGATGGTTATCAGGCTGGATGGGGGAGGTGCAAGATTTAGGCTTCACTTGACGGAACAACTGCTCATGAGTCCTCCGTTCGGCTTGAGCAGGACCGAAGATCCATCGGTCTCTGACGGCGAGATGGTCAACGACGGGTCCACTTTCGAGCGATAAAGGCCACGCCGATGGAAATTTGTGGGAGGAAGTCGAACCCCGGCTTCCTTGGTTCGTGATGTGCTGACGTAGGCAAAAAGAGCCGGTTTCCGTCCCTTTTTGAGTATCAGAACACCTTTTCCTGGGCTGCGGCCGGCGTCACGAAACCGGCCATGCACGATACACCGGAAGTGTGTATTGTGCGCTGAAAGGGTAGGCAATCAAGCTGACTGGTGAAGAATCAATTCACAACAATCGAGGATGCGGGTGCGACATCCCAAGTAGGGCTTTTCTGCTCGTTCGTGGAAATGCCCCAGATACCAGGTTTTGGGCGTCACGAGGCGGAACAGCTTCTCATGCGCCCTCCGTTCGGCCTGAAGCTCCGCAATCAGGGTGTCGCAGCCAAACACAGCCTCAGCATTTGCACAGGCGCGGACCAATTCATTCCGGCAACTCGGACCAATCCATGACGGGCCGGAGTGGGTGACCAGAACATCCACGTGTTGAGCCAGATCTTCCCTAAGTTCAAAACCTTCTCCAGACCACCAAGAGCGTCCCGGCAACCGGTCGAGCCGGTCAATGCTGATGGCCCCTCCAGCGAGCAGCCATGATTTGCCGTTGAGGTGGAGGCTGGTGTAATCGCGGAGGAGTTTGAAATTCGGCAGCATCACCCTTCCGTCGAAAAAGGCGGGGTCCGAGTGATTTCCGCGGATGCTTAGATACTCAATCCCGAAGGCGGCGAACCGACTGTCCAAGCTTTCGGCGGTTGTCGCCCTCCAATCGGGGAATCCCTCTCCCCCGTCGCCTACATGGATGATCATCGCGTCCCAAATGCCGCGTTCCTTGAGAGTCGCAAACACGGCCTCATAGTCTCCGTGGTGATCGCCGAGAATATAGGTGGGCTTCATGGTGAATGTCGGCACGATTTCTTAGCCGGGCTTCCTTCAGAAGGCCATACAATCCAGAGTGGCGAAGAAAGCGATCCCACGCGTATGGACGGGGATGCTTCTCGCCTTTGAAGAGTAATCGCAGCGTGCCTTCCGGCTTCCCCGTCCGGGCACGAGGGGATTTTCACCGGGTAACCCCCCGATAAGGGGAAATACCCTTCTAGCAGGGTATCGTTAAAGTATCGTTAAAGGTGGCAAAACAGGGCAAAAAACGGCCAAAGTTGGCAACTTTTGGCAAGACTTCAGAGGACTTAAATTTGTCGTAAAGTGCTGATTTTCAGCTAAAAACGCTGGAGGCGGAGGAGGGAATCGAACCCTCGAATGACGGTTTTGCAAACCATTGCCTTACCACTTGGCTACTCCGCCATTCGCATGGCGCGGGGGCGAGTGAGTAAGGCGGATGGCGGAGTGTGTCAATACTAGGATTTTCGCCAGATGGAAATCAGCGCCCGAAGCGGCCCTGGATGGTGAAACCGGCACCGTAGGGCGCACGGCAGGGCGGCGGCGGACAGGGAGCAACTCACGCGCTTGCCCCAGATTTCGTTACCGCAGGGGTCGTAGCCGATGAAATAACGCTCCACGTAGATGGGAACACCGCAGGAGGTGTAGCCGCTGATGTAAATGCGGGCGGATTGGTGGGACCGCGCGCCGGCCTGCGGGACAGTGCCCAGCAGGACCATGGCGGCGATAGTTAGGTGAATGATGGAGGATTTCATGAGGTCGTGATGTTTCGGATGACGCGGATTCCGACGGGCGGTTAAGGGTTTTATTCAGGGGGCGGAGAAATGATTTCCGGAGTGGAATTCCGGGGTTTGACCTTTGCCGCAGGCTCGGATAGACAAACGGGCATCCGCCCATGATTCGTGAAATTGTCCAATACGGTGATCCTGTCCTCCGCCAACGCTGCCGCCCTGTCACGGAGGTGGATGACGGCATCGTCGAGCTCGTGGCTGACATGCTCGACACGATGGTGGACGCGAACGGTGTGGGCCTTGCCGCGCCGCAGGTAGGAGAGGATCTGCGTTTGGCGGTGATCGATGTCTCGCACGATCCGGAGTGCGTTTCCTTTCTCAAGGTGAACGGCGAAGATGCGGATCTGGAATCGATCATGCCGCTGATTTTCATCAATCCGGAGATCGCGTTCGGTCAGGAAAAGGAATTCGGCATGGAAGGCTGCCTGAGCATCCGCGGCATCCGCGCGGAAGTGCGGCGGCCGGAAGTGGTGAAGGCAACGCTGCCGCAGCTCGATGGAACGGTGCTGGTGGTGGAGACGGACGGGCTGCTGGCGCGGGCGTTGCAGCATGAGATCGACCATTTGAACGGAGTGCTTTTCGTGGACCGGCTGCCGGCGGTGGCCAAGGTTTCGATGCGAAACCGCCTGAAGCGGCTGCTGGATGAACGGGGGGAAAGCTGAAACTTTTCACAGTGAAGCTCGACTTTCCGCTTTGATTAAGATCTTTTTCCGTATCGTAACGCCGTCCAAGGCAGACTTCGTATTTTAACCCCTACCGAATTTAAGATGAGCACGAATCGCGGAATTTTCGAAAGCTTTCCAAATCAACCGGTCGCGCGCCAGGACTCACCGTTCGCGGTGGTTCACGAGCCGACCGCAGAGCCCGCCACCAGCCCTTTTGCGGCGGTGGCGCGTCAGGATTCGCCCTTCACCGTGGTGGATGAGAATAGCGACACGCGTTCGGTGGCGCCAGGCAAACCCGCGAAACTGCCGGAACGCCGGAAGCAGGATTCTCCGTTCCAAGTGGCCGAGCCGACGGAAGGTTTTGGGTTCGAAGCCGCGCCGCGTGCCTTTGGAGCTTCTCCTTTTGAAGTCGCGCCCGCACCGACGGCTCCCGCGCCATTTTCCGCACCGGTCCAGCCTGCGGCTTCGCCTTTTTCTGTCGCCGCCGAACCGCCACGCGGGCCATCGCCGACGACCCAGGCGGCGATCGCTGCCTTTTCCAACTGGCAGGAATCGCAACCCACTCCGGCACCCGCCGCGCCGGTTTCCCAAGTTTTCGAGCAAGTCGCTCCTCCTCCCTTCACTCCGGTCGCGCAAGTCCCTTCCGCTTTCAGTGCCGCACCGCAACAAGCTGCTCCGGCACCCGCGTCGAACGCGCCATTCGACGGTTCGCAGTCGGACTCGTTTGCGATCCGCCAGCTCGAACTCCGCGCGATCTTCGGCGTGGACCGTGAAATGACGCCTGATGAAATCCTCCAGCGTTCGCGCGCGCTTCCCGGCATGCGCAACATCGCCCGTGTCGCGCCGCAGGACATGGCGACGATCGAGGCGCTGAAAAGCCTGCTGCCCAACCTCGGCTTCGGCTCGGGTGGTTTGAAACTTTACGCCGGATCGGTGCCGCTGGAATTCATCCGTGAAGGCTCTGTCTTGTTAGCCGTGCAGACGGACGGCGGATTCGCTCCGGGGGTGCGTGAAACGCTGATGATCGTGGCCCGCGAACTTGGCCGCCTGTCCTGATTCATTCGGCGGCGTCCTTGTCCGCCTGTTGTTTGAGCTTCTCGAACGCGTTGCGGACTTCCGCGCTCGCAAGCTTGAGCCATTCGTTCTGAACGGGCGGCGACTGTTGGAGAATCGCCTCCGCCATCGCCTGCCGGGCTTCCTCGCGGAGGGCGTCATTCTCAATCGAGCCAATCCATCCGAACGCGGCCGGCGCGTCGCTTTTCGCCCATAGGGAAACCACCGTGTTCATGCTCGCGGTGCGGGCCTCGCCGGCATCGAACAACACGACCCACGCCGCTGCGTCCGCTGGTTTGGCAGCCGCCCAGCGCTGGATGACCTGGACGAGGGCGACATCGAACTCGCGGCCTGCGATGCCGGATTCGGATAGTAAATTCGCCGCTCGCTCGGGGTCGGTCTCCGCGATGACGAGGGCGATTTTTCCGTAGGCGAAGGAGATTTCATCGGGATTTTCCAGAGCGTCGGCCCATTTGATGGCAGCATCGACGTCCTCCTCGGCGAGGCGCATGGCGAGGTGTTGGACGAGGCGGACGCGCTGGGCAGCGCCGGGTGTTAGCTGTTGGAACGCATCCGCGGCGAGCTTGGGATCGAGTTCGAGACTGTCCCAGACGATGGCAGCGACGGCGTTGGCACGCTCCTCGGGTGAGGAAATGCGGTTCGCTTCGTCGAGCGAGTCACGGACTTTTTCCCGCGCATCCGGCGATGTTTCGCAGATGGATTTGGTGACAGCGGGCGGGGCTTTGGGTTTCACATCAGGATCGCTGGTCCCGCGCTTTACCGCCGGCTTGTCGCAGGAAACCAGCAACAGGCTCAGACAGAACAGCAGGCGGAAGCGTGCGGTCATGGACGTCACACAATGCCCCGCTTTTTCAGAAAAGGAACCAGCTCGTCCACGCCGAAGTCCGCCAGCACCTCGCCGTGCCAGTCCATCGTCGGTGCCTTGGACTGGCCTGATAGATCGACCATCTCCTGCATGGCCTCGCGGTTGCCGGAAACGACGACGGTCTTCACTGCTATCTTCTTCCGGTCAAGGAAATCGACGACTTCCTCGCACCACGGGCAGCCGGGTTTGATGTAGAGAATAGGTAAATCAGCCATGCGCGGAGACTAGCCTGATTTTCCGCCGACGCCAAGCCCGCGACTGCGACAACAGGCCTAACTACCATTCTCCGCATTTTCTGGCAATTTCCAGTCCATTTGCCGCATCGCATTGCCAAGGCGCGCCCCGCCTGCCTAGATGCAAGTGCAATGAGCACATCAGCCAATACCACCCACGCGGCCCTGCAAAAATGGGTCGATGAAATGATCACCCTCTGCACTCCCGACTCGGTCGAATGGTGCGACGGATCACAGGCGGAATGGGATCGTCTCACCTCACTCCTCGTCGAAAAAGGCACCTTCACCCGCCTCAACCCCGAGAAGCGTCCCAATTCATTCCTCGCCCGCTCAACCACATCGGACGTCGCCCGCGTGGAAGACCGCACCTATATCTGTTCGAAGCGCCCCGACGAAGCCGGCCCCACCAACCACTGGTATGAGCCATCCGAGATGCGCCTCATTTTGAACGGAAAATTCAAGGGCTCCATGAAAGGCCGCACCATGTATGTGATTCCTTTCTGCATGGGCCCGCTCGATTCACCCCTCGCCAAGATCGGCGTGGAAATCTCGGACAGCGCCTACGTCGCCTGCAGCATGCGCATCATGTGCCACATGGGCGCCCACGTTCTGAAGCGTCTCGAAGACGAGACATCCGGCGTCACCCCGAAGAAGCGCGACGGCCACGGCCAGTTCATTCCCTGTCTCCACTCCGTCGGCGCGCCACTCGAAGCCGGCCAGGCAGACACCTCCTGGCCCTGCAACGATGACAAGTACATCGTCCATTTCCCGGAAACCCGCGAGATCATGTCCTACGGCTCCGGCTACGGCGGCAATGCCCTGCTAGGTAAAAAGTGCCTCGCCCTGCGCATCGCGTCGAACATCGCCCGCGAGCACCAGTGGATGGCGGAGCACATGCTCATCGTCGGCATCCACGCCCCGGACGGGACCAAGACTTATCTAACCGCCGCCTTCCCGTCCGCCTGCGGAAAAACCAATCTCGCGATGCTCATCCCGCCGAAGGCCTATCAGGACGCCGGCTGGAAGACCTCCATCGTCGGTGACGACATCGCCTGGCTGTGGCCGCACAAGGACGGCAAGCTCCACGCCATCAATCCAGAAACCGGCTTCTTCGGCGTCGCCCCCGGCACCGCCTACGACACCAATCCCATCGCCATGGAGTCGATGAAGGCGAACACCATCTTCACCAACGTTGCCCTAACTGACGATGGCGACGTCTGGTGGGAAGGCATGACCAAGGAAAAGCCCGCCCACCTCATCGACTGGACGAACCAGGACTGGACTCCCGATTGCGGCCGCACCGCCGCCCATGCGAACTCCCGTTTCGCCGCACCCGCCGTGCAGTGTCCGACCATCGATCCCGAGTGGCAGAATCCCGACGGCGTGCCCATCGATGGCATCGTCTTCGGCGGCCGCCGCCCCACCACCATGCCGCTCGTCTATCAGGCATTCAACTGGAGCCACGGCGTTTACGTCGGAGCCACCATGGGCTCGGAAATGACCGCCGCCGCCGCAGGCACGATCGGAAAAGTCCGCCGCGATCCGATGGCCATGCTGCCGTTCTGCGGTTATAACATGGGAGCCTACTTCGGCCACTGGCTGGAAATGCGCCGCTACCTCACGAACCTGCCGCGCTTCTTCCACGTGAACTGGTTCCGCAAGGACGAGGACGGCTCCTTCCTGTGGCCCGGCTACGGTGAGAACATGCGCGTCCTCGAGTGGATCTTCAAACGCTGCAACGGCGCCGCCGCCGGATACGAAACCCAGATCGGCTGGACCCCCGCGTTCGAAGATTTCAACATCGAAGGCCTCGATGGTTTCACCAAGGAAAGCTACGACAAGTGCATGGCCTTCAACCGCACCGAGTGGAAAAACGAACTCGTCAGCCAGGGCGAGCTCTTCATCGACCTCTACGACCACCTTCCGAAGGAACTCATCTTCCAACGCGAGCTGCTGGCCGCCCGTCTCTCCTGAGAAAAATCCCACGATAGGTCTTGCCCGGAACAATCCGGAACATTACCCCACCGCCGCGCGGGCCCAAAGCCCGCGCGGCCTCGTGATGTAGGCACTCCACCTGCTACCGTCCCGTGATACAGGCACTCCCAGGGTTACCTCATTTTGAAATCACCCGTTTCAAAGGGCTGGCGGACCGTGGTTGAGGCGAGACGCCGCAGCCACCTTTTCGCGAGGCCCGGCCTTGGAACTCAGGCACTTCCAAAATGGGGTAGCCCTGTCCTGCGCCACATGATGTCTTGGCCGGACACCCGCCAGGGTTTGACTCAACATCGAATCTGATTTTTCACCCACATGAACCGTTGCCCGCTGCTCCTGTTTGCCCGCCCTTTGCTCGTCTGCCTGCTGCTCCTCCTCGGCATGACTCCCGGACGCGCCGACCTGCTAATATCCCAACGAGAGGCGGGAAAAATCGGGAAGTATCGCACGGATGGATCGGTCCTCGACAGTTCCTTCATCCGCGGACTCAGCACTCCTACCGGTATTCTGGTATCCGGTTCCTTCATCTATGTGGCCAATACCGCCAGCGGCACAATCGGCCGTTGCAATCCGGATGGCAGCGCATCCGCAGTTTCGTTCATTACCGGGCTCAGCGCACCGGTCGGACTAACAACCGACGGCACCTCGCTTTACGTTGCAAACAACGGATCGAGCACCATTGGAAAATACAACCTTTCCACGGGAGCGGTCACCAACGCGTCGCTCGTCACCTGGCTTGATGGTCCGCAGGGCGTCCTTATTCACCAAGGCCTGCTCTTTGTCACGGACTCCCAGAACGACTCGGTGAAACGCTACGCACCAACCGGTGGCTCGGTCCAGGCGACCCTTCCCCTCCCGGCAGGTTCCATCCCCACCACCCTCGCCTCCACTGGCACCGGCAACATCTCATGTCTGTTATTTGGAACTGGTGCCGGCGCAGACCCCGGCGCAAGTGGCCCTGAAAAAGGGCCTGCGAATGTTACAAGATTTCCAACATTTTGAACTTTCCCGGAACGACCGCGCGCGTCACGGTGTGAAGTATGAAGAAGGTGATCCTCCTGTTATTCTCCCTTGCCCTCCCGCTCATGGCGGCTCCCACGGAGGTCCGGGACTGGACTGCCAGCGGTGGCCAGAAGGCCCGCGGATCTGCCCAGGAAGTGACAGGGCAAGGTCATCCTGAAGCTGGAAAACGGGAAAACCATCCCGGTTGCCCTGGATCGGCTCAGCGAGGAGGATCGCGCGTTTCTCGGCTCGCACTTCGGCCAAAGCACGGACTCCGCCACGCCCGCCGCGACGGGTGAGGTTGCTGACGGCCTTCCCTATCCGCTGGGCAAAATGACCCCGGAAATCGACGGCGGCGGTGGCTTTCACTATTTTCTCTACCTCCCGAAAAGTCTGCGGAAAGGAGCCAAGTACCCCGTGGTTTATCTCATGGACCCCGGCGGCGGCAAGCCGGGCACGGCCTCCCGTTACCAGGCCGGTGCCGAGCGGAACCGCTGGATCATCGCCGTTTCCAAGGAATCCCGAAATCAGTTGGAGCCCAGCAACGAGCCCATCGATGCGATGATCAAGCACGTGAAGGCGAGCCTTCCGATCGACCCGGAGCGGCAGTACATCAGCGGCATGTCCGGCGGTGCCCGCGAAGCCTTCCTCGCAAGCCAGCGGCACAAGGTCATCGCCGGCATCATCGCCTGCGGAGCCGGCGGTAGTCCCGGATCCGGAAAGCAGCTCGTTTACGGCCTCTGCGGCTCAAACTGCTACAACCGCACCGACATGGCGAACTCATTCCGGTCGATCAAATCGAAAGGCTCCCTGTTGCGATACTTCATCGGTCTCCATGTCTGGGCGGACGCGGAGCTTTGTGACGACGCCATCACCCATCTGAACGGCGTTTTTCTCGCCAAAAACAAAGCCGCCTATCCGGCGGGTGACGCCTGGTTCAGCGAACAGGTCGGAAAACTCATCGCCGAGAGCGAGACGGCCAACCCCGCGCGCGCCTACATGTGGGCGTGCTTCATGAAGGACTACGGCTACCAATCGCCTGCCGCCACCGCCGCATTGGCCAGCCTTGGCAAGGACCCGCTGAACCCGCTTTTCGTCAAGGGACTCACCGATGTGGGTGACTTCGCCCAAAAGACCTTCGGAGAAGTCTCCTCCTCCCAATGGCAGGCCGATCCCAAGGTCTCCGCCGCCTGCCTCCGTGAGGCGAAAAAGTTTCCCGGCTCCTTCTGGGAGAAGGTCCTCACCAAGATGGCCGAGCACGCGCAGAAATTCTAGCAGCCCGGAGGTTGCGGATGTGTCACGACGTTCGGGAACGGGCTCGTCCCGAGTCCGAGCGGAACCGCCGGATGCGGAACCGTAACCGACGATGCTGAAATCACCGTAGGCAAGATCCAGCGAATCACTATTTTCTCCGAAGCCTTCATTATCTAAGCCAATGAAATAGTCCTTGATACTTGCTAGCCGGGACTGACCCCACCGACTTTTTCCCCGCAACCCCTTTTTCCCGCCTCCGGTCCGGTCACCGGCTCTTTCAACGGCCTTCACCCGGCCAAGCAATTTTCTAGCAATCGGCTGAAGCCAGCGCGGATCATTAAACCTTTGACCAGAGTTGCCACCAGAAGGGTTTCCGTGGCAAGGATCGGGTGTTTTCTCCGGCCGCCAGTGCTTTTTCCAACTTTTTGCGCAGACGCTTCATTTGGTTCCGTTGCTGTTTGAGTTTGGCCTGAAGGATGGTGAGGGAATCCGCTGCTCCGGAATCGATCCGCTGCGCGCCAGCGCGCAATTCCAGCTCCCAGGCAAACGATTGCAAGGCGAGGACGAGAGCCTGCCGGATCGACAAGATCGCAGCCGTTTGCCCCGTGATGGTCGTCCAGAAAGCCGACTGTTCGGTCTCTCCCGGCTGGATCGCGATTTTCAGCGCGGGAAGCAAACGGCCGGGTTGGCGGTGCAGGATTAGCCAAAGCGGTTCATTGTCCGGTGCCTGCTGATTCTGTTTCCGCCAAACGGCCCGGAAATGGAAGGTGGTCACGGTGTCCACCACCCGCAGTGAGTCGAGGCCATGGGCTCGGATGATCCGCCCCCACAAATCCATATCCGCGCCGGACGGCAATGTTTCACTCCAATAACCCACGCTATCAAAAACCGCCCGCCGATGGACAAACGCCGTCGCCGGGACGCGGTTCCAACGCTTGGCGAGAAACTCATCTAACATTCCAGCGTCATTCAAATGAAACACCGTGGGCACGATTTCTCCCTCGGAACCCACCCATGCTGAACCCCCATGCACCAGATGCACCCCGGGATTTCCGAACTCTGCTAACAATAGCTCGAAATGATCTGCGGAAATGATGTCATCGTGCGCCACGAAGCCGATCATTTCACCCCGCGCCTCCATGAGCGCCACGTTCCGATTTGCATATCCGAACGACGGCGCTTTCGGCAGATCGAACCAGCGGATCCGCGGGTCGATTGCCAAAAACGCCGCGACTACTTCTGCCGTCCCGTCCGTGCACCCGTCGCCGACAATCAGCAACTCAAAATCCGCCACCGACTGCGCCAAGACGGAACGGATCGCAAATGGCAGCACGTCCGCCCGGTTGTGGGTGGGCAGCAGGATGCTCAATAGCGGTGGGTCAGCCGCCATGGACGGTGGCTGAGAACTGATAGGGAATCAAATCGGTATGCAGCGGCAACCGGTATTTGTCAGGATCCGCGTGATCGTACGGAATAGTCGGATAGTTCACCACCAACAGTTCCCCTTCGCCGACATTCTCGTCCGCATGCCAGACGCCTGCGGGAATGTTGATCAACTGCGGGCGCTTTTCGGAAATGAAGAGTTCCGTTAGCAGACCATGGGTCGGCGAATCCGCCCGGGCATCATACAATACCAATTTGCACTTTCCTCTCAGCAGGCAGTAGCGGTCCTCATGCTTGAGATGCATCCCCCAACCTTTCGCCCAACCGGGACGGATCGTGAAATAATAGCAGAAAACAACCGGATCGGCATTCCACTGCCAGCGCAGATCCATCATTTCCATGACCTCGCCCCGTTCGTCGGTGTGGACAATCAGGTCCTTCAGGGTCGCCCCGTGAGGCAGGCGCCGCAAGGGCTGTCCTTTACCATCGACGGTCTGCTGGTCCCGCAGGCTTGCCTGATAGAGCGTCTCTTCCAAAATTTTAGGGTCCGTTGTCATGGTTTCAAATAGTGGGCGAAGTCTGGTTTGACCGCTATGCGACGGCAAGCACTGACTTTGAGCGCACCGGTGCGGATCCCAACCGACCGTGAAATCTTGTCCTGCGCATGGATCGGTGTGGAAAACTCTCATGCGGGCAGGGTCCGGAGTTCGCGCAAGCGGACCCGTAACCGACGATCCTGAAATCACCGTGGGCAAATTCCAGCGAATCACTGTTTTCTCCGGATCCTTCATTATTAATCAGCCTGAAATAGTCCTTGATGCTTGTTAACCGGGACTGACCCCGCCGACGCCGATGACCCCGCCGACATGCTTCCGCGCGGCTGATAACAACGAGCGGAAACCAAAGTGCCAATGGAACGGGCGGCGTAAGCTTATAGTTCAGACTCTGTGACCAACCAACGAGTGTCGCAACAATGGCGAGAACGAACGCAATGGCGATGTAAATACGGCGAGACACGTGAAGCGGCCTAGGTTCAATGCCTTTAGGGAAAAACTTTTAAAAAATTAAACTTGTACTTTTAAAAAATATGCGTACCTGGGAGAGATGTTTTGCGAAACTCCCTGCAATCGAACCGATTTCATCGGTAAATTTGAAAGTCTCTTCGGTCCGGTTCTCGAAGGATTCG
>Ga0209512_1003722_pt1 | contig 14131 bp, 17 predicted proteins | sample frozenSSSSmetaG_FD_184142 | JGI IMG/M metagenome (GOLD analysis project Ga0209512, IMG submission 184142) | Glacier valley bacterial and archeal communities from Borup Fiord, Nunavut, Canada, to study Microbial Dark Matter (Phase II) -... | ecosystem: Environmental > Aquatic > Freshwater > Ice >... | reverse complement strand
GGGCCGGTGAGGAGCGCGGAGAGACCGGACGGGAGGTCGGCGTTGGCGGTGGTGCGCAACTCGGCCGCGCGGTCGGCTTGCGCCGTGACATCCGTCACGGTCTCGACGGGCACGATCACGAGCGCTGTTGTCTTGTCAGCGGAGATGGTGGGCGGCGGCACGAATCCATCGGCCGAGAGGTTTTTGAGCGCGACCGAGGAGGCGGTGATGGCGTTGAGGTCGTCAGCGGTGAGCGTGGCCCCATCGCGGCTGTAGACGAGGATGCCCGAAGTGCCCTGTGCGCCCGGCAGGGTGTCGGCGGCAGCCGCGGCACGCTGGGACTCGGCGCTTGCGGGCAGCCCCACCCCGGGGGAACTGCTCTCGGATGCCCCGGAACCGATCGCGAAGATGGCGGCTGCGATGAGCAGTGCCCCCACCAGCACTACCCAGGAAGTCCGTCGGGAGGTGATGAAGTCGGTGATCGTTCGCATGGTCCCCAGTTATCTTTTGTAGTTAGTTACTAACAGTGTGAACAAACTAACGCTAAACTACGGAACATGGCAAATAACACGCGGCGTGCCCCGACGGTGCTGTTGCGCGACATCGTGGAACTGAGCCGTGCGTTCGAGGCTCACCTCGGGCGCGAGCTCGGAGTGAACGCGACCGACCGTGAGGCGATGGAACATCTCATCGGGGCCGGGCCGCTCTCCCCGACCAACCTGTCGCAGCGGCTCGGGGTGTCGACGGCCGCCGTCACCGCCGTCGTCGACCGGCTCGTCGCGCACGGTCATGCCGAGCGGATGCCGCATCCCACCGACCGGCGCCAAGTGATCGTGGCGCCGACCACCGCATCCGTCGACCGGGCCATGAACGTACTCCTGCCCATGATCGGGCAGATCGACGCGACGCTGGATGGGTTCAGTGCCAGTGAACAGGATGCGATCACCCGCTTCCTGGAACACGTGGTCGCTTCCTATCGGCAGCATCTTCCCGAGACCGCGCCGTGAAGGCACTCCTTCGACCGCCGCACTAGTAAACAACGAAACAACGTCGGTTACAGTGAGGTTTATGACGATTTCGGAGCGACCGACCGTGGCGGAGTTGACCTCCACCCAGTTGCTCCGCGCCGTCATCGAAGCGAGCGACCGGTTCGAAGCGTACTTGGCCGACGAACTCGACCTGAACCCCACCGACCTCGACGCCATGGGTCACCTGATGCGCAACGGCCCGCTCGGCCCGACGGACCTCGCCCGACGCCTCGGGATCAGCGCTCCCGCCGCGACCGCCGTCGTCGACCGCCTCAGTGCGGTGGGGCACGTGCAGCGGCAGAAACATCCCACCGACCGTCGCGCTGTGGTGGTCGCCCCCAACCCCGCCTCGGTTCAGATGGCGCGCAAGGCGCTCGACCCGATGATCAACGCCCTGGATGAGACGCTGCTCGGCTTCAACGAGCACGACCGGGGTGTGATCCACAGGTACTTGCTTGCGGTGCTCATGGAGTTCGAGCAGCGCTTCCCCGCTCGATAACAGCGCTCCGCTACAGGCGCGCGAGCGAGTCGATGTCGGCGAGAAACTCCTCTGCGACCTCGCGGGAGACCGTGGCGCGGGTCGCCGCGATGGCGGCGAGGTAGTCCTCGGTGGCCGGGCCGGCGGTCGCGGGTCCGGAAGTGGCCGGGCCGGAAGCCTTGGGGGCGGGCGAGGCCGGGTCGACACTGTCACCCGCCACCGCGTTCGCCGGGGTATCCGGGTAGAAGGTCTTCTCGAGGGCGTTCTGGGATGCCCGGCGGGCCGCGAACTCGATGTCGGCTGGCGAGAAGCCGTCGGTCTGCGCGACGAGCTGTGCGAGATCGATGTGGGCGGCGACGGCCGGGGGGATGTAGCGCTCCCAGATGGAGCGGCGGGCAACCGGGTCGGGCAGGCCGATGGGGATGACGTAGTCGAAGCGGCCGTGGCGCAGGAATGCGGAATCGAGAGCGCGGATGAAGTTGGTGGCGCAGACCAGCAGCCGGTCCGGTTGTTCGCGGAACGCCGGGATGATCTTGAGGAGTTCGTTCGTGACCCCCTGCAATGGCGAGGGCGGCTCGCCGCTGCGTTGGGCGGCGATCTCCTCGACTTCGTCGATGAACACGACGGCGTGCTCGAGTTCCGCGATCTTCAGGAACGTTTCGCGCAGAGCGCCGGCGAGGCCCTTCGGGTCGACCGCGAGCCGGGAGGGGAACACCTCGATGAACGACCATTCGAGCCGGGATGCGATCGCTCGCGCGAATGTGGTCTTACCGGTTCCGGGCGGCCCGAACAGCATGACCGCGCGCGGCGGGATGACCCCGTAGCTCTCGGCGAGGTCGGGTTTGGCGAGGGGCATGACGAGCCGCCGCTCGAGCAGCTCCTTCTCGCGGCCCATGCCGCCGATCTCATCCCACAGCCCCCGCGGCAGCAGGCGACCCCCGACTTCGGAGAGCACCGTGAGCTCTTTGCGCTGCACCGGGATGTGACGCTCAAAGTAGCGCAGGTTCTTCTTGACCTCGAAGCCCTGGTCGAGAAAGGCATCCACCCGCATCGCGGTATCGGGTAGCAGCGCGGACAGTTTCGAAAGCCCGTGCGAGGCCATGGCGCGTTCGAGCGCGGCCAACATGGCCCGGCCGACGCCCTGGTGCTGCCAGTCGGGCGTGGTGGAGAGGAACACGATCCAGCCCTGCGCGTGGGCGGCCCGACCGACGGCGGCCCCGATCACCACGTCGTCATGCACCGCTACGACCGCGTGATCCTCCTGGCAGGAGGTGAGCACTTCCGAGAGGGCGTAGACCGGTTCTGCCGGAGAATCCCGCATCTCTTCCCACAGGTGCAGGATGCCTTCGACATCCTCCGGATGAAAGTCACGCACGCGAAACGTCGCCATCGCCCCCCCCTCCCGCTCTACTTCGAGGGTCTCACATCGGAACCACCCTCGCCGACATTACAAACATCTGGGCCGGACAAGAGTGGATCTTCGACCCGCAAGCCATCGCCCTCGAGGAACCCACCTGGTGGCGGAACCCCCTCTCCTACGTCAAAGACGACGTCAAAGCATTCAAACTCGCCGAACACTTCGCCACCTCCGCCCGAGCAGACGGAGCAGTGCAAGACGCCTTCTTCGAACCCGCCGGCCAAGACCTCCTCGCCGGCATGCTCCTCGCCGCCGCACTTCAACACCGACCCATCACCCAGGTGTTCACCTGGCTCTCCGAACCCACCAATCAGGAACCCGTCGATGTGTTGCGCGCGTGGGACTACGACCTGATCGCGGCCGACGTGCAGGGCGTCATCATGTCACCAGAGAAACAACGAGGCGGGGTGTATGGCACCGCCCGGCAGATGGCGGCTTGCTTGAAGATCCGCGCGATCGAACGATGGGTCACCCCGGTCGGTAAGTCATTCGCGGGGGACCGGCGACCGCAGTTTGACCCAGATGCCTTCGTTCGCGGCACGGGCACCCTTTACTCCCTCTCCAAAGAAGGACAGGGCAGCGCCGGAGCGCTCGTGACCGCGCTTACCGCCGCAGTAGTCGAGGCCGCGGAGGAGTACGCGACCGGGCAGGCCGGCGGGCGGCTTGCGGTACCAATGCTGGTCGTTCTTGATGAGGCGGCGAACGTGTGTCGCTGGAAGAACCTGCCCGACCTGTACTCCCATTACGGCTCCCGCGGCATCCCCATCATGTCCCTGTTCCAATCCTGGGCGCAGGGGCAAGTCGTCTTCGGACGGGATGGGATGCGGAAACTGTGGTCCGCCTCCAACGTGAAGCTGTACCTCGGGGGAGTCGCCGAAGCCGACTTCCTCCGCGAACTCTCCGAACTCATCGGCGACTACGACAAAACAACCGCCTCAGTCACCTACAACCGAGGCGTCCGATCCACGAACCATCAGTTGCGCCGCGAACGCATCCTCGACGCCGCCGAACTGTCCGCGCTACCACGCGGCCGCGCAGTCATGCTGTCCTCGGGAACGCCCGCAGCTCTCATCGAAACGATGCCGTGGATGAATGGCAAACATGCGGCCGCGGTGCGCGGATCAATCTGGGCGCACAATCCTTCTGCTCCCATTCGACCCGCCCCGTCGCCGCAGGCAGCGTTACCCGTAACATTGATTTCTCCCGAGGCCAGCCCCGAGGTAGCAAAGTGACCGATGAGGTCGCGGAATGGGACGAGGACGCCACGCCTGGTTCTGCTTCCCCCGCACGGAACGCTTCAGTCGAGCCGACCTTGTTCTTCGGCTCAGTCGACGAGTTCGTTCGTGAGCGCCTGCGATATACATACTCCCGGCGAGTAGGCCCTCAAGGCCCGAACCGATGGGCGGCCCAGTGGTGGCGCTTCCCGGAGGCGATCAGCCGCCTCGATGCTCTCTGGAGGTCCTGGGAGGCGTTGCGTCTCGAGCCGACGTTCGGCATGAGTGTCTGGTGGCGTGACCACGCCGACCATCACATGCGCATGCTCATGTCGCCCGACGGGCCCTTCGCGGACTCCCGCGACACCAACACCCAGGGCGAGCCATTACCTTATACGGTACCCCCTGTCGGCATGTTCCTCGACGTCCGTTTGCTGCCCAGCTAGGGCTCGGCCGAGCCAGTTATGCGACTTTGCGACTTTCCCGCGGCCGCTGTTTCTTGCAAATCATCGAAAGGCTTCGCGGCCGACAACTCCACGGCCTGAGCTCGAAAAATCATTGAATTGTCATACGTCGCAATTGTGACCTTCGCCGCGAACGGCTGGAGGTCGAGGGCGATTTCGATGACCTCCGCGTCATTCCGACTCTGCCGAACTCGGTCCAAGTCATCGATCAACAACATCGCGCGGAGGGAGCCGAGCCTGTGATCAGGGTGTTCGCGCTGCCCGAAAACATGTGTTCGCCTTCCCTCCGGAAAGAACGATTCCAGCTCTCGTAAAGCGCGACGAGCAAGGTTTCTTGTCTTCTCGGTGCCGCTCGCAATCTCCATCGTTTCGTTGCTCGATTTTTTCTTGTCAAGTTCCTCTACGACGACCAGCGGAATGACGAGGGCAATGGCTGAATCCGGCCAAACCTTGGAGAGGGCACACCAGTCAATCTGCTGAAGATCCCGGCTGTGTCGGAGGAGAACGTTCGTATCGAGAACCACAGCGTTCAACTGGCCGGCAACACCGCCCCAGTTGGACCATTCGCTAATCTGAGCGTCGAGCCGACTTGCGGCCGCCTCCAGATCACGCTTCGTCTCTGTAATGGCTAACGACACGAAACTTTGCAAGGCCGGACCGTAAGCGATCGGATCTATTGATTGCAAGGTCCAATATCGCGGAGTTGTAATCAACGAATCTAGTGTTTGACCTGTTACATGGCCGGCGAGAGCTTGCGCCTGCAGGTTTCCCCAGCTCCGATAGGCGTTGAGCGCATCGATGCCCGACAACCCTTGACCTTGAACATTCCCCAGTTCACGTGCCGCATCCTGCAGCGCCGTGAGGGCACCTTTCGCATTATGGCCAGGCAGAATCTGAAACACGGTTGCACACTATTCCCTACCTCCGACGCCGGCACACTCATCCCAGAACCGGTCTGCCCAGGTCGGCAAATAGCTTTGCCGCCTTGAAGGGGTACCGTGAAGCCGGGCGGATGCCGAACCTCGCGCACCCGGTCCCCAGCCCCCACCGCGCAGCGCGCGCTGCGGGCAAGCAGTTACGACGCACCGGGTGGGGCTCGCTCTTCCTGCGACCGAATGCGTGATTCACCTGTTGACGGTACGTTGACTTGCATGTCGCGCCTGTCATGGAACGAGATTTCTGCCCGCGCGGCACATTTTTCTGCGAACTGGGCTGACGAAACGTATGAAAAGGGCGAATCGCAAAGCTTCTGGACGCAGCTCCTTGAGGTCTTCAGAGTAGATCGTCGTCGGGCTGGTGGTTACTTCGAGTACGCGGTAAAGCTGACGGGGAAGCGCCAGGGCTTCATCGATGTGTTTCTGCCAGCCAAACTCATCGTGGAGCAGAAAAGCGCCGGAAGGGACTTGAACGCGGCACGGGGGCAGGCGCTTGGGTACTTGGACGGGATAGCTGACCGGGACCTGCCTTTGGCGATCGCGGCCTGTGACTTCCAAACGTTTCAATTTCTCGACCTCGACACTCGAGTTGTCACTTCCTTCATGTTGATCGAGTTGGCGCAGCACGTTCGCCTCTTTGGCTTTCTTGTCAACGAACCGATCAGGGCGATTGAGGAACAGTCACCGGTTAACCGCGACGCAGCAGAAAGAATGGCTGACCTTCATCAAGCCCTCTATCAATCCGGATAAGTAGGCCACAAACTCGAGATGTTCCTTGTGCGCCTCATGTTCTGTCACTTCGCCGACGACGCTCGAATCTTTGAGCCCGGCATTTTCGAGGCTTACATTCGCCAACGGACTTCCTCAGACGGGAGCGACACCGGCCCACGAATCGCAAAAGTGTTTGAGGTCCTCAACACTCCCGTGGAGGCTCGCTCGCGAATGCTCGATGTCGACCTCGCCGCCTTCCCGTACATCAACGGGGGGTTGTTCGCGGAGACGATACCAATGCCCGACTTTGATTCGGCGATGAGATTCCAGTTGGTGATGTCTTGCCGCCCAGATTGGAGTCAAGTCTCTCCAGCAATCTTCGGGTCAATGTTTCCGGGTGTTATGAACGAGATAGACCGGCACGACATCGGTGCGCACTATACGAGCGAGGAAAATATCCTCCGCGTGATCCAACCGCTTTTTTTGGACGCCCTCTACGCAGAGTTCGAAGCCATCCCCCGAAACCGAACCCGCCCTGCAGCTCTCACGTCATTCCACGACAAGCTCGCCCAGCTGGGCTTCCTTGATCCGGCCTGTGGTTGCGGCAATTTTTTGATCATCGCTTACCGCGAGTTGCGTCGACTTGAGCACCGGGTCCTCGCCGAATTGCAGGGCGACCGCATCACTATCACCGATGTGGGGGACCTCCTCAAAGTCCGGGTCGAACAATTCAGCGGAATCGAGTTCCTCGAGTTCCCGGCGCTCATCGCTCAGACCGCTCTCTGGCTGACGGACCATCAGATGAATCTTGAAGCTTCGCAACGTTTCGGAATGCACTACAGCCGAATCCCTCTCACAGACGGGGCGCACATCGTCTGCGCGAACGCTCTCACGACCGATTGGGGCACCGTGCGTCCCGCCGCAGAAACCAATTACGTTCTGGGCAATCCGCCGTTTCTTGGTTCTCGAACGATGGATCGAGTACAGAAAGCCGAACTCCGCCACGTCGCGTCAGGCATAGCTGAGGCTGGCTTCCTGGACTTCGTAGTCGCCTGGTATTTGCTCGCCGACCGTTTCAGCGAGCACAACCCACAGATACGAATCGCGTTCGTCTCGACTAACTCCGTCAGCCAAGGCGAGCAACCCGACATTTTCTGGCCCACCCTGTTTGCGCACGGCCACCACATTAACTTTGCACACCGCACGTTCACGTGGACCAACGCCGCCCGCGGCGTTGCCCACGTTCATTGCGTAATCATTGGCTTTAGTCGCCAACCAAACAAACTCAACGAGCTCTACAGCTACCCCGACAAGGAGGGAGAGCCCGTCCTAGAGCTGGTGCCCTCCATCAGCCCGTACCTGATCTCCGGCGACCAGTATGTGGTGGGCAATCAACAAACCCAGGTCAGCGGCGCACTGAAAATGACCTTTGGCAACATGGCAGCTGACGGGGGCCACCTCCTCATGACCGGTCAGGAGCGCGAAGTGTACGGGTCAGCTGATGAAGCCGCGGAGGCACTCAGCGGATTCTCCCCTTCTTGGGCTCGCGGGAATTCATCAACGGAACAGAGCGCTACTGCCTCTGGCTTGACGGGGCCAGTGCAAGCCAACTGCGGGCAATGCCCGCCGTATATGAAAGGGTTGTAGCGGTCCGGGCCGTCCGAGAAGCATCCGCGAGGCCGCAACTGGCCGCCACCCCGCACGCGTTTGCGCAGATCACACAACGCCCCAACCGCCCGTTCCTACTTATCCCTAGGGTGTCGTCCGAGCGCCGTACCTATGTTCCAATGGGTTTTTTCCCAGGAGGCATCGTGGTATCCGACGCCTGCCTTGCCATTGAAGACGCCACGCTCTACGAGTTCGGCATCTTGACGAGCCGCATGCATATGGATTGGCTCCGCACGGTCGGCGGGCGGCTCGAAAGCCGATACCGGTACTCGAAAGACATCGTTTATAACAGCTTTGTCTTCCCTACCGTCACCGGGGAACAGCGGGAGGAACTCGGCGGTCTAGCTCAACAGATCTTAGATGCTCGGGCGCGGCGCCCCGATGACACGCTGGCTGATCTTTATGACCCCAACGTAATGCCCGCCGGTCTTGCCGCTGCCCATCGCGCCGTTGATCTCCATGTGGATCGCCTCTATCGAGGTCAGCCTTACGCTGACTCGGGCGAGAGGGTCGCGCACCTGCGCGATTTGCGCGAAGGCTTGGCCGTACTGACTCAGTAAACAAAGCGCTTCGTTCCAAAGTGTCGGGTAATGAATAGATCAGCAGCCGGGCCCGTCCGTGACGTCAATTGATGCTGAGCCGTACTCATTCTGCGCTGGGAACTCCCCGGGTTTCATCGATAGGAACGTACCGGCTGCTGGCGCGGTCCATTGCCGCCTGCCAGCGCTCTCGCTCTCCTCTTGGTGGCTCGAAGAGGTCCACCACCTGCTCACCAATCGCGCGGCCGGCGACGATTAGGTAGCCGGCATATTCGATGGCCACATTCCTTGGCAAGGTCAGGGCCACCATCTCGGAATGCAGTACTTCGAGATCAACGAACGAGTGGACGGCGTAGCTCTCCCCGTGCGACACACCAGAAAGTCGTGAGTATTTCAAAACGCCCCCACCTACGGTTGCGTCTAAGAAAGCCGTGGCGAGGTTGGTTGGTTTAGTGAGGAGTTTATTTCCGATTTGAAGCGCCAACAGCTCGCTTTGCAAAAGATCTCGTCGTGCGACCGCGTCAATTGCTTCACCTTTCGCCGTCCTCAAGGGTTCACCCGGGGCGTGCTTAAGGTGATAGCCCAAGTCCCCGATGGCGATTGACAGGTGTCTGCGCACCAACTCCTCTGTTGAACCGGCAGCGAGCAGCCAATGAGCCCTGGAAAAAGCCTCGACGGCACCCCTCGTGATTAAGGCCAGAGAAACTGTGGCGGGCTGACGGCCTCTCAACAAGGTTGCGAAGGCGACTCCGATGTCCCACCCGGCCAGCGTTGCAAAGAGCATTGCCTCATGTGCTCGGCGGACCAGGCCACCATCGTCACCAGCGGCATTGATCTGGTGCGTCAGCTGGCGCTGGGCACCACTCCCGGTTGGCGGTGGAGAAAGAATCGCAAAGTTAATAAGGCGCCGTCCGAATTTCGCCAAATCGATGATGCTTCCGGACAGTTCCACCTTTTCGGTTTGCGTGAGTTGGTCGATCGTCAAGTCTGGCCCCCAGACATCCCACGCCTGAGAGCAAATCGGGCGCGGTTCGCGGACGACTCTTGTTCGAGCCGCCACCATCGCGTAGCTCCCGTCGGACCGCCCCAACATCTGACAAGCGGGCAGGCACCCGTCGCACGAAAAAGTGGTCTCAATTGGGCTGGTTTTGAACCCGACATATGCATAGGGACGATCTGAGGTGCAGCTTGCATGGTTCCTTTCGTCCGGACCGGTTCGCTGTGGGGCCAACGCGGCCGTAGATGGTGGCACTGATGAAGCTGACGGCGCGGGAGGCCAGCACGCTTTCACGCAGGGGCGCCCTGAGCCGCTGCGGTCACCTCGGATTTGAGCGCTTCGAGGTCGTGGATGATTGCGCGGACATCCTGATACCGAGCGCCGAGATCGTGCGTCACGCACCTGTCGACTATCGCGCGCACCGGGCCCTTGATTGCATCTATGGGCTTCCGGCCGGAAAAGATAAAAGAGAGGATATGGCCGATCGGGTAAATTTCGTTGATCACGGCGTACTCCTTAAAACTATGAAGCGCAGGGTCGATTATCGATCCACGCGTTTCTGAATCAGTCCGCGTCATCTGCGAGTTGACGTCTTTGGCCAGCCCAAAGTCTGAGAGCTTGACCGTCGCTGCGCCCTGGTCGTGGACTTTGACAAGAATGTTTCGCAGGCTGATATCGCGGTGGAGGATCCCCTTCCGGTGAAGGTAGTTCAATCCGTAAACGAACTGCAGCGCGATACGTCGCCTCGAGTTGAATGGCAGGTCGGCGTTTCTCGTCGCGATGTAACGCTCCACGGTGCTGTCGCAGAACTCCATCGTGTACTGGTCTGAGTCGTCTTTGTAGCGGTATACCTCGAGCACGTACGGAAAATTGAGACCTTTGAGAATCTCGAATTCGCGGCGGAAGCGCTCGAGCTCTTTGACTTTGAGGTCGGATTTTGCCCGTTTGATCGCGAATTTCTTGTCGTACTGAGGACTTTCATAACTAAAGACGTTTGCAAACGCCCCCTCACCAATCACCTTTCGTTCGGCCCGCTGCCGACGTTCGCCCAGCTCAATCTCTGTTTCGGAGCTGACGAAAACGGGCTCGTACTCAACCACGCCGAGTTCGGTGAAACCGTCGGGAATCGGACTGCCGCCGGATCGTTGCAGGAAGGAGCTCACATAGCCGAGGGCGACCGGATAGTCGTCGCGGAGTTCGAGGCTGATTCCGACGCGTTTCAGTCCAGCCTGGATCGACTTGATCTCTGAGATTAGGTCGAGCAGTTCGCGACTTTGGTCAGCGTTGAAGTGATGGTTGACCCCCGCCTTTTCGTTCATGAAGTCGAATAAGCCGTTCAGACGCCCATGGAAACTCGCCATTGCCGCTCCGACTGGATTCGATACCTCGTACAAGCGTGAGATGGACTTCTCGAACGGCATCGATCTGAACCGGGCGAATAAGTCCGCCTTGATAAGTTCTTCGGGGGTGGGCACGTCAACACCTCCACATTGTCATGCTGGCTTGCGCAGTCTCGGGCAGAGTGAGCCTACCGCCAGCGTGAAAACTGCTACCAGCGGCGACAAGGCCAGGCCTGATACGAAAAGGCCCTCGAGCTGACCGTCATTGCATTGGCTTGGGGCTTTTGCGCTGAGAGGGTAGGCGCCCAACGCGACCAGCGGAACCGATACGAGAAGCAGTATTGAGACACTCGCAAAGGTGGTGCGAAGAAGCCGGCGGACCGCCTGCGCGTTCGGGGCGGTGAGTCGAGCGGCAAGCCAAACTCCCACCCCTGCCGCACCCAACACGATCGCCGCGTTCACGGTGTTGATGGTGCCATCCAGCTGGACCCAGCATTTAGCCGCTCGCGACGTTGCCCCGAGCAATGCCAGGCACGCCGCGAATGTCAATCCGAATGAGACTGTCAGCAGAATTGTGGGCAGGACAGTGATGCGAGAAGCAACCACATTCGATTGCTCGTTGGCTTGCCATATTTCGGAAGGCCTTTCGCTCATCTCAATCGAAGGCCGTGTAGATGAAGTGCAGCGAGGAGCGCTGGCGTGCGAGGCGTGAGTTCTACTTCTCGCAGGTCAGACAGGAGGGGACTGATCGACCCGTCGTCGGCCCGTTCAAAGATGGCCCATGCGCGCAGTTCATCGCCATGCCGGGACCTGAACTCGATCCCGTCGATGAGCGGCTCGCCGGCCACTGGGTCGTCTTGTTCGTATAGCCAGCGGGCAACTGATCGGGTCAGATGGCGCGCTTCGGAGTCTTTGAGTAGCGCGGCATCAAACTCGACGTCTCCGATTCCAAAGTCGGCGGGGGAGAAGTGGAGCCGCAGCGCTGCAACGTTTTTTGAGTGGGTCACGAAGCAGAACCGCCCGGCCAGTGTTACCGACCCGGCTTGGCGTCGTGAAAGCCAACTCACGTCAACGGTGCCGGCAGGGTGTTCCGGGTAGAGCTCGGCTTGGGCGTCGGGGTCGGGAATTGCCATGACTACTTCGTCGATCCCGGGGGAGGGGCGCAACTTGGCTAACAATTCAATGAGGCAGGCATACAGGCTCTCAGCCGCGTAAACCGTGCGGAATTGGCCGAGTTGGTCATCCCAACGCCCGCCGAATCTGCCGTCATCGTGTGCGTATTTCCAGTCGGACCAGTCCCAGGGGTCCGGGGCGAATCCGACCCTCCACACGGTTCCCGGATGGGAGGTGATCTCTAGTGCGGGTGCACTCATCCGACGTAGGCGAAGGACCGGGCCGCCGCGATGACTTCCGGCCCCACAACGTTGAGCGGTTGCTCGCGCAACAGCCGTGCTGGAGCCTGGTCGTCGAGCTCAGGATTCATGCCCTTGAACCATGACTGCACCGTTGCCGCACCTTCCCGCTCGCGCAGCAGCGCGGCGATGAAATAAGCGGTCCTGAGCCGGTCGACTGTTTCTTCTGAGGGCTTCCTGGAGCCCTCAGCCCATTCACCGACCGGTCGAGTGGAGGAAACATGCCCCAGATAGGCCACCAGACGCGCCCCCACGATCTCCCGGAGTGCGACAACCAGTTCCGCTGGGGTGAAACGCACCGATTCTTCGTGCGCACGAAGACCGGGCTTCTGGCTGGTCGCTGTTGTCATGCCTCAATTAGACCACGAAATCACGACTGCGCCACCGAATGAGCACCCACAATAACACCCCCAACAGCACCCTATCGAACGGTCACGGCGCCGCGCGCTTCACATCCTCACTCGCGACTAGTAATTTTCTTATGTGAATTCCCGCACGGGCCAGACCACGTCAGTGGCTTTCGAGGTGACCCGCGAGATGTTTACCCGCAGCATCTCGAACAGCGCTGCCGAGCCGCTCCCCAGAACTTCCGCAAAACGCAAAGACGTGGCGGAACTGCTCCACTGGGCGGGCGACGGGCTATGCCAAATCTGTTTCACCCCCATCGACCTTGCTCTGACGCCACACCATCCCGCGGCTATGCAGATCGACCACCTAATCCCTACCTCGCAAGGGGGCGCGGACACGGTGGGCAACATTCGACTGACCCACGCGCGATGCAATAACGAGAAGAATGGCGGATGGATCCCGGAGTACCCTTCGCCGGAACTTGCACGGGAGCGGCTCGCGCTGTCAATCTTCCGGTGGAACAACCCATGCTCTTTTTACCGCGCGACATCGACAGCGAGTACGACGCCCTGTTGGACGCTAAAAATTACCTCGCGGTGAGAGAAGCCGAGCTACTTGTAACTGTGCCCGAATCTTCCAGGCTTCCGGGTCTGATGAAGGAACTCGAGCATGGGCAAACGTGGGTCGGATCGAAGCTCCGGCGTGTTGAACGGCTCGAAAAGCGCCTCTTCGATCTTCGAGTTGACACCGGCCTAGAGGCACCAGCCCCGTGACGAGGCAGCGCCTCCAAAGGTTAGGAGAATTCCCGACGCTGGAGCACTTTAGATATCTCCGATGCATTTCCGTCGCAGCAAGGAGCGCCTGAGACGTCGGCCGCTGAGCAGACGGAATATCCGCTCGGGGCACGCAGGTGCTGACAGGATTGCTTGGTGACTTGGCGCGGATTGTTCTCAAGTTGGGTGGCGTCCCGGCGACCGCTGAGAGACGACACTCCCGCCACGACCTGCGTGGTCTTCTCTGTACCCGAGAAGAGCCTCCGAGAAATGAACGTCGCCACGGGACCGTGTGTGCCGTTACCGGGGCGGAAACGAGCTCTCCGCGGCGTGCTTTGGCAAGATGGACCGGAGACCCCGAAACAAATGAGGGCACTATTTGACGTTCTGGGCGGCGCTCACTCCGAGCGCAAAAGCGCTCTAGAACTAATAGCAACAAGCGGCCCCGGCTCCCTTTATCGGTGCTCAGAAGAGTTTGTGACCCTGATGCGTCGCGAAAACGAAGAGGCAGTTCGCCTGAGTAATCTCGACGAGGCGAATGGCGACAAGGGGTACCGACTGTTTGTAGCCAATCGAGAAAAACTTGACGCTGCTTGGTTGAAGGCAGGCGAATGGCACAGGTCTCTGGTCGGCACGGGAAATAAGTTTGGTCGATTGGGTTGGGCTCGCATCGCACAGGAGAAAGATCAGCCGCTGTACTGCTGGTACGGACCGCCCGTGCCAGAGTTTGTCGTCGTCTCTGGTTCAGGGCCTTACCCGGGCAAAACGCGATGACATTAGCGGTGCGAACCGCGAGTCATCTTTGCATCTAAACCCCTTCCGAACAGC
>Ga0209512_1003720_pt1 | contig 14141 bp, 15 predicted proteins | sample frozenSSSSmetaG_FD_184142 | JGI IMG/M metagenome (GOLD analysis project Ga0209512, IMG submission 184142) | Glacier valley bacterial and archeal communities from Borup Fiord, Nunavut, Canada, to study Microbial Dark Matter (Phase II) -... | ecosystem: Environmental > Aquatic > Freshwater > Ice >... | reverse complement strand
AAATGATTTGCCTGAACTCAAAAACAAAGTTCAGGCTATTTTGCAAAATATGACAGGAACTCCCTAATCAAAAATGGGGAACAATCGGAGGAGAATATTCGTGACTGATACCTTAACTGTTACACCTGAAATAATTCCTAGAGAGTTGCTGTTTGGCAACCCCACCCGGACAATGCCGCGCATATCGCCGGATGGCAAGCGCATGGCTTATGTGGCCCCGGTGAATAATGTTTTGAACGTGTGGGTGGGCGACATCGGCAGCGACGACTATAAACCCCTGACCAAAGACAAAGAGCGGGGGGTGCGTCTTTATTTCTGGGCCGAAGATAACCAACACATTTTGTATCTGCAAGATATGGGCGGCAACGAAAACTGGCGGCTATACGCGGTAAATCTGGCGACGGGCGATACCCGCGACCTGACTCCTTTCGCCGAGGTACAGGCGCAGGTGGTAGACCAGAATAAACATTTCCCCAATGAATTATTAGTAGCCCTTAACAAGGAAAATCCCCAGCTTCATGATGTCTACCACCTGGATTTGACCACTGGCGAGCTTGCGCTGGTAGCCCAAAACCCCGGCAATATCGCGGGATGGGTGACGGATGCTCATTTCAAGGTGCGGGGAGCCTGGGCCGCCGCCCCTAACGGTGGCTTTAGCCTGTTGGTGCGGGAGACCGAGCAAGCTGAGTGGCAGGATTTGGGTAATTGGGACGAGGACAACACCCTCAACAGCAACCCTCTAAGTTTTAGTAAAGATGGCAGGTATATTTATCTAATAGACTCCCGCAACTATAACGCCGGACGACTGGTAAAAATGGAGATTGCCACCGGGAATATCGAGGTTATCGCCGAAGATGCACATTATGACGTGGGCGACGTTATGATTAACCCCGACAGCTATGAGTTTGAGGCAGTCTCTTTTAATCGGGCGCGTACCGATTGGACGGTGCTGAGTGAGTCGGTCAGGGCTGATTTTGAAATTCTCGAAAAGCTCCATCATGGGGATATGTCTATTATTAGCCGGGACACCGCCGATAAAACCTGGCTAGTAGCCTTTGCGGCTGATAACGGCCCAGTATCATATTACACCTATGACCGCCAGACCAAAGCAGCCACTTTTATGTTTGTCAATCGTCCCGAAATTATCAAATATACTCTAGCGGAGATGCAGCCCTTTTCGTTTACGGCGCGGGATGGACTGACCGTTCACGGCTATATTAGTTTCCCGCCCGGTGTTGAGAAAAAGAGTCTGCCCACCGTGCTGGATGTGCATGGAGGCCCCTGGGCGCGGGATATTTGGGGCTTAAATCCCGAAACCCAATGGTTTACCAACCGGGGATATGTCAGCTTACAGGTTAACTTCCGGGGTTCGACGGGCTATGGCAAGGATTTTGTTAACGCTGGCGACAAACAGTGGGGCGCAAATATGCATAACGACCTGCTAGACGCGGTGAATTGGGCGGTAGCGCAGGGCTATGTTGACCCCAACAAAGTGGCAATTTATGGCGGTTCATACGGTGGGTATGCCGCGCTGGTAGGCGCAACCTTTACCCCTGATTTCTTCACCTGTGCCATTGATATTGTTGGCCCCAGCAACCTCGTGACCCTGATTAAAAGTATTCCGCCCTATTGGTCAACCCAACTGGCAGTTATGCACAAGCGGGTGGGCAATCCCGACACTGACGAAGAATTTATGAAGTCGCGCTCGCCATTATATAAAGTAGACCAGATAAAAATCCCGATGCTGGTGGCGCAAGGGGCGAACGATCCCCGCGTGAAACAGGCCGAGGCCGAGCAGGTAGTGGCGGCGATGAAAAGCAAGGGTATAGAGTACGAATATATGCTTTTCCCGGATGAAGGTCATGGCTTTGCCAAGCCCGAAAACCGCATGAAGTTTTACGCTACCGCCGAAAAATTCCTGGCAAAACACCTGGGCGGCAGATATGAGGAATAGGATATAAACCGCCAAGATGCCAAGAACGCCAAGAAATTCATAAATTTCTTTGTGTTCTTTGTGCCTTTGTGGTGAAAATAAAGGGGTAAAATGGCAAAGATTATCGAACTGGTGCAATTCGGGATGGGCGGGGTAGGGCGAGCCTTGTTTGGGTTGGTGGTACAACACGGCCCAGTATTGCGCGAACGCCTGGGAATTGATATTCGCTACCGGGCGTTAGTGGATAGCAGCCACGCCCTGCACATAGATTTCAATTCCTCGGTAAACCAACAATATCTGCAATTCTTATGGGCGCGGCTCAAGCCGGAAGTGGGTGAGAAAATTGGCGACCAGACCGGGGCCGTCAGCCGACCTAGCGCGGTTTCGGTGCTTGCCACCGAGCTTGACCGTATCCGGCGTGAAGATAGCGCGGTTAAGCTGGTGGCAGTAGATGTGAGTGGCGCGGCTGACACCGAAATGACCCCCGTTATTACCGCCGCCCTGCGTCAGGGGCAGTATGCGGTGCTGGCAAACAAACGTCCTCTATGCTGCCCAATGGACGACTTCAAGCAAATGGCGGCGGCAGCCGGGGCAGGGATGGCTCGTTTGCGCTACGAAACTACCGTCGGGGCGGCTCTGCCTATCGTCAGCACCATTCGGATGTTATTCGACAGTTTTGACGAAATCAACGAGATTGCGGGCTGCTTTAGTGGTACGCTAGGTTTCCTGACCACCGAGATTGAGGCTGGGCGCAAATATAGCGAAGTGGTAGCGGAGGCTAAAGCAAAGGGCTATACCGAGCCTGACCCCCGCGACGACCTGGGCGGGGTGGATGTGGCCCGCAAAGCCCTGATTCTAGCCCGTAGTCTGGGTTATTCTGCCGAACTACGGGATGTTGAGGTCGAGGCTCTTTATCCGGCAAATCTGGCGGAGTTGAGCGTTCCAGATTTTATGGCCCGTCTGCCTGAATTGAATGAACATTATACCAACCTGAGCCGGGAAGCGGCGGAGCAAGGCCAAACTCTGCGCTACGTCGCTACCGTCAATCGCCAAACCCTGAAGGTTGGGCTGGAGAAGGTCGCCCATGACTCCCAGATTGGGCGGTTGCGCGGCCCGGATAATATTGCGGTCTTTCGCACCCGCCGTTATAACCCCCAACCAATGGTAATTCAGGGGCGGGGGGCTGGCCCGGAAGTGACTGCTTCGGGGGTGCTAGCTGATATTGTGAGCCTGGGGAGATAAATTCAGTATGGTCGCCGCTACCTCTCGAAACTACGCCAAAGCCACTATCGCCTTTCGGGTTGTGCGCTTTATCGTGGCTAAAATCATTCTTAAAATTCTCTTTCGGATAAAAATCGAAGGGTTGGAAAACCTGCCCAAAGAGGGCGGTTATATCCTAGCGGGTAACCACCTTAGCTGGGTTGACCCCTTCCTAATGTTGGGCTATTTTCCGACTGAACCCCGCATTTACTTTATAGCGGCCCGCGAAGAAGTTTATCACCCCGCTTGGCGGCGGTTTTTTACTGAAAGGGTTGGCGGGGTCATTCCAATCGAGCGCGATAAAGGTGGGGCTAGTCGCGAGTTGCTGAATCTGGTAAAAGAAACTTTGGAGGGTGGGGGCGTGCTTGGGATGTTTCCCGAAGGTGACGTTTCGGGTCGGGAAACGGGCAAAATCCTACCGTTCAAACGAGGGTTGGGCTTTTTCGCTGCTGCCACTGGTGCGCCAATTGTCCCGGTAGCTTTTAGTGGCACTAAAGAACTATGGGTCAGACGACCTATTCGGATGATTGTGGGCAAGCCTATTCCGGGGCGCAAGGGGGGTAAGGAGGTTAGCGCAACCATGACCGAAGAAACCGCCGCCGCTTTGCTAGAGCTTTTGCCGCCACCCATGCCCACCCCGCCCGGACGCAAGTTTTTGTACAAATTCCTGACTAACCTGTTTACTCAGGAAGTCAAAGAACACCCCACCCCCGAATGAACATTCCAATCCCACTTGAATATATTGCGGCTTTGCTAATTGCCCTGGCTCTGGATTTGCTGGTGGGCGAACCGCCCGCCTTCTTGCACCCGGTGGTCTGGATGGGTAAGCTGGTCAAGTTCTGGGAAAGGTTTGCCCCGCGCCAGAACCACGACCTGCAACTCCTTTACGGCCTTTTTACCCTCTTTGCCAGCGTGGGCGGGGTGCTGTGGCTTGGTTTTGGTTTGGTGAATTGGCTACGGAGCGTTTCATTTGTGGCGGTACTGCTGGTAGAGGCGGGGTTGCTCAAATGTTGTTTCAGTGTGCGGATGCTGGGCGACGTTGGGCTGAAAATTCGCCTTTTATTAACGCAAGGCAAGCTCGAAGAAGCCCGCTTTGAGATGCGGAGTCTGGTCAGCCGCGATGTCAGCAAGCTAAACGAGCAGTTAATCATTGCCGCCACCGTTGAGTCAGTCGCCGAAAATTCCACCGATAGTTTTGTCTCACCGATTTTCTTCTTTGCCTTGCTGGGTCTGCCGGGTGCGCTGGCCTATCGGCTGGTTAATACTTTCGATTCGATGATTGGATATCGCGGCAAATATGAATATCTGGGCAAGGCCGCCGCCCGTCTGGATGATGTGCTGAATTATCTCCCCGCCCGCTTCACGGCCCTATTGCTGATTATTTGTGCAAGCTGGTACGGCGGAGACCGTAAAAATGCCTGGAAAATCTCCCGTCGCGACCACGCCAAAACCGCCAGCCCCAACGCTGGTTGGACAATGGCGGCAATCGCCGGAGCTTTGCATGCTCAACTTGAAAAGGTGGGGTATTATAAGTTAGGCGATGATGACCGCATTCTCGTGCCCGCCCAGATAAATCAGGCCGTTACTGCTCTTTATCTGATAACCCTGATTATAACTGCTCTCTTTTGCGCCATTTTTGGATTATTTACGTATATAATTTTGCGATGAAAGAGTTTGTATGGGGAGGAGGTAGTTCGTGGATTATTATTCTACTGTGACAACTATCTGGCATATTCTAATGCTAATAGGATTAATTGGTGCTTACAGCCTTTTAGGATATATTATTCGGCTCTACATTACATCGAAAAAAACAGAGTATATACCATCCATATTAATTACTCTAGTGATTCCGATTGAACTTACCTCTTTAACCTTACGTGAGTTGGGGATAATATCAGCTGACTTCTCATTGAGAATAATTTTTACAGGGTTAATTTTATTTCTAATGGGGATTTACACCTACTATCGAAGATTAAAACGTAAACGAAATTCGTAAGGAAGTCAGCTATGGATAATTTTCTGATTATTACGACCTTTGTGCTGGTGCTATTAGCAGAGGGTTTATCAGTTTGGGATTATCTGGTCAAAAAACGGCGAAACTTGATTTCGTTACTAGGGTTTACGGGTTTCCTGATTATGAGCAGCACCCAAATGTTGCGGCAGTTTGCCAACCTATCGACAGAAATAGGTATTCCTTTGAATTTCGTCGGAATAGCCCTTTGTCTAATGGGGATTGTGCTCTATTTCCGGGGTAAAATAATCGCCTGAAGGAAGTCGGGTATGGATATTTTTTTGGTCGTGATCTGGATTGCCGTTATGCTTGGGTTATTAATTTTACCTGTCCGCGCCGCTGCTATGGGCAGAAACTTCACTTCTAATCTATTTACCGGGATTGGAATACTATTCCTGCTTACGGGTTTTCTCATGTTACGAGTAGTTAATATTCCTCTGCCGGGATTTATTTTTCTTGTGATTCCTGCACTGGTATTTAGCTTAACAGGCTTGATTTTGGGGGTATTGGGATATTAGGAAACTGAGGTAGGAGAGTAGCAAAATGATTAGCAACATACTAGATATTGGTCTGCCTATAAGCTGGATTATTGTAATGTTAGCAATTTTATTGCCATTTGGTATTAAACCAGAGGACAAGCGATATAGGGCCTCGCTCTTTCAGGGTATCAGCTCATTATTCCTGATTACAGGTATTCTTTTACAGCGATTTGCGGGTTTATCTTACACGGGTGTTGGGCTGATTATGATTCCAACGGCATTATTTATGTTTACAGCGGGATTTTTACATTTAAGAAATAGAAGGCATAATTAAATCAGACAGGGCAGGGAGACCCTGCCCCTACCAAACATAAGGAGATTTTTGTGAATTACAAAAGATTAGGACGGACTGGCCTGAAAGTTTCCCCGCTGTGCCTGGGCACGATGCAATGGGGTTGGACTACCGACGAAGCAACCGCCAACAAGGTTATGGATGCTTTTGTGGAAAGTGGCGGCAATTTCATTGATACGGCGGATGTCTATTCGCGCTGGGTGGAGGGCAATCCCGGTGGAGTGTCGGAGGAGGTTATCGGGCGGTGGATGAAAGCACGGGGCAACCGTAGCCAGATTATCCTGGCGACCAAAGTGCGAGGTCAGATGGGAACGGGGCCAAACGATGTGGGACTTTCCCGCAAACATATTGTGGAGGCGGTAGAAGCTTCCTTGCGCCGTTTGCAAACCGACTACATTGACCTTTACCAGACCCATTCCGCCGACCCCGAAACCCCCATTGACGAGACCTTGCGCGTGCTGGACGATTTGCAACGGGAGGGTAAAGTGCGTTATGTCGGGGCATCGAATTATACCGCCTGGCAATTGATGGAAGCCCTGTGGAGTGCCGACAAGAACGGTACGGCCCGCTACGACTCGCTACAACCCAACTACAGCCTTATCAAACGAGCCGAATATGAGCGCGAACTTAAAAAGGTCTGTGAGAAATATAATATTGGGGTAATTCCCTATAGCCCTCTGGCGGCGGGCTTCTTGACCGGAAAGTACGAAAAGGATAAGGAAACCGATAGCAAACGGGCGGCTGGAGTCAAAAACGTGGCCTTTACCGAGCAGGGCTGGGCTACGCTGGATACCGTGAAGGCCATCGCCAGCGAAACCAACAGCACCCCGGCGGCAGTGGCGTTGGCCTGGCAACTGGCTCAATCTGAGATTGCCGCACCGATCATCGGGGCGAACTCGGTGGAACAGCTACAGGCCAGCCTCAGTGCAGTTGAGCTGAAACTGAGCGAAGAACAAATCAAGCGTTTGGATGAGGTTTCTAGCTGGAAGTAAACGATCGTCGGAAAAATTTTTGGTGGTTAAAATACAGATTTCTACATAGAGGGTAGACACATTGGGCTACCCCTACGAATTCGTTCCCCCTTCCTTTATAGGGAAGGGGGTTAGGGGGTTAGGTTTTTTTCCTATTCTTGCTTCTTTATAACAGGATTTCTGTTATACTAAAGCTATACAGGACAGCCAAAACCCTAAACGCCTATAGTTTACTGGTCGAAAGAGTTGATTCGTGGGTAATGATCAAAGTGAGCAACTCCAGGAAGAACTAAAAGTATTACGCACTCGGATAGTGAAACTAGAGCTTGAAATTCACGAAGCCGAGCTCGAACATGCCTTTCTCTACAAGGAGGCCCAGGAAGCTATCCGCCAGAAAAAAGAGGCGCGGGGCTTTTTAGAAATGCTTTTGAAAATTGCCCCGATGGGTCTGGCTTTTTTAGATACCGAACTCCGCTATCTGCATGTTAATGAAGCCTTAGCCGCTATAAACCATTATCCCGCTCACCAACATCTTGGTCGAAGGGTGGAGGAAATAGTGCATCCTGAACTCAGGGATAAAATTGCAACTTATCTAAGACAGGTCATTAACACCCACCAGCCCGTTTTGAATGTTGAAATAAATCGCCTCCATCCAACCTCTGATGAACATTCCCGCTATTATCTGTTCCATTATTACCCGGTACAAACCGAAGACGAGGAAATTTTTGGGGTGGGAGTAGTGGTTCAGGATATTACCGAAGGCAAAAAAAACAAGGGAAACCCAAATAAACTAGAAAAATTGCTTGAAACAGAAAGCAGTAACCTGGAGCAAAACCCACTCCAACCCACCATGCCGCCCGCCAAAACTCAGGAAACAATTCTGATAGTTGAGGACGAAAAGACCGTGCGTGACCTCGTGACCAAAGTGTTGAAACGCTCCGGCTATGACGTTATAGTTGCCAGCAACGGTCTGGAAGCCCTTGATTTGTGCCGCCAGACTAACATCAAAATAAATCTGGTCTTAACCGATGTGGTAATGCCTAAAATGGGGGGGGTAGAACTTTCCCAACAACTAGGACAAATTATTCCAGGCATCCCAATCTTGTTTATGTCTGGCTACACCGACGGGGCTTTATTACAAAGCAATGACTTGAAATCACACTTTGCCTTCCTCCAGAAACCCTTCACTCCCCAGGACCTTGCCCAAAAACTTCGCCAGTTATTAGACTAACATCCTGTTTATCCTTGTTAATTTTCTTTACCTAACACCTGAAACCTAGTGCCTAAAACCCACAGGCTTGCCAATTGTTGGAAAATAGGCTAGAATGAAACAGGTTGTTAAACAATAGCCGTCCCGAATGTACAAAATGTCGGTTTTTGCGGCTATTAAGCAACAGATTAGCAAGAAATAAGCCTCTACGGGAGCAAAATGGAACAGACACGCTTTGACAAGGAAGTCATTGGCGGGGTGACTGGCGGCAAGGTTGCTGACCAAAATATTATCCAGCACGTTGGCAAAGTCATTTTGTTTGAACTAAACAATAGCTCTGGCTCATATTTCTACCCTGTAAATCCCCCCAATATTTGTACCTCTGACATTGTTATACCCAACGACTTTCGCGCTACTTTCAAACCTGATTTCACCTATAATTACCCCTACGTCTGTAAACCAAGCTTTTATTGCGCCTGGGGGAAATAATTATGAAAATAGCGACATTTAAATTAGAGCGTTGGTTCGCCAAATATGAGTTCAAAGCCCCGTACCTATTATGTAGCTCCGATTGCGAGTCTCTGAGTGTGCAAGAACTTCTGGCTTTAGAACCAGGGTCAGAGCAGGAATTTCAAAAACTCTGGCTGGGCTATACCGAGTCGGCCGGAAGTCCCGCCCTTCGCAAGGAAATTTCCAAAATCTACGAAAAAACCTGGCCTAACGAAATTTTGGTACACACTGGGGCTGAAGAAGCCATTTTTAACTTTATGAACTGCGCCTTGAAAGCGGGCGACCACCTCATCGTGCAATATCCCTGCTACCAATCGCTGCTGGAAATCGCTCAGTCTATCGGTTGTGAGGTGACAAAGTGGGAGAGCTACGAGGAAATGGGCTGGGAGCTTGACCCTAATTTCTTGCTGAAAAATATCAAGTCTAACACTCGCGCTATCGTGATAAATTGCCCGCACAACCCAACGGGTTATCTGATGAGTCGGGGGAAGTTTGAGCAGATTATGGACCTCGCCAAAGGTCGTGATTTACTGGTATTCTCAGATGAGGTTTATCGGGGACTGGAATATAACGAGAGGGATAGATTGCCCGCCGCCTGTGATGTATACGAGAACGCCGTGTCATTGGGAGTGCTGTCCAAAGCGCAGGGCTTAGCGGGGTTACGAGTTGGCTGGGTAGCGACCCGCAACCAAACCATTTACCGGGCGATGGAGGGATTCAAGGATTACCTGACGATTTGCAACAGTGCACCTAGTGAATTTCTAGCCACAATCGCGATGCGCCATAATTTTCAGATTGTCGAGCGCAACCTTGAGATTATCCGGCAAAATCTGGCACTATTAGAACCCTTTTTCCAAAGGTGGCAACATGTTTTTAACTGGCAGAAGCCCAAAGCGGGAGCTATCGCCTTCCCTAGCCTGAAACTAAAAACCGACATTGAGGAATTTTGTGTGGATTTGGTCGAAAAACAGGGCGTTTTGTTATTACCCGGCAATTATTACGATTACGGCAACAAAAACTTCCGAATTGGCTTCGGGCGAAAAAATATGCCCCAGGCTCTGGAAAAGCTGGAAGAATACCTCACCGAAAGAATAAAGGAGTAAGGAGCAAGGAGCAAGAAGGGGTAACAAACCTAACCCCCTTCCCTAACTCCCCTGAGTACAGGAGGGGCAGGCGCGGAAGAGGGAAATTAAGCTCCTACCTTTACAGGGGAGAGGTTTACTCATTACTCGGCACTCGTTACTTATGAAGGAGGCAGTCAAGATGCGGTCAACCGATGAACCGTCAGTAAAAAGTAAAGATGGCTTTGCTAAAGCAAAACACGAAGAATTGGGGTTGAGCAAAGAAGAATTGCTCAAGATGCACTACGATTTAGTGTTGGCCCGGATGCTGGATGAGCGCATCTGGATGCTCAATCGGCAGGGCAAAACCGCCTTTGTGATTAGTTGCGCCGGACAGGAGGCCAGTCAGGTAGCCTTTGCGCGGGCCATAAAATCGGGCTTTGATATAGTGTTTCCCTACTACCGCAATATGGCTCTAGTTCTGGCGATGGGCATGACTCCCCGCGAGGTAATGTTGCACCAGTTGTCCAAAGCGGACGACCCTTGCAGTGGCGGGCGGCAGATGCCCAGCCATTTTGGCTATCCAAAACTGAATATCATCAGCGTCAGCAGTCCGGTTGCCACCCAGCTAACCCAGGCGGCGGGGGCGGCTTTTGCCAGCAAGCTAAAAAAAGACGGCAAAGTAACCCTGACCTCAGTAGGCGATGGCGGGACGAGCAAGGGCGATTTCCACGAAGCCCTGAACTTTGCCTCGGTGCATGCCCTGCCCGTAGTTTTTTTGGTGGAGAATAACGGCTACGCCATCAGTGTGCCCATCAGCAAACAGATGCACATCAAGGATATTAGTTCGCGAGCCGCCAGTTATGGCATGCCGGGGGTGACGGTAGATGGTAACGATTTGCTGGAAGTGTACCGAGTAGCTCAGGAAGCGGTAGAACGCGCCCGCAACGGTGGTGGTCCAACGCTGGTTGAGGCTAAAACCTATCGTTATCGCCCCCACAGCAGCAGCGACGATGACCGGGCCTATCGCACCCGCGAAGAAGTGGAAGAATGGAAGCACAAAGACCCGATTGAGCAATTCGAGCGATACCTTGAAGAACATAATTTTATGGACAAAGAGAGTGAGAAACAGCTACGCCTCAAAATCCGGCAGGTAATAGATGATGCTCAGGAGTACGCCGAAAAAGCGGCCAATCCCAGCCCCGAAAGTGCTTTGAAATATGTTTATGCCGAGGAGGAGGTGCGCTAATGGCGGTTAGAACAGTGGTTGAGGCCATCCGCGATGCTCTGTTGGAGGAGATGCGCCGCGACGAGCGAGTCTTTGTATTAGGCGAGGATGTGGGCTTGCGGGGCGGAGTTTTCCGGGCTACTGACGGCTTACAGAAAGAATTTGGCGAGTTGCGGGTGCTGGATACACCATTGGCGGAAGGGTGTATCGCGGGAGTAGCGATTGGGGCGGCCCTTAACGGTATGCGCCCGGTGGCAGAGTTTCAGTTTGCCGATTTTATTCATCCGGCGGTGGAGCAGATTATTGACGAGGCCGCTCGTATCCGCTACCGCTCCAACAACGGCTTTAGTTGCCCGGTGGTTTTTCGCGCTCCCTACGGCGGCGGGGTGCAGGGCGGAATGTACCACAGCCAGAGCGTAGAGGCGATGTTTGCCCAGTGGCCCGGTCTGAAGGTGGTTACGCCCAGTTTCCCCTATGACTACAAAGGTTTGCTCAAGGCGGCTATTCGGGATGCTGACCCGGTGGTCTTTCTGGAACATAAAAAAACCTACGCCCTGCCCAGCTTGCGTCAGGAAATCCCTGATGGCGATTATGTTATACCTATCGGCAAGGCAAAAACCGTCCGTGAAGGTACTACTCTATCAGTTTTTGCCTATGGCATGATGTTGCACCAGTCGTTGGAAGCGGCGAATGTGCTGGCGAACGAAGGCTTGAACGTAGAGGTGGTTGACCTACGTACCCTGCGCCCCCTGGACAAAGAGGCCGTGATTAACTCGGTGAAAAAGACAGGCCGTGCTCTGATTGTCCATGAAGCTAACCTGTTTGGTGGCTTTGGTGGGGAAATTGCCGCGATTCTGGCAGAAGAAGCCTTTGAGTATCTGGACGCGCCCGTTCGCCGTTGCACCGGGCCAGATATTCCGGCAATGCCTTTCGCCCAACCGATGGAGGATTTTTTCATGCCTAATCCGCAGAAAATCGCCGAGGCAATGCGTAAACTAGCGGCATATTAAGGACTGAGGGCCGAGGACTGAGGACTGAGTAGGGGCAAATTTGGTGTTCGCCCTAAACAATTTTATTATTCCTTTGTGCTCTTTGTGCCTTTGTGGTGAAAATTAAGAAGGGAAAGTATGACTACACAAATTACTATGCCGCAGCTTGGCGAGAGTATCCACGAAGGGGTTATTGGGAAATGGCTTAAGCAACCCGGCGATACTGTCGAGCGTTTCGAGCCGATTGTGGAAATTTTGACCGATAAAGTTAATGCCGAAATCCCCTCGCCAGTGGATGGCGTTTTGAGCCGGATTATTGCCAACGAGGGCGAGACGGTTGAGATTGGGGCAATTATTGGCGAGATGCAGGAAGTAGGGGCAATGGTGGCGGCAACTGTCGCGCCCTCAACTAACGGTGCGACTAAGGAAAAAGAGGCGACGGGGGTATTTCCATCGGGGACGAGTGCGGGGGGTTGGTACGTGGAGGAAGCCGACGAGCTAGACCTTTATATAACCCCTGCCAAAGATGAGGAGCAACCCCGCCATCCCAATCGTTATTCCCCGGCGGTACGCCGCCTAGCCGAAGAACATCACCTCAACCTTGATACCCTGCCTATCAAAGGTTCGGGGATTAGCGGGCGCGTCACTCGCAACGATGTGCTCAATTATCTGGAAATGCAGCGCAATATGCCCCAGGTTAATACGCCAGTGGTGACGCGGGCGACGGCGGTAGAAGCTGTCAGCTATCAACCGTCAGCCGTCAGCACTTCTACTTCTCCGGCCCACCCTATGCCTGAATCTGTCGAGGCTACTCCTGTCGAACTCAGCACTCAGCACTCATCACTCAGCACTTCTAATCAGTCCTCAGCCCTTGATACTTTTACGCCGCTCACTCCGATGCGTAAAACCATCGCCGAGCATATGACTCGCAGCAAACAAACTGCCCCGCACGCCTGGACAATCGTGGAAGTGGATATGACCCGACTGGTCAGGCATCGAGGGCAAATCAAGGAAGCTTTCAAGCAGCGCGAGGGTCTTGACCTTAGTTACCTACCATTTGTTATCAAGGCGGTGGTAGAGGCTTTGAAGCAATTCCCCCAACTTAACGCCAGTTGGTCGTCGGATGGGGCAGGGATAATCGTCAAGCGCGAGTTAAATATCGGGGTAGCGATAGATGTGCTGGATGGTCTGGTGGTGCCAGTTATCCAACGGGCTGACGAAAAAAGTCTGGTGGGATTAGCCCGCAACCTGAACGACCTGATTAGTCGCGCCCGTAGTAAAAAACTAACCTTAGCTGATTTGCAGGGTGGCACTTTTACGGTGAACAATCCCGGCGCGTTTGGCTCGGTTATGAGCTACCCGATTATCAATCAGCCCCAGGCGGCGATTGTCACGATGGAGTCTATCGTTAAACGACCTGTGATTATCTCGGACGATAACGGTGACACTATCGCTATTCGCTCAATGATGAACATGTGTATCAGCTTCGACCATCGGGTAGTGGATGGAGCGATTGCGGGACGTTTCCTACAGGCTGTCAAAAAGTGGTTGGAGACGAGTAGCTACGAGTAATTCAGGGTAGACATGTGGGTCTAGCCCTATAATAACCTGTAGGGGCGGGTCTGTGACCCGCCCGGTTTTATTCACAAGGATGAACAGGATAGACAGGATATTTCGGAATTCCAAAATCTTAAATTGGGGCATTTTCGTAGGGTCGGGGAGACCCCTCCCGATGAGTCACAGACCAACCCCCTCACCCTAGCCCGTAAGCTGGCTTCTCCCACTAGGAGAGGGTATAAAGCTGCCCCTACGGATTTATCCGACAACCGACAACCGACAACCTTCTTTAGTTTGGGTTATAGGGGATGTGACCGTTTTTGCTGGGTTTTTGGGGACGACCCGACTCAATAACTTTGGCGGCTTCGCTGTAGAAACGTTCAAGTTGTCCGCGTGTAACTTCAGCCCGAATGGTAGGGGCGGCTCTTTCTGCCGCTTCATCGGCTTCATCGGGGTCGTCAATGCCTTCGCGGGCGGCGGTTTCGGATTCCAGGTCGTAGAGATAAATTAAAAACAGGTCAGAGTCCTCGTTATAGCCTAGAGCCAGCCGCCCGGTTAAAGCCTCAACCTCAAAAGGCTC
>Ga0209512_1003719_pt1 | contig 14143 bp, 7 predicted proteins | sample frozenSSSSmetaG_FD_184142 | JGI IMG/M metagenome (GOLD analysis project Ga0209512, IMG submission 184142) | Glacier valley bacterial and archeal communities from Borup Fiord, Nunavut, Canada, to study Microbial Dark Matter (Phase II) -... | ecosystem: Environmental > Aquatic > Freshwater > Ice >... | reverse complement strand
CCTTGGATGTGGTAGCCGTTTCTCAGGCTCCCTCTCCGGAATAGAACCCTAATTCCCCGTTACCCGTTGAAACCATGGTAGGCCACTATCCTACCATCGAAAGTTGATAGGGCAGAAATTTGAATGTATAAATGTCATTGCATGGTTGTGCTGTCAAGCTGTCATTGTACGTCAATAGCAATATGACGTCACGTCGTCGCTCGAAATCAACTCTCAAGTTACCTTCCTTGTCCATTCAATTCCAAGAAGAGATCAATCATTGCCAGAACTCTCTATTTCTTAAGAGAACCAGGGATTTGAGTGCTCTTCTTTTTGATGGAAGTGTTTTGAGTTTCTTTTCTTATTTTCATTTGCTGCACACTGGTCCATGAACTCCAGTTATCATATGAGAAACGAAGGCTTCGACGACGAAGCATCCGATATTGAGGAGCGTTTCGCATCGCAACACTGCTTCCTCTCAAGCTCACGACGAGCCCATAAGCATTTAGAATTTTCACGATGGCAAGCGGTGAGCCAAAGTATGGCGATGAAAAGCATGCCCCTGGAGGCTATTACTCGGGCAGGAATCCCATTCCTAGTATCCAGAGGTTTGTTGAGAACATGGACAAGGACAAAAAGCGTCGAGATGCGGAAATTGAAGCCCAAAAAGCTCAGGCCATTGGCGCCGCTGGAGCTGACGTGAAGGATCATAAGGAGGGGCAGGCGGTGGGAGTGGAGGGCACACGGAAAACTGTCACTGATCCTACGACTGGGAGGCAGGTGCAGATTGAGGATGTAAATGCAGATTTTATGAAGTCTGTAGAGAATCCCATGGTATATTGCAAGACTCTATAGCCTTGATGATGGTTGCTGACAGCGTTTAAGCTCTCGGTTCCCAATGCGAATTTAGGGAAGGAAACAGTGAGTTCTCGTGATCTCCCATACTATTACCCAAACTAATATATTCTAGACTATGCAAAGTCGCAAGGACCAATTCGGTGAAGAATACAGCAAGGCACAGGATATCACCGCGCCTCCGGACCCAATATATCCAGGAAGTACTTCCGATGTACCGATCCACGGCGAGAAAACGAATATCCTCTTTCATCCTACGCCGTCGATCAGCTATGAGCCAATGTTTCAGCAATTGGAGAAGCGAACAGAAATCCTTTGCATTGCCGTTCTTGCAGCCATAATAATACTTGGAAAGATGTTCAATGGCAGACTATATGGCCTTATACCCCTGGGTATATGCGTTTCTTCGGGCATATATTTGTGGATGAAGGCCATTGTACGCTGTGGCAGAGAACATGAATGGGCGAGTGAGCAGGAGAGAGGAGAAATAGTAAGATTTTCCTTCTTCTCCGTATAAGCCGGGCTTACCATGACTTCTAGGCTACCGCAAATCTCATTCCAGAATCAGTCGAGTGGATGAATACATTATTGGGAATCGTCTGGGGTCTAATAAATCCTGATATGTTCGCCGGCGTTGCTGATACCCTTGAAGATATCATGCAAGCATCAGTTCCTGGCCTTATTGAGAATGTTCGAGTTGCCGAGATCAACCAAGGAAGGAACCCACTTCGCATTCTGAGCCTTCGAGCCTTGCCGGATAGCCATGTGAAAGAGATGAAAGACGACATCCACAAACAGAATTCCGAGAAGAAAGATTCTCAGGAGGCCGCTGCTGAGGAACAGAGCCGCGATTATTACAACATCGAATGCTCGTTTGCATACCATGCAAGACCAGCCGGAAAAGGCGTCTCAGCAAAGGCACGCAATATGCATATGCAATTGGTCTTCTACCTTGGAATTAAGGGACTTTTCGGTATTCCTCTTCCAATTTGGGTTGAGCTGCAAGGACTGGTCGGCACTGTCCGTCTGCGATTACAGATCGGTCCGGAACCTCCTTTCCTGAAGGCGGTCACCTTCACCTTCATGGGGCTTCCAAAGGTTCAAGCAGGGTGCATGCCTATGCTTGAGTCGAACGTCAATATTCTCAATTTGCCTGTCATTTCGAAATTCGTCAACTATGCCATTGGGACAGCTGCTGCAGAGTATGTTGCTCCAAAGTCAATGACGCTTGACGTGGGCAAGATGCTTGTGGGCGACGATATCCAAAAGGATGTCAAAGCATTAGGTATCTTCTGGATCCGCATCCTTAAAGCAACCGGCCTTAGTAAACAGGATCGTCGTGGTAGAAAAGGCGGTGGAAGTGACCCATACATCACGGTCAGCTTCTCCAAGTATGGAAAGCCAATGTACTGTACCCGTGTCATCCAAGACGATCTCAATCCTGTCTGGGAGGAAACTTGCGCTCTTTTGGTCACTCCAGACCTCATCAAAGCCGACGAGCAGTTGTCAATGGAGCTTTGGGATTCAGACCGCACTACAGCCGATGATATAGTTGGCAAGGTCGAACTCTCGATGCAAAAGTTGATCCAGCACCCTGGCAAGATGTACCCACAAGTCTCGAAACTCAAGGGTTTCAAGGAAGGCACTTCTATGCCTGGCGAACTTCACTGGGAAGTTGGCTACTTTGGCAAGCCTCAATTCCGTCCAGCACTCAGAACTCATGGTAAGGATGTCAATCTTCCAGATGCGCTTAAAGACAAGCAGGAATTGCAAGATAATAAAGGTTCTTTGGATACTAGCGAAGAAGATGCTGTTGTTCATACTCCACCTGACCCGTTGTGGCCGAGCGGTATTTGCAGCGTCATCATCCACCAGATTGTCAATCTTGAAATGGAAAATACTCAAGGTAGTGAAGGAAATAGAAAGGGACGTGAGTTTGAACCTGCAATTCCAAGTGGAGAGACAAAGGAAGAGGAGAACAAGAAGCTTCCTAGCAGTTATTGTACCATTCTTTTCAATGACCAGCTGGTAGGGCTTCCTCTCTCACTCTCATTTGATCACCGCTAACGTTCTCAGGCCTATCGCACTCGTGCAAAGGTCGTCAGTAGCAAGCCTATCTTTAATGCTGGTACTGAACGCTTCATCAGAGATTGGCGGTCGGCTATTGTAACTGTCACCGTCCGTGACCAGCGCATGAGAGAGCATGACCCGATCCTGGGTGTTGTACCATTGAAGCTTTCAGATATCCTTCAAACCAGCTCTCAGGTCACAAGATGGTATCCTCTTGATGGCGGTATTGGGTTTGGTCGCATCCGCATCTCCCTATTATTCCGAAGTGTTGAGACAAGATTGTCACTGAATCAGCTAGGCTGGGACGTCGGCACTTTTGAATTCACCTCAGACAAGATCCAGGCCATCGGATACCATGCCACCGCAAAGCTTAAGATGCGCACAGGCGGCAGCACCGGGTCCATCGGCCGAGCACACTGTCAAAAGCAGCGGGAAGACGACGGAAACTTCTGGGACATCGCCAAGAAGGAAGGCAAACAAAACGTGCGTCTTCCAGTTAAGTATCGCTACCGCTCCCCCCTCATCTTCGAGTTCCACACCGTAACACACCACTCCGCGGACGCCTATGCCGTCCTCTGGCTGCAGCATCTCTGTGACAACAGCGATTCCGACATCAACATCCCAATCTGGAAGACCGACAACGGCATGCGACTATGCCAGAACTACATCACGGAGGCGAACTTCAAGGACATCCCCGATATCCGGATTGAGCAGGTCGGCCGGCTGCAGTTCCGCGGCCGCTTCAAGGCCGGCACGGACGAGGACCACGAGAAATTCATCAGCGATAACGATTCCCGCGAGACGCAGGAGATGTGGGAGGCGTGCCGTGCGGAGGGGGTGCGTAAGTCGCACGTGGGTAGGGAGATGCCGCCGGCGGTGCGGAAGCTGCATGAGCAGAGTTTGACGCAGGGCCGTGATGTGCTGAGCCAGGCGGACGCGGAGGACAAGCAGAGGTGGCTCGCGAAAGATGGGACGGATTGGAGTGGGGCGTTTGGGGAGGATCCGGCTAAGTATGCTGATTTCTCGGGGGCGGAGAGACGGCAAGGAAGGGGTCCTGACACCGCTGCTAGGATGGCTGATGGGACGGCAGAGCGCGGAGGCAATGAGGGGGCGCTGAATGAGCGGATGGATGAGGATAGGGATGTGGATGATGAGGAGGAGGATGGTTCAGAGTCGAGCAACGATCTTGGGGTGCGGGATGCGACGTCAGGGCGTGCTGAGGGAAATGGACGCGGGGAAAAGAAGGGGGAGAAGGCCGGGAAGGAGACGAAAAGGGCAGATAGGAAGGATTTGCATCGCAAGCAGAGGGGAGTGATGCAGTGGAAGCCGATGAGGAATCTGGCGTTTGCGAAGGATGAGGCGAAGTTCGCGGTGAAGAAGACGTTGGGACTTGGGAAGTTGGAGGGACGGGAACCGGGGGTGGAGAGCGAATATTAGATTGGAGGAGAGGATGTGGCAACAGGAGGTGAAAGGAGGAGAGCATGTTTCATCTTTTGCTGTAAGCGTGTTGGATTGGGTGTTCTCGCATGTTTACTAGAAGGGAACATCATCAGCAGCTCTGGTTTTATGAAATCATGAACATGGCATCTTAACTTTGTACATCTTACATATCCTTGTGGTCTTTGAGGAGAAGTGAGACAGTCTCCAGGTGTGCGGAAGGGAGGAAATATGGGGGCGTGGGTGAAAAGGGGTATGGGGGAGCTGGATTTCAGGACCGGAGAGAGGAGCGCAAGGAGGAGGGCATGGGGAAGGTTGGGGAGGGCCTTGGGCTTGTTGGTGGAGAATTGGGATGAGAAGTAGATTGGGATAGGGCTGGCGGTTGGTGGTGCGAAGTATGTGAAGAAATGCTGAAATGTTGAGATGCTGAGTGTATCTCAAGATTTTGATGGTGCGGGAAATGCTGGCTATGGTCTTGTGTGATTAGATTGCCTGTTCTTGCTTGATGAGGATAGGAATCTGGGGTTGTGGTTGTATGGTTTTATCCTCTCGAGGTCTGGTTCTGACGGCGCGCAATGCACTAACCAACAATATATGGCTCCAGAAGTTTCATGTCCTCCTCGACTTTTTCATTTGTATGTTACAGTCTATACAATACATTGTCCCAAACGCCTTTGCTGTGCCTTATTTGTTGTAACAGTGTGAGACCTCCGTCTCCAGAAGTCTCGACATCGCAGTCTGTAGAGATACTGATTGTCGGACGCTCTTCCGGCATTGACGATCCTCCAGCCCTCGTCTGCTTGTTGTTTCTTCCTCCTATGATACACTTCCTCCCGCATCTCTCCTCGCGTCATCGCTCATATCCTTGGAGCAGCCTTCTCAATGTAAAAGCCGGCATCCGGTCGTCTCTCGGCCCTCAGTTCGTCCTTGGTCTTCGGCTCCGGAACCTCCTCCACCTTAATCAACTCCTTGACCCTCATGATCTGACCAGCAACTTCGGGCGAGACGGGGTAGAAGACGGTCTTCATGCGTTTGCGGAGGCCGAGGGCTTTGAGGACGCCTTGGGTGCGCTTGGGCATACCGATGCCGGAGCGCATGAGGGTGATGCGGAAGTAAGACATCGTGATTCTGTATATCTGCTATTAGCATATCAATTTAAACAGGTTTGGCAGGTGTCAACGTGCCTTTGTCTGCGTTTGAAGCGTTGCGACTTGGAAGTCGAATTTGTCTCGACGTCGCGAAATGCAGTTTTAGGTCATTTCAGCCTCAGGTGCCAAGGCTGCAACAACCCCTGTGGGTACCTCTATCAACTCTAAGACCACAACAGCTCCAGACAGCTCCAAACAGCTCTGGCAATTCAACAATCCAACAGCAGCACCGCGATGAAAGAACCATAACCGCCATGGATACAACCGAAAGCACGACCGTGAAGCTGGCCGAGCTTCTGCGGCATCCCGACGACCTCGACAAGCTCTCCCTGCTGAAGTCCGAGTACACGCGCAAGAAGTCCGCCGTCGACTCCCAGCTACGGATCGGATTGAAAGAGCAGCTCGAGGTGACGCAGAGCGGCATGAACAGCATAACGGACGGGCAGCGCAGCGTGCTCGCCATCAAGGAGGAAATGATGAAGATCGACAAGCTGTGTGCGGAGGCGCAGAACATGATCCGCGACTTCCCCAACATCAATCTGGTCTCGCAGACGCACCGCAACTTCAATGCCGTCGAGACGATGATGCGGAATCTGGAGGGCTTTAAGGAGAGGCTGGGCCGCGTGGGATATATGCTGCAGAGGGACGAGGAGGACGAGGAGAATATGCCCGAGCTACTCAATGTGCATTTTGAGTTGACGCAGTTGAGGAATTTTCGGGATGATGCCATGGAGCAGATTCAGAGGGCGGAGGATAACAGCTATCAGGAGGATTTGGAGAGGTTGTTTGGGGATCTGGAGGATATCATCGACGTGTTTGATGAGCATATTGGGAAGATTGCACTCAATCTGATTAATCTTCTGGTCAGTGGGAATAATAGTCTGGTGGTGAGGTTTGCGGTTATTATTGAGGCGGAGGAGAAGAGTGATAAGAAGGTGTTGGCTGTACAAGAGGCATTGAAGGATCATAAAGACATAGCGGCGAGGTTTCAAAGCATTACGGATGGGGCGAAGCATGTGAGAGGGTATAAGGAGAAATTCCTTCAGGCGATACGCATACATGCGGAGCAGGAGATGTCAGAAGCCAAAGAAGCTTTCCTTGACGACTCGACGAAGATAGAGAAGAGCATGAGATGGTTCTTCAATGACCTGAACGCCGTAAAGCAGGGAATGGTGCCACTGATGCCCAAGAAGTGGAATATCTTTCAGACATACGCCAAGATATACCACAGCGTTATGCATGACTTCCTCATCGGCATGGTCGACGACCCCAACACCAGCTCATCGCACATGCTGGCCATCCTCAATTGGCCCGAGAAGTACTACGCGAAGATGGCAAAGCTCGGATTCCGAGCAGACCAACTGACCCCCCACGTCCTCGACTCCCGTGAAGCCGAGCTGGTCAAAGACTTCCGCCAACTCATCATCAAGTTCCTCGACGAATGGATCGACCGCATCGTTTCGACTGAGAAGCGCGACTTCCTCGACCGCAACGTCGACGGCTCCAACCTCGACACCGACGAGTTCGGCTACTTCCGCACCCGCAACCTCGTTGACCTGTGGCGCATGCTGCGCGAGCAGACCGACGCGGCCGGCAACTCCCAGCGAACCGACGTCGTCGAGGGCGTCATCGACGCCATGATCCTGCGCCTGAAAACCCGCCAGAGCGCCATCCAGCAAATGCTCGACGCCGAGGCAGAGAAATACATGGGCCCCAGCCCCGACATGGAGGGCTTCCAGGCCCTGCAGGACTGGCTGGTGGCCACGGCCAACGACCAGATCGCCTGCATCGACGACAACGAGGAGGCCGGGCGCTTCGGGTACCTCACCAGCTTCCGCGAGCGCTTCGTGGAGCTGGTGTCGCCGGCGTACCTGGAGCACGCGGACGCGCAACTCGCCGAGCTGCGCGACGGCTACGTCGACCTCAGCACGCACTGCATCTCTCTGTTCGCGGCCCTCATCTTCTCCGTCGACTTCCGCACCGTGCTCCCCGACTTCTTCACGCCCAAGTGGTACACGGGCAACGCGATGAAGCAGATCGTGGTGACGTTCGAGGAGTACGCGGGCGACTACAAGCTGGTGATGCACCGCAGCCTGCTGGACATCCTGCTGGAGGAGATGTCCGACGCGCTGCTGGTGGCCTACCTGGGCAGCGTGCGCAACCGCGGCGCCAAGTTCCGGCGCCAGGACCCGTTCCAGGACAAGCTGTTCGCGGACGTCAGCACGGTGTTCGAGTACTTCGGCGCGGCGCCGAGCGCGGACGTCGCCGACATCATCAAGCTGAAGTGGCGCGTGACGGAGTGGTTCAGCCGCCTGCTGCTGTGCGATCGCGCCGAGGTGGCCGAGGTGTTCGCGGCGTTCAAGGGCGAGTATTGGGATCTGCAGTTGAGCTGGGTCGAGGCGGTGCTGAGGGCCAGGGACGACTTTGAGAGGGCGATGATCAATGCGGTAAAGAGCCGTGCGGCGCAGATTGAGATTTTAAGGGGGCCCGAGACGATTATGAGTAAAGTCAAGTGAGGAAGGGAGTTTGGGGAGATGTGCTTGATTAGGAGAGCGAGGCGTTGAGGTGGGAAGCCGGATGCGGGATGCCGGCCTTGCATGGGAGGAGTTTTGGTGCATCATAATATATACCCGAGAACTTCGGGTTGAGCTTCCTTGGTTGGACTGAAGAATGGGACTGCGAATTGAGACGCATGAAGAGAATTGGGGCTTGAAAGCAAAAGCATATCATATCATAAACCATCCGTGATATTTTACCAACTACGTAGCCAACAACAAACAATTTCCTCATCTACCTCCTCCCGCCCCTTCCGCCGCGTCCCCGTCCTCTGGGCGACTTCATCACGCGTCCGCCACCCCCACTAGCCCCCCTCTGCTTCTCCCCACCCAAGCTCCTCCGCTCGGGGAATCCGCCGCGTCCGCTCCCTCCCCTCCCGCCCCCCCTGCCCCGTCCGCTCCCACCCCTCGCGTCCCGCCTCTCCCCGCCAATCTGCTTCTTCACCTTCTGGATCTCCTGCTCATCCACCTCCATCTCCTCGACCTCCTCCTTCTCCCTCCGATTGCTGAACTTCAGCTTCCCGCCGCGGCCCCGCTGCGCCGCGTCGCGCCCCTTGATCGCATTCACGTACGCGCCGATGCCGCCCTCGTCGTCCGCGTCCGCGGCGGTGTCGATCACCATCTTGTCCTCCGCGTCGCTGTCCTCGCCCAGGATCAGCTTGCCGCTGTCCACGTCCGTCTTCGCCTTCGTCCTCGTGGCCGGCACGCGCTGCCGCAGCGGCTTCGTGCTCGAGATGTTCGCCAGCGCGCGGCGGTCAAGCAGATCCAGCGGCTCATCCTCGTCCTCGACGATGTAGCTCTTCCCGCCCTTCTCGGCCGCGCGGCGCTTCTTGCTGCTCTTGCCCAGCACCTCGTTGTCCGAGACGTCGGAGCCGTCGCTGTCGCTGCCATGCAGCGCCTCGTCGTACTCGCTCTCGAAGCGGCCCTTGCGCTGGGGCTTCTCGTCTTCGGACTCGCCCTCCTCGCCCGCCGCCTTGGCCGCCTCCTTGTGGCGCTTATTGCGCTCCTTGGTCTTGCGGATGTTGGCGATGAGCTTGCGGTCCTCCTCTGGACAGTGGCGGTTGACGACGTCGACGCCGAAGCGCCGGATCATGCGCTCCAGGATGTGCTTGACCTTGGCCTTGAAGTGCGCCTTGTGCTCGTGCGACCACACCATCAGGTTCGGGATCAGCGAGCCCAGACGGGGAATCATCAGCGCCGAGGGCAGCGAGATCACGCACACCTTGACGAAGCCCAGCACGCTGCGCACGATCTCGCGGTTCGCAGACGTCAGGAAGAGGTCCATTGTTTGCACGAGGTCGCTGAGCGTCTCGGCGGAGAGCTGCTCGCGGAAGTGATACAGGATGCGGGTTAAGGCGGTGATGGAGGCGGACACCATGTGTGGCGTGCTGCCGGCCAGGCCGGCGCTGACCATGGTGAAGTACTCCTCGAGGTTCGCGGTCACGGATGGGGCGTCGTCGGGCATGTGTGGGACCTTGCTGTTCTGGATGGTGCTGCCGGTGGCGGCGACGATCTTCTCGCCCATGAGGATGAGGAGGTCGAAGGCGGCTGTGCGGGCGCGCTCGTTGGTCTCTTTGCAGGAGATGACGACTTCGGAGAGGATGGAGGGAATAAAGTGCAGGGAATCGTTGGGGAGGAAGGGGATGAGGGTGGAGATCGCGGCGAGACGGTCGCGCTTTGCTGGTGCGGAAACCTTCTCTGCGCTGTTCAGGAGGAGTTGTTGGAGCTCGGCGCTGCGCTCTTGGAGGGCTGCTTTGCCGGTCTCGGACTCGGCGAGGCGGGGGATGAGCTTGTAGGCCTTCTTTTGGAGTTGCGGATCGTCGTCTTTAATGATAATGATGGAGGAGATGTTGAAGAGTGTGATGAAGCTCTCGCGAGGGAGATAGACGGACATGGTGATGACGAGGTCCATAAGGGTATGGCTGGTTTGTGGCATCTTGTCTTCGGAGTTCTTCTGCTTCTCCTTTTGCTTCTCGGCCTGTGTCTTGACGACGTTCTCCGCAAGGGAACCTTCAAGCATTTGAGTGACACGCTGGAAAGTCTCCATCAACTCAGCGGCTGGCGTGACGCTGAGATATGCATTGATGCACTTCAGGATATAACCTCTGTACTGTGGCAGGGTCTGGCTGTAAACATTGAATAGAACAGCGAGCATGTTTCCGGCAAAGCCAGACAGATGCTGCAAATTCTTCTGTGCAGTAGCCTTGGACACGCGGGATTGTAGGACCAGGTTCTCATCGCCCTCGATAGAAGCAATCGCTTGGTTTGACTCAACCAGTGTCTGTAAGGCCTTGCAGATATCCGAACGGAGATCAACCTGCTGATAAAGAAGCGTGGAAAGAATCTCGGCAAACTTCTGATCGAACGACTCGATCAAGTCTAATGGAAGATCACAGTAACCAGGCAGGATCGCCCAGATCTGCTTCACCAGGGTATCAAAGATCTTGATCTCCATAGACTTCTCGTTATCACCATTATCCAGGACCTTCTGGAACATAACCTCGCTCAGTGGCAGAAGCTCGCTTCTGAAATGCTGTAGGTTTGTGTTGCTGACAAAATCGCGAAGAATGGGGAACATCCAGGCTCTGCCAGGTTGTCCAGCAACTGGCTTTGCCAAGTTCAATGGTAGGATGGACAGAACTGCTTCTGGGCCCATAGCACGGATGGCCTTGCCTAGAACCTCGTCGGCCTCCTTCTTTCCCGCGAAAGAGTTATTCCCGCGCAGGTCTCCGACGGTCTTGATGACATCTCTCAGAATTGGATCTGAACGCCATCTTAAGCTGTCGAACATGGCTCCGAAAACATTGAAAGACTCCATCCAGGCTGATTGGTATTTCACGTTGAGCAAATCGACTGCGGCTTTGCCCAACTTCTCGAGAACCTTCTCATCGTAGATAGATGGCTCAAGGAGGACAGTATCAGGCACGCAGTTTGCCATGAAAGACATCAGGCATTCCGACGCAGAAACTCTGATGTTATGAGATGCAGAAGCCAAGAAGGCGGAAATCATGGTGAAAAGCTCCGGTAGTTGTTGAAATGTCTCATCAGGGTTGATTTGAGCGCTGACATCGTATCCCCTCGAAATAACAGCAATCCACGGTGGCAGAAGCTGTGAGTCGTTCTGTGATGGTCGTAGTTCGGAGATGACCTCCAAAAGCCTTGGAAGCTTCGCAGAGGCGACCTCATCCTCGGCCATTCCTTGGAAAATAATCTCGAAGACTTCGAAAGCCGCCATGGTCATGTACTCGTTGCTGGATCTCGAGATGTTCAGGAGGACTTCGCAGAGCGCCTCGATCTTCTTGCTTGGCCACCCTCCAGAAGCTGCTGCAACGGTCTTGAGCAAATGCAATGCGTGGATGAGTGCTGGCTCGTGCTCGGCCTCTGCTTGTCCCTTCCTCTGCTTCTTTGCCTGGCTGGCCTTTGCAGCCAAGTCGACCAAACTCTTCAATGCCGTCTCGGCGCACATGTCCGCTGCTGGATGGTCGAGAGACGGGCTCGGTGGCGGGTTCTTGAGGACCTTTGTGACGGCATCTTGAGCGCGTTTTCGGATCTTCGGTCGGTGGTCGACGGCCAGTTGTAGGAGACCAGCGATGGCACGGCGCGGGCCAATCTGCGTCTGTGAGAGCTCCCATGCTGAGGCATCCTGAGCGAGAAGGAGAGACTCGAGACATCCGATGGAGGGGCGGAGAAGAGGAGCGTCGGCCTCGGGGAGTGACAGGGCCGGAGCAATGTTCGTGAGGATCTGGGAGAACTTTGAGCGCAAGAGTGGCTCTGGGGTGAAGGGCGTCACGACGTCGAGGAGGTAGACGACCGAAGTCGCCAATTCCTTATTCACGACGCCATTCGAGGTGATTGCCTGCGGCAGGAGTGCAAGGAGGGCGGCGAAGTAGCCGGTTGGGGTGAAATCGGTCTTCTGGTCTCTGAGGGTATCTTCGACGGCCTTGAGGACAACTCCCGTCTGCGAATTTGCGGTCAGCTCTTCGGCGTCGGATTCCGCAACGTTATGGGAATCTACTCACTTGCTGCTGGTTCTGCAACTTGGGCATACGAATCTTGTCGAGTTTCTCGTCGAGAGACATACTGAGCGGTGTCACAGCTGGTTCGGCCATGATTGCTCTCTTGAGGCTGCTTCTGAGCCTTCTCTGCCTTCCTCCGTGGAGAAAAATGTCGATTATCTCAAAATGTTGTGCACTTTTGCCCGCGTCACCGTACCTAGCGCGGACGATAAGGAATCGCGATAAAGCAGTGCACGTGATGTGAGTATTTGACTCGAGAACTGATCTGAAGCGAGGGCAAGCAGAGCCGAGGAAGTTGGCCTTTCACGTGATCGGGTATAATTTCCTCAAATGAAGAAATCTGACTAAGAAATCTCACTAAGAAATTTGACTAAGACCTTTGCGGGTAAATTGCGTGACAGTGAGAGCGAGAGTGACAGTTGGGCCTAGTTGGGACTAGTTTAATGTTTGATGAGCTAGTCCATAACAAGCTCAGAGCTCTCACCCGGCCAACAGCGGTTCGTCTTCCGCGTAGGTACCTAGATACCTGGTATTAGTCATCACTCCCATTGGACACGCTCCACTCTCCGCAAAAAACCCAAAAAGGACACAGACACAACACGGAAGACCCTCCAGGCCAAAGGAGCACTCTCCACTTCTCTCCGCTTCCACTCCAAGCTCGTGCTCACAGCTCCTATCCTATACTCCTGTATATATGTACCTACATACATATACACTACATACTTCCCATCTTTTCATCTTGAGCTTCAACCTTCTACCTTTTCTAATAATTGGCCATTGTCTTATTTACTTGTGCTATTAATTCCCCCTTTCGAGGTAAGAGACGTCAGTGATTATGTCTATGTATCATCACTGCGACATACATGCACATATGCATATATCGCACCACTTGTTCATTGCCAGCCCAGATACTGACACAACATCGCCAGCTTCTCCATTTCACCTTTTAATACCGCCATAATGCGCTTCTCCATCGCCTCCGCGCTCCTCGCGCTGCCCCTCCTCGCATCCGCCTCCGTCGAGACCCAGGACCCGCTCACCCAGGCCAAAGACACCGCCCTGCACTACTACAACCTCCTCACCTCCTACATCCCGCACTACAACACCTTCCACGAAGCCGAGGCCGCCGCCGCCCGCGCCGGCGGTCGCAACATCGACATCCTCTCCCTGTCGAACTGGCGCTCGACCCTCCGCGGCTCCGTCACGGCGGCCTCCAAGGGCCCCGAGGAGTGGTGGGTGCTGATCACGGGCGGCAACAAGACGTGCTGGGGCCACTGCGACGGCGTAAACAAGGCCTTCAACGAGACGGCGCTGCTGTTCAAGCTGGACCCGACGGCGCCGCACCTGGCATACATCAACTGCGACCACCAGCCCATCCTGTGCAACAGCTGGGCCGCGGGGCCGCCGAGCTTGTACATCATGGAGGTGACGCCCGAGCCGGCGCCCGTCGCGATCCATATCCAGGGCTTCAACACGTCGACTGTGACGGCCAAGGACTTCGTCAAGATCCACGCGACGCAGAGCTGGAAGGAGAAGCCGCTGTACGGGGGCGTCTTCCATCCGTTTGATGGACAGATCGCGAAGTTGGGCCTGGGCGTGCCGATTGGATGGGTCCTCTGGTGCTTCAATATCCTGCCGAACTGGCTGTTCATGATCCTGATCTCCTTTGCTTCGCGCGGCTTCATGTAAGCTTCCCCCCTTACCCTCGAACAATGCAGCAGACTAATGCCTGAATAGGGGCCGCAGAGGTGTCGAGCGCCCCGCAACCCGCCCAGCCGCTGCCCCAGCCGCCGCTGCAGCCCGTCGCTAAGCGCTACGTGTACAGCAGGGCCTTCGTTGCTATATAGTTTGTCGAGCTTGCAGAATGATTCCAAGGTATATGGAATGAAAAGCAGGACACTAAGCGGGGTAAAAATAGGCGGGCGCGTGGCTTCATGCAGGAGCTCAATTTCATAGGTAGCCCCGTAGTGATATCTTCATGGCTTTAATTTCATTGGGTATCCGTCCCGCAACGCCCCTACCTGTTCCTCTCCCTCTGAATCCCACGTAAACCCAGCCGTCGTCGCCATCTCGCATCTCCGTA
>Ga0209512_1003715_pt1 | contig 14157 bp, 14 predicted proteins | sample frozenSSSSmetaG_FD_184142 | JGI IMG/M metagenome (GOLD analysis project Ga0209512, IMG submission 184142) | Glacier valley bacterial and archeal communities from Borup Fiord, Nunavut, Canada, to study Microbial Dark Matter (Phase II) -... | ecosystem: Environmental > Aquatic > Freshwater > Ice >... | reverse complement strand
GAACACCACCACGACAGCATCCCGGCCCCAGCGCCCGGCGCGCGCCATCGGCGATTTCAGCAGCAGCAGCGGTGGCTCCCCCGCGGCGGCCACCAGTGCACCACCTGCGATCCCGTGCACCAGCACCTCCGGCACTTCGTCGGCGTCGATCATCGCCGCCACCCGCCGCGGCTGCCACAGCGCTGGATCCACGGCCTCCCCCGTCCCGTCGATGAAGAAGCTGGCATCCGCCCCGGACACCAGTTCCCCCGCATCCACCCCACTTATCCCCGCAGGATCGGCCACGAGTATTCTACCCCCAATATGGATTCGGATCGTGGAGCCAGCGAACCAGGTGAGTTTCATCGTTCCTCACGCATATGGAAGACGGCAACGATGAATGCGTCCTCACCATGCAGTTCGTAACGCACCTCATAGTCGGCGACGATCAGTCGCCTGACTTCGCGCGGCAGGTATTTTTCGACGATCTGGCCTCGTCGCCCGTAGCTATTCAGGGTCAACGCGCCGACCACGATTAGTCGGATGGCAGCGTCTGCCGCCCGCTCGCTCTTCTCTGAGAGGAAGTAGTGCAGCCTGACTAGGTCCAGGGAGGCTTCGTCCGACCAGTGAATCGTCATTTTGCTGTCGGTGCTGGTAAGGGGTTTTCGTTGCCAAGGCTTTCGGCCCACTCGACCATTCGCTCATGCGAGATCGTCCGGCCAGCGTCGATGTCCGCCAACCCGGCCAGAGTGCGCCGATGCTTCTCTTCTTCCCAATCGACCCACTCGGCCAACGCCTGCTTGACGATCCATGCCCGCGAGCGGTCCATGCTTTTCGCGTAGCCGTCCACTTTCTCGGCGAGGTCTTCGGGGATATGCGCAGTCAGGACTCGGGTGCTCATGGCAATCGTCTCCAATCAGACCCAATCATAGTGATCGCGAGCCAGGAAGCCAATGTCCCACGACGCACTCTCGATCCTCCCCCCCACCGGCAAACTGCTCGGGCTCGACCTCGGCACGAAGACGATCGGTGTCGCCGTCTCCGACGGCATGCGCTACTCGGCCACGCCGCTCGAGACCATCAGGCGAACCAAGTTCACCGAGGATGCGAACCGCCTCCTTGTGCTGATCGCGCAGAACAATATCGTCGGGCTGGTGCTCGGGCTGCCGCTGAACATGGACGGGTCCGAGGGCCCACGCGTCCAGTCCACCCGCGCCTTCGCCCGAAACCTCGCGCAGAAAATCGAAATCCCCATCGCCTTCTGGGACGAACGGCTGTCCACCGCTGCCGTCACTCGCACCCTGATCGAAGCCGATGTGCGGCGCGACAAGCGGGCCAAGGTCATCGACAAGCTGGCAGCGAGCTACATCCTCCAGGGAGCGCTGGAGCGGCTGCGCCGAAGCTAGGCCCACGTGGAAAATGCAGAGTTTAGCTGTACATCGCCGCCCGCCCTGCGCTAGACCCCCGCGAACCTGAAGGACCGGAGTGCATGGCAGCTTCCACGCCCGCATCGTCCCCTGGCGCCGCTGGCGCCTTTCGCGTGCCGTTCCGTCATCGGCACCTGCTCGGCATCAGCCAGCTCAACCAATACGAGATCGTCGAACTGCTGGACCGCAGCGCGGCGATGATTCCCGTCTCGCGCCAGCCCCGGAAAATCCTGCCGACGCTGTCCGGCAGGACGCAGATCAACCTGTTCTTCGAGCCCTCCACCCGCACGCAGTCGAGCTTCGAGATCGCCGGCAAGCGGCTAGGCGCGCAGGTGACGAACATGTCGGTCCGCACCTCGTCCGTCGCCAAGGGCGAAACGCTGATCGATACCGCCGCCACACTCAACGCCATGCAGCCCGATGTCATCATCGTCCGTCACGGCGCCTCGGGCGCGGTGGAACTGCTCAGCCAGAAGGTCGGGTGTTCGGTCATCAACGCCGGCGATGGCGCGCACGAGCACCCCACCCAGGCACTGCTCGACGCACTGACCATCCGCCAGCACAAGGGCGACCTCGCCGGGCTGACCGTCGCCATCTGCGGCGATATCGCCAATTCCCGCGTCGCCCGCTCGAACCTGCTGCTGCTGGGCGCCATGAACGTCCGCACCCGCGTCGTCGCGCCGCGCACCCTGCTGCCGCGCGGCGTCGAGGCTCTCGCGACCGAAGTCTTCAACGACATGAAGTCCGGCCTTGAAGGTGCCGACGTGGTGATGATGCTGCGCCTGCAGCATGAGCGCGCCAGCGGCAAGATGATCCCCTCGGTGCGCGAGTACTACCGCTTCTACGGTCTCGACGAGGAAAAGCTGAGCTACGCCAAGCCCGACGCCATCGTCATGCACCCCGGCCCCATGAACCGCGGCGTCGAGATCGATCCGGCCATCGCCGATGGTCCGCGCTCGGTGATCACCGAGCAGGTCGAGATGGGCGTCGCCGTCCGCATGGCGGTGCTCGACACCCTCCTGTCCGACCCGACGAGGAACGACCAGTGAGCAGCCAGGTCTCTCGCCCAATCGTCATCGCCAATGCCCGGATCGTCGACCCGGCGACCAACCGCGATGCGCCCGGCGCCGTGCTGGTCGAAGGCGGCAGGATCGCCGGCATCACCAATGGCTCGCCGCAGGGCGTGCCTGACGGCGCCGAGCGCATCGACGCGCGAGGGCTCGTCGTTTCTCCCGGCCTCATCGACATGCGCGTCTTTACCGGCGAACCCGGCCACGAATACCGCGAGACCCTCGCAACCGCCGGTGAAGCAGCGGCTGCGGGCGGCGTCACCAGCTTTGTGCTGATGCCCGACACCACGCCGGTGATCGACGACGGGGCGCTGGTCGACTTCATCCTGCGCCGCGCTCAGGCCAAGGCCTGCATCAACGTGCTCCCCGCCGCCGCGCTGACCCGCGGCCTCAGGGGCGAAGAGATCACCGAATACGGCCTGCTGCAGGAGGCCGGCGCTGTCGCCCTTACCGATGGTCGCGCCTCGATCCAGTCGGCCGGCCTGCTGCGCGCTGCCTTCAGCTATGCCCGAAACTTCGACATGCCGGTAATCCACCAGCCGGCGGAGTACTCGCTCATCGGCGAAGGTGTAATGAACGAGGGGCTGCTCGCCAGCGTCTCCGGCCTGAAGGGTATCCCGGTCGAGGCCGAGACCGTCCCGCTCGCCCGCGACCTGCAACTCGCCGCGCTGACCGATGTCCGCTACCACGCCGCGCAGATTTCGACGGGCGCTTCTGTCGAACTGATGGCGGCCGCCAAGCGCCGCTCCAGCCGCATCTCGGCCGGTATCTCGATCAACAATCTCGCGCTCAACGAGAACGACGTCGCGCCCTATCGCACCTTCTTCAAGCTCTCGCCGCCGCTACGCTCCGAGGATGATCGACGCGCGGTGATCGATGGGCTCAACTCAGGCGCCATCGACACCATCCACTCTGCCCACGACCCGCAGGATTCCGAGGTAAAGCGGCAACCCTTCGCGGAGGCCTCCGACGGCGCCATCGGTCTCGAAACACTGCTCGCCGCCGCGCTGCGCCTCGTGCACTCGGGCGACGTGCCGCTTCTCACCATCCTCCGCGCCATGACCAGCCGGCCGGCCGAAATCCTCGGCCTCGCCTCTGGCCGGCTCGCGGTCGGCGCCCCCGCCGACCTCATCCTCTTCGATCCCGATTTTCCCTGGGTGGTGAAGGAAGGCCTGCTCCGCTCGCGCTCGCGCAACACGGCTTTCGAAGGCGCCCGGATGCAGGGGGCCGTGATGCATAGCTTCGTTGCGGGCCGCCCTGTCTTCAGCCATGCTGCCACCCGGGAGGGTGCCGCCACATGAATTTCCTGATCGCGACCGTGCTGGGATATTTCCTCGGCTCCGTTCCATTCGGCCTGCTGCTGACTCGCGCCGTCGGCATCGACATCCGCTCGATCGGTTCGGGTAATATCGGTGCCACCAATGTGCTGCGCACCGGCAATCGATGGCTGGCTGGTGCAACGCTGATCCTCGATGCCGGCAAGGGCGCCGCCGCTGTGCTGCTGGCCCGCTATTTTCTGGCCTCAGGCGCCGACTCGCCCCTCGCCGCCGATTTCATCGTCTACGGGGCCGGCATCGGCGCGTTTGTCGGTCACGTTCTCCCGGTCTGGCTCGGCTTCAAGGGCGGCAAGGGTGTCGCCACCTATATCGGCGTGCTGCTCGCCTGGAACTGGGTGGTGGGCTTGATCTTCCTCGGCGTCTGGCTGCTGGTCGCGGTGACACGCCGCTTCTCCTCGCTGGCCGCGCTGACTGCCGCCGCAACCGCACCGGTCTTCGCCTACGCCCTCGCCGGCACCGATAGTGCGGCGTTCCCGTTCGCCGCCGCCTGCGCGCTCCTCAGCTTCATCATCTATTTCAAGCACTGGCCAAATATCCGGCGGCTGATGGACGGCACCGAACCGAAGATCGGCTCAGAGAAGAAGGTTGGCTGACCGATGGCCGACGGAGCAATCCTGCTCACGCCATCGCAGCGGATCGCCTGGTTGCGGCTGATCCGTACCGACAATGTTGGCCCGCAAACGTTCCGCCAGTTGATCAACCGCGAGGGCTCGGCCGAGGCGGCGCTCGTCGCCCTGCCCCAGTTGCTGCAGCGCTCGGGCACCGCCGTCCGCATTCCGAGCATCGCGGAGGCCGAGGATGAGATCGCAGGGCTCGAGCGCTACGGTGCCCGCCTCGTCGCCTCGGGCGAGGCCGACTACCCGGCGCTGCTCAAATACATCTCCGGGGCTCCTCCACTCCTCGCTATTGCCGGAGGCCAGCGTGTCGACTGGCGCCGCAACGTCGCCATCGTCGGCGCCCGCAATGCCTCGGCCGCCGGACAGAAGTTCGCGCGCATGCTGGCCAACGACCTCGGCCATGCCCGCTACACCATCGCCTCAGGTCTCGCCCGCGGCATCGATGCGGCAGCTCATTCGGCCTCGCTGCAGACCGGTACGGTTGCCGTCCTCGCCGGCGGCATGGACCATGTCTACCCCGAAGAGAACCTGCCGCTGGCGCGCGAAATCCTGGAGAGCGGCGGCGCGCTCATCACCGAAATGCCGCTTGGCTGGGAGCCGCGGGCTCGCGACTTCCCGCGCCGCAACCGCCTCGTCTCCGGGCTGACCCTCGGCACCGTGGTGGTCGAGGCGGCCAAGCGCTCCGGCTCCCTGATCACCGCGCGGCTGGCGCTCGAACAGAATCGCGAGGTGTTCGCGGTCCCGGGCTCACCGCTCGATCCGCGCGCTGAAGGTGGCAATGCGCTTATCCAGCAGGGCGCCCACCTCATCACCAACGCGCAGGATATCATGGACGTCCTGCGCGAGGCCGACCCTGCCCGATCGAGCCTGTTCGAGCCCGAGTGGATGCCCGAGGTGGACTTTTTCGAACTCGCGCCGCCTTCCGACAACGAGCGCGCCATCCTCATCGACGCCCTCAGCGTTACCCCGATCGCCATCGACGACGTGATCAAGGTGACCGGCATCGCCACGGGCCGGGTGCAGACGCTGCTGCTCGAACTTGACCTCGAAGGCCGCATCGAGTGGTCGAGCGGCCAGTTGGTGGCGTTGCGCGGCTGAGCTTCGGAAATCGCCATCATCAGACGGTGAAGATTCTTCCCCCCTTTAGGGGGAATGGCCGGGGTGCAGTTTTCGGCCGGTTGACAGCCCCAAACCGCTTCACCATGTTGCGCCCCGTTCGAACGCCACTCCTCGAAAGCACTCCCCTCATGAAGCTCGTCATCGTTGAAAGTCCGGCCAAGGCCAAGACAATCAACAGCTATCTGGGCAAGGACTACGAGGTCCTCGCGAGCTTTGGCCACGTTCGCGACCTGCCGGCCAAGGATGGTTCGGTGCTGCCCGACGACGACTTCGCCATGATCTGGGAGGTCGATGCCCAGTCCAGGAAGCGCCTCACCGACATTGGCAACGCCTTGAAGAACGCCGACGAACTGATCCTCGCCACCGACCCCGATCGCGAAGGCGAGGCCATCTCCTGGCACGTGCTGGATGTGCTGAAGCAGAAAAAGCTGATCAAGGACAAGCCTGTCAGCCGCGTCGTCTTCAACGCGATCACCAAGGCAGCGATCACCGAGGCGATGCTGCATCCGCGCCAGATCGACGAGCCGCTGGTCAATGCCTACCTGGCCCGTCGTGCGCTCGACTACCTCGTCGGTTTCACCCTCTCCCCCGTGCTGTGGCGCAAGCTGCCGGGCTCGCGCTCGGCCGGCCGCGTCCAGTCGGTGGCGCTGCGCATCATCTCGGACCGCGAACGCGAGATCGAGAAGTTCAGGGCGCAGGAATACTGGTCAATCGGCGCCAAGCTGAGCGAGAAGGGCAAGTCCTTCGAGGCCCGCCTCTATTCCGTCGACGGCAAGCGGACTGACCGTCTCGATGTCGGCAACGCCGCGGACGCGGAGGCCCTGCGCGATGCCATCGCGGCGGGGACGTTCTCGGTCAGCGCCGTCGATCGCAAGCCGACCAAGCGTAACCCGTACGCACCGTTCACCACGTCGTCGCTGCAGCAGGACGCCTCGTCTCGCCTCGGCTTTTCGCCCAGCCGCACCATGCAGATCGCGCAGCGGCTATACGAAGACGGCGTCATTACCTATATGCGAACCGATGGCGTGCAGATGGCGCCCGAGGCGATCGACCAGGCACGCCGCGCCATCGTCAAGGAATTCGGTGCCGACTACGTGCCGGAGAAGGCCCGTATCTACCAGACCAAGGCGAAGAACGCCCAGGAGGCCCACGAGGCCATCCGCCCCACCGACATGTTCCGCCACCCGAACACGCTGCGCGGCAATGACGAGCAGTTCAAGCTCTACGAGCTGATCTGGAAGCGCACGCTGGCAAGCCAGATGCGCTCCGCCGAGATCGAGCGCACCACGGCCGACATCACGGTGTTCGCCACCAGCCGCGACATAGCGCTGCGCGCCGTCGGCTCCGTCGTCACCTTCCCCGGCTTCCTCGCTCTCTATGGCGTCGAGGCGAAGTCCGACCGCGCCGATGATGCCGAAGACGACGAGGATAGCCGCGAGCTGCCGCTGCTTTCGGTAGGCGACCGCCCGAAGCTCGAAGAAGCGCTGATCGAGCAACATTTCACCCAGCCGCCGTCGCGCTATTCCGAAGCCAGCCTGATCAAGAAGATGGAAGAGCTCGGCATCGGCCGGCCCTCCACCTACGCCGCGACCATGTCGGTGCTGCAGGACCGCAACTACGTGCGACTCGAGAAGCGCGTCCTGATCCCCGAGGATCGTGGCCGCATCGTCACTGCGTTCCTCGAGAGTTTTTTTAACCGCTATGTCGAGTACGGCTTCACCGCCGCCCTCGAGGAACAGCTCGACCTGATCTCCGATGGCAAGCTCGCCTGGAAGGACGTGCTGCGGGCCTTCTGGACCGAGTTCCACAAGCACGTAGAGGACATCAAGGACCTCCGCGTCTCGGAAGTGCTCGATGCGCTCAACGATATGCTGGCCGACCATATCTTCCCGGCCCGCCCTGATGGCTCCGATCCGCGCCACTGCCCTAACTGCGGCACCGGCCAGCTCTCGCTGAAGCTGGGCAAGTTCGGCGCCTTCATCGGTTGCTCGAACTACCCTGAGTGCCGCTACACACTGCAGCTCAGCGATGCTGCCGCCGGTGGCGCCTCGGAGGCTGGTTCGGGCGACGGCATCATCGGCACCGATCCTGAGAGCGGGCTGGACGTGCTCTTGAAGTCCGGCCGCTTCGGGCCATATGTCCAGTTGGGCGAAGGCGATGAGCCGAAGCGTTCGTCGCTGCCCAAGGGCTGGTCACAGGAAAGCCTGACGCTCGAAAAAGCGTTGCAGCTCCTGTCCCTGCCTCGCGAAGTCGGCCTTCACCCCGAATCGGGCAAGCCAATCAGCGCTGGTCTCGGCCGCTATGGGCCGTTCGTCCTGCATGACGGCAAATACGCCAACCTCCCCGATGTCGAGGAAGTGTTCACAGTCGGCCTCAACCGCGCCGTCGATTTGATCGCGCAGAAGGCTGCCGGTGGCGGGCGTTTCGGCCGCGGCAGTGGCGCTACCCCGGCCGCGATCCAGACCTTCGAGCACGATGCGGGACCGATCTCGGTGCGCGCCGGCCGCTATGGGCCGTACGTGAATCAGGGCAAGGTGAACGCCACATTGCCCAAGACGCTGAAGCCCGAGGACATCACCCTCGAGCAGGCGCTGGAGTTGATCGTCGCCAAGGGTGGCGCCACTCCGAAGAAATCCTCGTCGCGCACTGCTGCTGCCAGAAAGCCGGCGGCGAAGAAGGCAGCGACGACCAAGAAACCCGCGGCCAAGGCCAAGACTGCTGCTAAGGCAGCAGCCAAGCCGAAAGCCGCCAGCAAGAAGATCAAGGCGGAGTATCCCGCCTAAAAGAAAGACACAATGGCCAGAGCGCCACGTACAGTTACGAAAACTAGGACCCGGCCCAAGGCCGCGCAGAAAACTCCTGCCCGGCAGTTCGAGGTGGGCGCCCTCCCTTCACGGGAGGCCGTCCTCGAGGCGATGGCACAGTTCCCCGATCTCGATGGCAAGCGCGACCTCGCGCGCCATTTCGGTATCAGGGGCGACCTGCGCACCCCGTTCAAGGTGCTGCTCAAGGAGATGGAGGGCGAGGGCCACCTCTCCCGGACGCGCAAGCAGATCCGCCGAACAGCCGCACTGCCCGCCGTCACCGTCCTCGACATCCCGGCCGACGCCGACCCCGACGACCTTCACGCCTATCCTTCCCAGTGGAACGACGCCGAAGGCCTGGCGCCCCGCGTTTTGGTGAAATCGAGTTCGCGCGTTGCTCCGGCGCCCGGAGACCGCATCCTCGCCCATATCGATGTCGGCGAGGGCGAGTTGCCGCACTACTTCGCCCGACCGATGAAGATCCTCGAGAAGCCGCGCCGCGGCCAGATTGGCATCGTCCGCAAGGACGAGGACGGCGCGCGCCTGATGCCGATCGACCGCAAGTCCAAGGAGATGCGGATCGACACTAGCGACCTGAAGGACGCCGGCGACGGTGACCTGGTCGAAGTCGAGGTGAAGTTCACCGGCCGTCTGATGATCCCCAAGGCGCGAGTCACCAACGTCATCGGTAATCCGAGGTCCGAGGGCGCGGTTTCGATGATCGCCATCCACAACCTCGAAATCCCTTACCGCTTCCCGGCCGCCGTGACCAAGGAAGCCGAGGCGGCCAAGGAGGCCACCCTCAAGGGCCGGGAGGACTGGCGCCATATCCCCCTCGTCACCATCGACCCGCACGACGCCAAGGACCACGACGACGCGGTCTATGCCGAGCCGGACGCCGATCCGAAGAACGAGGGCGGCCACATCGTCACGGTCGCCATCGCCGACGTCGCGGCCTATGTCAGGCCGGGCACGGTCCTCGACCGCGAAGCCTATGTCCGCGGCAACTCGGTCTACTTCCCCGACCGCGTCGTGCCGATGCTGCCCGAGCGCATCTCGAACGACCTCTGCTCGCTGAAGGAAGGCGAGAACCGCCCGTCGCTCGCCGTTCGCATGGTGATAGGCGCCGACGGCAGGAAACACTCGCACAGCTTCCACCGCGTGCTGTTCCGCTCCGCAGCCAAGCTCAGCTACCAGCAGGCGCAGGCGGCCATCGATGGCCGGCCGGACGAAAAGACCGGGCCGATCCTCGAGGGCATTCTCAAGCCGCTCTGGGCTGCTTATGCGGTGATGGCGGCGGCACGCGACAAGCGCGGTCCGCTCGACCTCGACCTGCCCGAACGCAAGATCATCCTCGATGCCAAGGGCATGGTCATCGACGTCCGCGTGCCCGAGCGGCTCGCCGCGCACCGCCTCATCGAAGAGATGATGATCGCCGCCAATGTCGCGGCTGCCGAGACGCTCGAGAAGCACAGCCAGGCGCTGATCTACCGCGTCCATGACGAGCCGAGCGACGAGAAACTCACTGCTCTCAAGGACTTTCTGGCGTCCCTGTCGCTACCCGCCCCCAAGGGCGCTGGCGTTAAGCCCGTCGACTTCAACCGCATCCTCGACAAGGCCCGCAACGACGGCAAGATCCAGCAGGTTTCGGAGATCATCCTCCGCACCCAGGCGCAGGCCGAGTACTCGGCCGAGAACTATGGACATTTCGGCCTCAACCTTGACCGCTACGCTCACTTCACCTCCCCGATCCGCCGCTATGCCGACCTGATCGTCCACCGCGCCCTGATCAGCGCGCTGCGGTTCGGTACCGACGGCCTCAGCGAAGCCGAGGAAGGCAAGCTGCCGGGAATCGCCGAACACATCTCGCAGACGGAGCGTCGCGCCATGCTGGCCGAGCGCGAGACCGTCGACCGTCTCCTGGCGCAGTTCCTCGCCGACAAGGTTGGGGCGGAGTTCGACGCCCGAGTCTCCGGCGTCACCCGTTCGGGTCTGTTCGTCCGGCTGAAGGATACCGGTGCGGACGGTTTCATCCCCGCGTCCACAATCGGACAGGACTATTATCGTTTCGTCGAGGAAATGCAGGCGATGGTCGGCGACAACACGGGCGAAACCTTCCGCATCGGCGACGATGTACGAGTCAAGCTGGTGGAAGCAGCCCCAATTGCTGGCGCTCTACGGTTTGAACTCTTGAGTGACGGCAGCCGCGGCGTTCCGTCATCTGGTGGACGGGGCCGCAAAGGACCATCTACCGGCAGAGGCAAGGCGGGCGCCTATCGGAAGTTCGCCAGAAGGAAGTGATGACGATGGCGGTCGAAGTCCAGACTTTTCGCGAGCAGCGTTCAGTCGGCAAGGCAATCCTCAACGGGTTGATGTGCCGCTGCCCCAACTGCGGCAAGGGCAAGATTTTCGGTGGGTACCTCAAGGTCAACGATACCTGCTCCAGCTGCGGCGAGAAACTGTCGAGCGCTCGTGCCGACGACTTCCCCCCCTACATCGCCATCTTCATCGTCGGCCACGTGCTGATCGGCTGGATGCTGCACGCTGAAATGAGCGGGCCCGTCGATCCGATGTTCTATGTCTGGACGATGATTCCCGCTGCCATCCTGCTGCCACTTGTGATGCTGCCCTCGATCAAAGGTGGCGTCATCGGCCTGCAGTGGGCCAACTTCATGTACGGCTTCGACCCCAGCCGCGCCGATACGGCCAACAGCGACGTATGAGCTCCCGAGGCACGGTCGCTCCTCGTGACAGTGCCTTGACAATCGGCAGCAAATCCGTAGGTTGCGCCGAAATTCGCAGGGCCGATCGGCCGACCAGTTCAATGCCGCGCGAGAATGTCCGCGCGGCAAGCCGTTTCAAGGAACACCACCATGGCCAAAGCCGTATCCCTCAAGATCAAGCTGGTTTCGACCGCCGACACCGGTTTCTACTACGTGACCAAGAAGAACTCTCGTACCCAGACCGAGAAGCTCTCGTTCAAGAAGTACGACCCCGTTGTGCGTAAGCACGTCGAGTTCAAGGAAGCCAAGATCAAGTAGTCAGGCGGTAACGCCGGTTTCAGAAGCCCCGCGCCTCGGCGCGGGGCTTTTGTTTTCCACAGGGCGTAATGCGCATCACGAATGCAGAACGCCCGCTCCGGTATGAGGAGCGGGCTTTCTGAAAGGTGGCCGGTCCGCAGCGGTATGTCGAAGAGGCCACTCTTGACCACTGCGGACCAGCCTCCCTACGGACCCAGGAGTTGCGGCGGACCTGAGGAGAACCGTAGGGATTTGCTGTGAACTGCCGCTCAACGCTGGGCACCAGTCCGTTAGGCGCAACCTATACAAGACCTTGTCCGGCTTGGAAGTCCAAGGCGGTAACGTAACTAATCGGTAACCTTAATCCTCCCAGCGGCTTGGGAGAAATCAAATCATGCGGCGTCGAATACGACTCGATTGCGGCCTTCGCGCTTGGCGCGGTAGAGGGCCACGTCGGCACGTTTCAGCATGACTTCGGGCGTGTCCGTGTCGCTCTCGTTGAGGGCGAGGCCCACTGAGATGGTCACCGACAGCGGCCGGGCACTACTAGTGGCAAAGCCCTTTTCCGCCACGGCCTGACGCACGCGCTCTGCGACACCCTGGGCTTGCCGCCAGTCGGTATCGGGCATCAGCACCACGAATTCCTCGCCACCGAAGCGGCAGGCCAGGTCAACACCGCGGATATTGCGACGGAGCCGATCGGCGAACTCACGCAGGACCGAGTCGCCCACGTCGTGGCCATGCGTGTCGTTGACCGACTTGAAGAAGTCCATGTCGATCAGCATCACCGCCATGTCGCGGTCCTGTTGCTGCGTCTTCTCTAGCATCAGCGACAGGTGACGGTCAAAGTAGCGCCGGTTGTAGAGGCCGGTGAGTTCGTCGGTGACCGCCAGGGCGAGCGTGTTGGTGACGCTCTGGCGCAACTCGACGGCATAGCGCTGCCGCCTGATCTGGGTCCGGACGCGGGCCAGCAACTCGTTGCGCTCCACTGGGCGCATAATGAAGTCGTTGACGCCGAGGTCAAGGCCGCGAACGACACGTGGGCGATCGTCTTCCTCGGCGATCAGGATGATCGGCAACGTGCGGGTCAGTTCGGCAGTGCGCATCTGCGAGCAAACGCGAAGCGGGTCGAAGTCGCCCAGCGCCATCGACACCAGCACCAACTCGTACTCGCCGCCCGACACCGCCAGCGCAGCGTCGGCGGGACTTGAGAGAATGTCGATACGGTTGCCGGTCGCTAGGTAGCCGCGGATTCGCTCGGCCTGCCGCGGGTCGCTATCGACCACCAGGATCGAGCCGCCTTCGGAGCTGACCGCGTCCATGGCGCGCATCGCGTCCTCGATAGCGATCTCCTGCCCGGTCAAAGCGCGGGCACGCAGCTCGTCGGTCAGGGCCTTGAGGCGAACCAGGCTCTTGACGCGCGCCATCAGCTGCACGTCGTCGACCGGTTTGGTGAGGAAATCGTCGGCGCCAACCTCGAGGCCGTGCACGCGGTCGGATGGCTGGTCCAGGGCGGTCACCATCAGCACCGGAATGTGGCTGGTATGGCGGTCGGTCTTCAGCCGGCTGCAGACCTCGAAGCCGTCCATGCCGGGCATCATCACGTCGAGCAGGATGATGTCGACATCGCCACGATGACAGATCTCCAGCGCCTCGGGACCCGAAGAGGCCGTCAGCACATCGTAATACTCAGCCGAAAGGCGCGCCTCGAGCAGACGCACATTCGTCGGAATATCGTCGACGATCAGCACGCGCGCCGTCAAAGACCATCAACCCCACGATTTCGGGAAACGCCCGCTCCGCCAGCTAGTTGGCGGGACCAATGTAGCGGGCAATGGTTTCCAAAAAGTGAGGCACGGAGATAGGTTTGCTGATGTAGCCCTCGCATCCGCCCTGCAGGATGCGTTCCTCGTCGCCCTTCATCGCAAAAGCGGTGACGGCGATGACGGGAATCGACTGCAGTTCGTCGTCTTCCTTGAGCCACTTGGTGACAACCAGGCCCGAAACTTCGGGCAGTTGGATGTCCATCAGGATCAGGTCGGGGCGATGCGCTCGTGCAAGGTCGAGCGCCTCCAGCCCGTTGCGGGTCTGGATCACCGAATATCCGCGCGATTCAAGCAGATCGTTGAAGAGCTTCATGTTGAGCTCGTTGTCTTCGACGATCATGACGGTCTTTGGCATTGCGACTCGGCTATTGCCCCGCAGGGAGCGGAAGACACTCGTCTAGTGCCCGAATTCCAGAGTAACATCAATGACGTTACGAAAGCGCGAACCGTGCCCAGATCCATCGAACTGACCTCCCAGACTCTTGGCGAAATGTGCCTTGGCTACCTCGCGGAAAATCCCACGCAACTCGCCGAGTTCATGGGGCTCACTGGCTATTCGCCCAATGGGCTGCGCAAGGTCGCGGGCACGCCCGAACTCGATTCCGGTCTCATCGACTATTTTGCCCAGAACGAGCCGCTGCTGCTCGCGCTGTGCGCCAACAACAACTTTCGTCCGGACGATTTCATGCGCGTCTGGGCGAAGCTCAACCCGTCTGGGTGACATGCTCAGCCTCTGCCGCGATTGCCTCGAGACGAACCGCAGCCCGGAGCGCCCCCAGCGCTGCCGGCACTGCGGCTCGCCACGACTGATCGCCCATGAGGAACTGGGCGCGCTGAGCATCGCCCACGTCGATTGCGATGCCTTCTACGCCTCGGTCGAAAAGCGCGACGACCCGAGCCTCGTCGACAAACCGCTGATCATCGGCGGCGGCGTGCGCGGCGTCGTCTCCACCTGCTG
>Ga0209512_1003714_pt1 | contig 14158 bp, 17 predicted proteins | sample frozenSSSSmetaG_FD_184142 | JGI IMG/M metagenome (GOLD analysis project Ga0209512, IMG submission 184142) | Glacier valley bacterial and archeal communities from Borup Fiord, Nunavut, Canada, to study Microbial Dark Matter (Phase II) -... | ecosystem: Environmental > Aquatic > Freshwater > Ice >... | reverse complement strand
GTACAAACCATTCATCGGCTGGGTTTTTCCAAATGCCGCCTGAGCATTGCCATTCCGCGTGGCAACGACTGGTCGGGCCTGAGCAGTCTGAACGGTAAGAACATTGCCACCTCATACCCCAATTTGCTGGGTAAATACCTCGGTGAGCAGGGCGTTATGGCCCATATCCACGAAATCAGCGGTTCGGTCGAAATTGCGCCGGGCATTGGCCTGGCCGAAGCCATCTGCGACATTGTCAGCTCGGGCAGTACACTGCTGAGCAACGGGTTGCAGGAGGTAGAGACCATTTTCCGATCCGAAGCCGTGCTGATTGCCCCACCCAGCCTGATCGAGGAGAAACAGGCTCTGGTCGACAAGCTGCTGTTTCGTATCAAGGCTGTGCAGGTGGCCAAAAACAACAAATACATTGTTCTCAACGCGCCCAATCACGCCCTGGAAAAAATTACGTCCCTCCTGCCCGGCATGCGCAGCCCAACCATAACCCCGCTGGCAACCAAAGGCTGGAGTTCGGTGTATTCGGTACTGAACGAGAACGAATTCTGGGAAAACATAGAAGCCATCCGGGCCGCCGGCGCCGAAGGCATTTTGGTCATCCCAATCGAGAAAATGATCTATTGAATTTAAAATGAACATCATCCCCTACCCCAACCGCGCCGAGTGGCCCGCGCTGCTGGCCCGGCCCATGCAGTCAACGCAGCAGATTGAGACCGTAGTCGCTCCCATTATGGCTCAGGTACGGGCAGAGGGTGACCCGGCTCTGGTTGCGCTGACGAAGAAATTCGATAACGTTGATTTAACCGCCAATGGACTGGAAGTCAGTACCGACGAACTCGATGCCGCCGAAGCACAGCTATCCGACGAGCTGAAAGACGCCATCCGACAGGCGTATCAGAACATCCGGGTCTTTCACGAAGCGCAGAAACAGCCGGTTCAAAAAATAGAAACCATGCCCGGCGTTACCTGCTGGCGCAAAAGTGTGGGCATCGAGCGGGTGGGACTGTACGTTCCCGGTGGCACGGCTCCGCTATTTAGCACCGTGCTGATGCTGGGCGTTCCGGCGCAACTGGCGGGTTGCCGCGAGGTAGTGCTGTGTACACCCGGCAATCACCCGGCCATTTTCTTCGCGGCCCGTCTCGTGGGCGTCACGCGGGTGTTTCGGCTGGGCGGGGCGCAGGCCATTGCGGCCATGACCTACGGCACCGCATCAGTACCACGCGTCGATAAGATTTTTGGTCCGGGCAACCAGTACGTTACGGCGGCCAAGATGCTGGCCGCCAAAGAAGGCATGGCCATCGACATGCCCGCCGGTCCGAGCGAGGTAGCCGTTTATGCCGATGATACCGCCGTGCCGTCGTTCGTGGCGGCTGACTTGCTCTCGCAGGCCGAACACGGGGCCGACTCGCAGGTGCTGCTGGTATCGACCAGTAAAAAACTGGTCAACAGCGTTAACCTGACCATTGGCTCGCAGTTGAGCAGACTCCCCCGGCGCGGAGTAGCCGCCAAAGCCTTAGCCAACAGCAAAGCCATTCTGGTAGACACGCAGCAGGATGCTATTGACCTGCTGAATCAGTATGCCGCCGAACACCTGATTTTGAGCGTTGCCGATGCCGAAGCCGTGGCGGACAGGATCATCAACGCCGGGTCTATCTTTCTGGGCAACTACACGCCCGAGTCGGCGGGTGACTACGCGTCGGGTACCAACCACACACTACCCACCAACGGCTTTGCACGGGCCTACAGTGGCGTATCGCTGGACAGCTTCGTCAAAAAAATCACCGTTCAGCACATTACGCCCGAAGGGCTACAGGCTCTCGGCCCCGTGGTAGAAGTCATGGCCGAGGCCGAATCGCTCGACGCGCACAAGCGGGCCGTGAGCCTGCGGCTGGCCAGTCTGCACGACACGGTTCCGGGCTGATTTTCATTATCTTGCTGAAAAAAGACAAGCTATGAGCCAGTTAGTGATTGAAATGGATTCTGATGAAGGTGAGGCTTTACTACTCCAATTGCTTCCGCGTTTAAGCGGACGGTTGGTTGAACGTAAGCAGGTCACTCCCAGAGAACGATTGAGCGCGGTATTGGAGCGTATCATTCAAGCCGGAGGGGGGGGCAAGTCGTTTGGCGATCCATCAGAATGGCAGCGCGAAATTCGTAGTGAAGAGCGGGTACTTGATGGCCGGGAGGAATGATACTCGACAGTAACATCCTTATCTATTCCATAAAGCCTGAATATGTCTCGTTAGCCCGCTACCTTCAGGCCAATGAGGATGTGGTTCGGGTTTCACTGTTCTCAACCCTCGAAGTGCTGGGTTTCAATCGGTTATTACCGGAAGACAAACAACTTTTTGAGGAGTATTTCCAAAGTGCGGAGATCCTGCCTATTACCAGCAGTATCGTTACTCAAGCCATCCGGCTCAAGCAGCAACGTAAACGTTCGCCCGGCGACGCCATCATTGCGGCTACCGCTCTGATCTACGAGTTGCCCGTCCTGACGAACAATACCACCGATTTCCTGACTATACCCGGCCTGCGGGTCATTGCGCTGGCCGACATTCTGCATCCGTGATCAACCTGCCTGCCCTCCGCGCCGATACACCCGGCACCCAGTACGTTACCCATTTTAACAGTGCCGGGGCCTCGCTCATGCCGCAGCCGGTAATCGATGCCATTACGGGCCACATTGCGCTCGAAGCACAGATGGGCGGGTACGAAGCCGCCGAACTTCGTAAAGATGCCATCCGGGGCTTTTACACCGCCACCGCCGATCTGCTGAACGCGAAGCCGGAGAATATTGCCGGGACGTCCAACGCCACCGATGCCTACGCCCGCGCCCTATCGGCCATTCCGTTCAGGCGGGACGACGTTATCCTGACCACCAACAATGACTACGTCTCCAACCAGCTCGCCTTTCTGTCGCTACAAAAACGCTATGGCATCCGCGTGGTCCGGGCCGAAGACGAACTCAATAATGGCGTGTCGGTAGATGATATGGCCGCTAAAATACGGGAGTTGAGGCCCCGGCTGGTGGCCGTCACCCATGTACCGACCAACTCCGGGCTGGTGCAGCCGGTGGCGGCAATTGGGGCGTTGTGCCGGGAACATGACGTGCTGTATCTGGTGGATGCCTGCCAGTCGGTGGGGCAGTTACCGGTGGATGTGATGCAGATACAGTGCGATTTTTTGAGTGCTACCTGCCGCAAGTTTCTGCGTGGCCCGCGCGGGATAGGTTTCCTCTACGTATCGGACCGGGTGCTGCAGGACGGGTACGCGCCCCTGTTCGTTGATCTGCATGGCGCAGGCTGGGAATCGGCCAACACGTTTCGGCTGGAGCCAACGGCAGTGCGGTTTGAGGATTGGGAGTTTTCGTACGCGCTGGTACTGGGTGCCGCCGAAGCCCACCGGTACGCCCTGACTGTGGGGCTAGAAAACATTGCACAGCGGAACGCCGAACTCTGTGCGACACTACGCCCCAAACTAAGCGCGTTGCCCGGCGTTCGGCTACTGGACGAAGGAACGCATCTGTCCAGCATCATCACCCTCGTCAGCGACCATAAACCGGCTGCCAGATTGAAAACGCGCCTATTGACCGAACACATCAATACGTCACTGAGCGTGTATGGCGGGGCTATCATAGATTATGGGCGAAAAGGCATGACCACAGCCGCCCTGCGTATCTCGCCCCATTATTTCAACACCGGCGAAGAAATGGACCGACTGGTCGATACGCTCAGCGATGCTTTATGGTAAAACTTAACGGTTTCCCCTTTTTTGCCCCATGAAAACCATCGCTGATCTGCTGTTGCTGGGCGACCCGCGCCTGTACGAAACCTGCGAACCCGTGCGCCCCGACGAATTGCCCCTTGTACCGGGCTGGGTAGCCGATTTACACGCTGTGATGGAAGACATACGCGCCACATACCGGTTTGGCAGGGGCATTGCAGCCCCGCAGCTCGGTATCATGAAACGACTATTTTATCTCAATACAGACCGTCCCCGCGTCCTTATCAATCCCGAACTGGTTGATTTGAGCGACGAAACCGACGAACTCTGGGACGACTGCATGAGTTTCCCAAACCTTCTGGTACGCGTTCAGCGCCATCGGCGGCTTACCATCACCTACCGCGACCAACACTGGCAACCTCATACCTGGCCCGTAACAGACTGGCGCACAGCCGAACTGATTCAGCACGAATATGACCACCTCAATGGTATACTGTGCACCATGCGGGCCATTGATAAGCAGGCATACCGGTGGCGGCCAACGCCGTAACTAACGCAGGATAGATCCACCGTCATTTCGGATTGGTAAACAATAGTAGAACAAATGTCTACTCAGCTCAGGGGCATGTATTGCTGACCGTAGAGACGGCGAACTTTATCGCGGGTTCGTTTGAGTCGCATCTTCACCGCACTTTCTTTCAGGGCGAAGCGCTCGGCAATGGCGCGGATGTCAAGGCCATCTTCATACTTCAGGCGCAACATTTCGGTTTCGTCGGGCGAAATAGACTGTAGAATCAGCGACAACTGCTGAAACTGTATTTCCAGCAGCTCCTTATCGGTGTTATCAGTGGCTGCACGGTCATAATCCGGTCCAATTTCAATCAGAGAGATTCGGCTGGCGGTCCGTAGCTGATCCATACAATAATTATAGGAGATGGAATACAGCCAGGTCGAGAAGGTAGCCTGCTCGCGGAAATTGCTCAGATTGCCGTGTACACGCAGAAAAATGTCGTGCGTAAAGTCCTCGGCTTTCGTCGTGTCTTTGATTAGCGACAGGCACCGCCGATAAACTTTGGTTACGTACCGGTTGTAGAGCGCTCCAAAATAATTACTCTCCTCGGTACTTAGGTGCATACGAATTAGTTCTTCATCCTTCAATTGATGATGGTTCATGGCATTTATGAGAGTATATGAGATATGGGTTAGTTATTATCTACACCACCTGTATTTTGGCACTTTACCCGAAAAATCTTAATTAATTCAAGGTAAAGCGCTGTACATATACTTGCGTTGTCGATAACAAGGGTAAAGTAAGGTATTTAGCCGTAAGTCAGGTAGCTTACGTATTCTGTAGAGTGTAAGATTTATTTTTCGGTATGTCAGCTAACCCTCGGGAGTACGAGCGTCTTTGATTAGAGCCTTTCTAGTACAGGATGTCGATATAAGCGTACCTTTGCCATATTCTTTAGCGCATCAGCGATGCCATAACCAGGCATCCTGACGAGGAAAAAACAAGTTCTGCACTAACACAATATATCGCTGCTGGTTATAAGGGTATCTGCCCTTTATTAACCCAGCATCAGTTTTTTACTACACTATGGTTCCAAACGACGAACTCATACGGATCATTGACCTGCTTAATACAACCTACGAGAGCGAGGAAGCCTGGCATGGCCCCTCGGTGGTTGAGGTCCTGCGCGAAGTAACGCCCGAACTGGCTGGTCGACGGGTTACGCCCAACACGCATACCATTGCCGAACTGGTTTTTCATATGACAAGCTGGCGTATTTTCTGCGTAAAAAAGATGCAGGGAGACGCTGATTTTGACATTACCACGCCCGCCAAAGATTTTGGTGCCTTACCCGATCGAATCGATGGTTTTGAGTGGGAAGCCCTTCAAATGGAACTGAGTCTGAGTCAGGAAGAGCTAATCAACGAGTTAGACAAACGCGACGACGATGAGTTTCTGGAAGATATCGTTCCCGGCCGTGGCTATACCTACTATGACATGCTGCACGGCATTGTCAACCATGACCTGTATCATACGGGACAGATCATGATTCTCAAAAAAATACTTCAGGTTGGTCGGGCAGGAGTACCTCTTCAGGAAGAAGACGACCCCTACGGCTCCCCCTTTGGCCAAAGCCGCGAAAACGACGACTATTATTGATTTGGAGCCGGTACGCTTCGGCATACCGACTCCGAATTCACTCATTCTATCATTCACAATTGAACTTCTGGCTCGTTAAATCAGAACCCGATACGTACGGGTGGCATCATTTCACGGAGCAGGGGCGCGCTGTTTGGGATGGCGTTCGCAACTATCAGGCACGTAATAATCTGCGGGCCATGCAACCCGGCGATCAGGTCTTATTTTACCACAGCGTTACCAGACCCGGGGTGGTAGGTCTGGCCAAAGTTGTACGCGGAGCCTATCCCGACCCTACCGTAGCCGACGATCCGGCGCAAACAAAGTTTGGCTGGGTAGTGGTTGATCTGGAGCCGGTCATGGCGTTAAGCAAACCCGTTACCCTTTCGCAAATCAAGGCTGAACCACTCCTGGCCAATATGGGTCTTATCAAACAGTCACGCCTGTCGGTGATGCCTGTTCGCACCGACGAGTTTGAACTGATCCTGAAACTTGGACAATCAATTGTGAATGAGCGAATGGGCGAATGAGTGAATACCTCCGGCGGCATACTACTCGCGCCAGCCTATTCACTCATTCGCCCATTCACTCATTCGCCCATTACAATATGCAGCTAATAACCCCCGCCCCCTGGTCTGACTACGAACTGATTGACTCCGGCAAGTTTACCAAACTCGAGCGATTCGGCCTCTACGTTCTGGCCCGACCCGAACCACAGGCGATCTGGGATAAATCGTTGTCTGATGCTGAGTGGGATCAACGCGCCCACGCTACGTTCACCCGCGACCGCCAGTCGCCGGAACGGGGCGACTGGCAGATCAAACCCACCATGCGCGATCCCTGGACGATTGCGTTTCAGCAGCAGGGATTGAATCTGACGTTTAAACTGGCGCTGACAACGTTTAAGCATGTGGGTATTTTTCCCGAACAGGCTAACAACTGGGCGTATATCTACGATCAGATCAGGGCGTTTAACATGCCTCAGCCGAAGGTTCTGAACCTGTTTGCCTACACGGGTGGGGCATCGCTGGCGGCCCGGCAGGCAGGTGCCGACGTAACGCACGTCGACGCCGTGAAACCGGTCATCAGCTGGGCGCGCGAGAATATGGAACAGAGCGGTCTGGATAACGTACGCTGGGTAGTTGACGATGCCGTTAAGTTTGTGAAGCGCGAACTACGGCGGGGTAATCGGTACAATGGCATCATTCTGGACCCACCCGCCTACGGGCGCGGTCCCGACGGCGAAAAATGGGTGCTGGAAGAACAACTCAACGACCTGCTCAAGGCCTGCACCGCTTTGCTGGACGATACCCGTTTCTTTTTCATCATTAATCTGTATTCGCTGGGGTTTTCGTCGCTGATTCTGGACAACCTCATGCGGCAAACAGCAGACTCGGTACCCAACGCCGAGTGGGGTGAATTGTACCTGACCGACAACTACCACAAACGCCTGCCGCTGGGCGTATTCTACCGGTTCAGCTCTGTATCTTTGCTCAATGAGTAAGTCGATGCGCCGTTGCTTAGTCCTTCTTTTGAGCGGATTGTGTCTCGCCTGTGGCCCGGATGACCGGCAGTCAGCGCGCATACCAGCCTATCCCAGACCGGATGATAGCAGCCGGGTAACGGGTACACTGAATGCGCTGACCCGGATTATCAATACGTCATCTCCTGCTTCAGCGTATGCCAAACGAGCCGCACTTTTTCTGACGCTCGGGCAGCCAGCCAAATCTCTCGACGACATAAACGAAGCCATTAACCGTAACGCCAATGCCGGGTCGTACTACCTGACCCGGGCGCAGGTTCTGCGCGAATTGCGGCAGCCCGCCAACGCCCTTGCCGATGCGCAGCGCGCCGAAATTCTTGGCATCAACTCGCCCGAATTATACACGCTACAGGGCGATCTGCTCCAGCAGCAACAGCAGTACGATAAGGCCCGACTGTATATTGCCAAAGCCCTGCAGATGGCTCCTTACGATGGTGAAGCTTATTTTTTTACGGGACTGATGGCTGCCAGACAGGGTGATACCGCGCGGGCTATTGAGCTTTATCAGCGGTCGCTGCAACTCAAACCGCGTTATCTGGAGACGTATAATCAACTGGCCACGGTGTACAGGGTGCTGGGTAATCTGGACGCGGCTATGGCCTACAATGGGCAGGCGATTCGGTATTTCCCCAATAATGCCCGGCTCCAGTACGGACGGGGGCTTATTTACCACGCTACCAACCGGCTCGACAGTGCCATGTTTTGCTACCAGCGTACCCTTGTATTGCAACCCGGATATTATCAGGCCCATTTCCAGATGGGTCTCATCAGCCAGAAATACCGCAACTATTACACCGCCCTGACTAACTACCAGAAAGTACAGCAACTGCGTCCCCAGTTTCCCCGGATCGACACCTACATTGGCTACTGCTACGAACAGCTGCGGCAGTACGATCAGGCCATTACGGCTTACACCAAAGCCACCCAGCAAAACCCCGGAGACCGGCAGGCATCCGCTGGTTTATGGAGGTCAACACGCCGGCAGTACGTCGGATATCCGGCTAACCCCGTACTTTTGCCCGAAGAGTCCTTGCCAGAAACAGCCATTAAACGGGCCAGATCCGATACGTCCCGGATCATGATCCAACCGATAGAACCCCGGACGCGGGTACTGTCGGGTCATAGCGACTCTCTCCAGCGAACGGTGAAGCCAATAAACTGAGTTCTATTCTATTTCTGCACGAGGCACGATACTTGCGCAGAACCATTACGCAGCCTGCAGTTGTAGGCAGGCCGCAGAAACCAATAAACCAACCAACCAATGATTGCGCAGGACCAACAAATCCGCGTGACGCTGCCCGACGGGAGCGTTCGAGAATACCCAAAAGGAGCAACGGGACTGGACATTGCCACCCAAATCAGCGAAGGGCTGGCCCGGAACGTACTGGCTGCCCGTGTCAACGGCAAGGTGCAGGATGCCACCGCTCCCATCCATGAAGATGCTCAGGTGCAACTCCTGACCTGGAACGATACCGATGGCAAAGCCACGTTCTGGCACTCGTCCGCCCACTTATTGGCCGAAGCCCTCGAAGCGTTGTATCCCGGTACGAAATTCGGCATCGGCCCGGCCATAGAAACAGGTTTTTACTACGACGTTGACCTCGGTGGTCAATCGTTTTCGCAGGAAGACTTCAAGAAAGTAGAAGATAAAATGCTGGAACTGGCCCGTCAAAAACAGGCATACACCTGCAAACCAGTCAGCAAAGCCGACGCCATCACGTATTTTGAAGAGAAAGGCGATCCCTATAAGCTCGACCTGATTGACGGTCTTGAAGACGGTAGCATCACATTTTATACACAGGGCAACTTTACCGACCTCTGCCGGGGACCACACATCCCGAACACGGGCTTTATCAAAGCAGCCAAGCTTATGAACGTGGCCGGTGCCTATTGGCGGGGCGACGAAAAAAATAAGCAGCTTACCCGTATCTACGGCGTTACGTTTCCCAAGCAAAAGGAACTCGACGAATATTTGCACCTGCTCGAAGAAGCTAAAAAGCGCGATCATCGCAAGCTTGGTAAGGAACTCGACCTGTTCGCTTTTTCGGAGAAAGTTGGGGCTGGTTTGCCACTGTGGCTGCCCAAAGGAGCCATGTTGCGTGAGCGGCTGGAGAATTTTCTTCGGAAGGCCCAGACGCGGGCCGGGTACCTGCCCGTGGTGACGCCCCACATTGGCAGCAAGCAGCTTTACGTTACGTCAGGCCACTGGGACAAGTACGGCGAAGATTCGTTTCAGCCCATCAAAACGCCTGACGAAAACGAGGAGTTCTTGCTGAAACCCATGAACTGCCCGCACCACTGCGAAATCTATAAAACCCGCCCCCGCTCCTACCGCGACCTTCCCCTGCGGCTGGCCGAGTTCGGTACGGTGTATCGTTACGAGCAATCGGGTGAGTTGCACGGCCTCACCCGGGTGCGGGGCTTTACGCAGGACGACGCCCACATCTTCTGCCGCCCCGATCAGGTTAAAGAAGAATTCATGAAAGTAATTGACCTGGTGCTGTACGTATTTAAATCGCTGGGTTTCAACGAGTACAGTGCGCAGATTTCGCTCCGTGACCCCAATAACAAAGCCAAATACATCGGCTCAGATGAGCTGTGGGAGAAAGCCGAATCAGCCATCATCGAGGCAGCCGCCGAAAAAGAGCTGAAAACCGTTACCGAACTCGGCGAAGCCGCTTTCTACGGCCCTAAACTCGATTTCATGGTGCGCGATGCGCTGGGCAGGAAGTGGCAGTTAGGTACGGTACAGATCGACTACAACCTGCCCAACCGTTTTGAGCTGGAGTACGTTGGGGCCGACAATCAGAAGCACCGTCCCGTCATGATCCACCGCGCACCGTTCGGGTCTATGGAGCGGTTCATTGCCATCCTGATCGAGAACACGGCGGGTAACTTCCCGCTCTGGCTCTCGCCCGATCAGATTTCGATTCTGCCCATCTCGGAGAAATACGAAGACTACGCCAACGAACTATTCTTCGCCCTTCAGGAACACGACATCAGGGGTGTAGTTGATCAGCGCGATGAGAAGATTGGCCGTAAAATCCGCGATGCCGAAATCAGTAAAGTACCCTTCATGCTGATTGTGGGTGAGAAAGAAGCCGCTGACCGGCAGGTATCCGTCCGTCGCAAAGGCCAGGGCGACGTGGGCACAATGTCTATCGACGAGTTCATAGCATTGTTTCAGGCTGAGGTTAAGGTTTAACTGGTCGATGTTTGATTGTTCAAGATTTATGGTCGAAACTTTGAACAGTTAGACGGCCCGTGCGTATATTCCCGAACTTTTTGAAGTAGGTCATGTTATCCAAACGAATCAAAATAGCACACTAAACACAAAATATGGCATTACCCCAACGCAGACCACCACGTCGCGTGGTTGAAGAACCGTACAAAGTAAATGAGCGCATCCTGGCCCGCGAAGTACGGGTGGTCGGTGAGAATGTAGAGCAGGGCGTCTATGAAACCAACAAGGCGCAGGCTATGGCAAAAGCCCAGAACCTCGATCTTGTGGAGGTATCGCCCAACGCCGTTCCGCCCGTTTGCCGTATTGTTGACTACTCCAAGTTCAAATACGAGCAGAAGAAGAAGCAGAAAGAAATCAAGGCCAACGCTACTAAAGTCGTCATCAAAGAGATTCGGTTTGGCCCCAACACCGACGATCACGACTTCGATTTCAAGCTCAAGCACGCCATCAACTTCCTGAAAGAAGGCGCTAAAGTGAAAGCCTACGTACAATTCGTTGGCCGGGCCATTGTTTTCAAAGACCGCGGTTTTCAACTGCTGGACCGGTTCTCCAAAGGACTTGAAGAGTACGGCAAGGTAGAATCTGAACCCAGACTCGAAGGTAAGCGCATGAGCATGTTTCTATCGCCAAAGGTGGTAGCGCCAAAAAAATAGTTTAACGGTTTACGGTACGCAGCTTACGCGGGCTAACACGATTGATTTCGTACGTCAGCCCGCGTAAACTGAATATCGTAAACCGTTTTTTCTTATCTTTGCGCCCTGTTTACTTATTTTACCACAATCAGCGGTTACGATAATGCCAAAAGTAAAAACCAATTCAGGTGCCAAGAAGCGATTTAAGCTGACCGGTACCGGAAAAATCAAGCGGAAGCACGCCTTCCACAGTCACATCCTGACTAAAAAGACGACCAAGCAAAAACGCAACTTAGTGCACGACACGCTGGTAGTTAAGGCAGACGAGCGTCGTATCAAGGCGTTGCTGAACGTCTAACCTGAGGCTTTCAACCTTAGGTTTCAGGATTAAAAAAGGATGCAGTAGCGTCCTGGTTTCACGTTTCACCCGACGAAAGGCCTTAAGTACAGTGGACAGTGACCAGTAATCAGTAACCAGTTCTTCGGATGGCGTAGCCATTGATAACTGCTCACTGATAACCGATAACTGCCTTGTCGCCTGTGTCAAAAAACAAAAAATTATGCCACGTTCCGTCAATCACGTAGCCTCACGGGCGCGTCGGAAAAAAGTAATGAAGCTTGCCAAAGGATTCTATGGCCGGCGCAAAAATGTATGGACGGTTGCCAAAAACGCCGTTGAGAAAGCCCTGCTGTATTCGTACCGCGACCGCCGGGCCAAGAAACGCGACTTCCGGAGTCTCTGGATTCAGCGCATTAACGCCGGAGCACGTCAACAAGGCATGTCGTACTCGGTTTTTATGGGTTCGCTCAGCAAAACGAACATCGAACTCAACCGTAAGGTGCTGGCCGATCTGGCCATGAACCACCCCGAAGCATTTGCTGCCGTGGTGAATCAGGTAAAGTAAACAGCTATGATTGAAACAGGAAAAGCCTAGCTGTATAGTCAGGCTTTTCCTGTTTTAATCGACTACAAACCAGGACCCCTTCTATGTCTGCACCACTTTGGTTTTAATACCAACCCGTTGGCCGGTTGTGGGCTGACCAAGCAGGTACACATCCATTTCGGATTGACCCACGTAAAACACCTGCCGGTTAGTAAGGGTCGTAGTGATAAAGGCATGCAGTTTCTGAAAACTGGCCGTGCGGGCATTCTCCTCGTCTCCGTACCAATCCTGCTCCGTCACTACGGGTTCCCAGAATTCTGCTTCGGGTCGTTCTTCCACGTAAACCGACGGGGGTAACATCTGCCAGTCTTTTATCTGGCTAACAGTAAGCGGCTCAGGCTGGTCGAGGTAACATGATACAGCTTCGAACGGCTCATCGGATTCGCTGGGGTAGAGCAAGTCCGTAAGAAGGGGAGAAACGGCCTGCTTGAATGGTTCATCATTTACTGGCGAACTGTTACGTTCAACGTCATTATTCGTCATAGCGGGGCTGTGTTTCGTCAGAAAAGGCAGGGTAAAAGTAGAACGCATTCAGCAAAAAGTTGTACAGGAACCCTACTTTTACGGATGAAATCAGTTTACATCGTTTACTAAACAAGAAAAATATGTTTGAAACATTAATGAATCTGGTACAGCAGCAGTCTGGCCAGGCAGTCGTGCAGAATCCGGCTATTCCGAACGAGAAGAACAACGATGTCATGCAGACCATCACCGAAAGTATCATGGGCGGTCTGGGTCAGCAGGCACAGGGCGGTGGTCTGGGCAATCTGCTCGGTATGGTCACGGGTGGTGGTCAGGGTGTGCAGGATAACCCGGTTACAAGTGGTGTGCAGCAGCACGTAGAGCAGAGTCTGATGCAGAAGCTGGGCATCTCTCCGGCGGTAGCCATGTCTGTAGCCAGTGCTGTAGTGCCAATGGTATTAAGCAAACTGATGCACAAAGCATCCGACCCCAATGACAATAGTATCGATGGAAACAGCATTCTTGGGGCTGCTACCGGCAATCAGGGTGTAGATTGGATGGGTATGGCAGGTTCGGCTATGGCTGATGGAAAACTCGATATGAACGACCTCATGCGTGTTGTTGGCCAACAGGGTGGCGGTGGTGGCCTGGGCGGAATGCTCGGCGGCCTGTTCGGAAAATAGTCGTCAACATTCAGTCCTTATTTTATAGTACAATCCCCGGCCATACGTAGCCGGGGATTTTTTTATCATAAAATGGCAACAAATCTACGATCTATCCACTGCGCGTTATTCATCACAAGCCGCTTACTGTTCACTGAGAAGCGTTTGAGTTAGCGATTTGAGGCTGAAAGATTCCGTCACTTTGGCCCGTAAAATCGGCATATACTGTCAATCTGACAGCAATTAGAATAAAACCACGGGCTGGCATTTGTATTGATGGGTAGGTAATGTCTGTCACTGAGACAGGCCTCAGAGCAAGAAACTAAACCATATAGAATTACTCATCATGGGAAAAATCATCGGTATTGACTTAGGCACCACAAACTCGTGCGTAGCCGTGATGGAGGGCAACGAACCCGTTGTTATCCCAAACAGCGAAGGTGCCCGCACCACGCCGTCGGTCGTGGCTTTCATGGACAATGGCAACGGTGAGCGCAAAGTTGGCGCACCCGCCAAACGTCAGGCTATCACCAACCCACACAATACGATCTCCTCTATCAAGCGGTTCATGGGGAAACGCTACAACGAGGTAACCAACGAAATCAAAAACGTTGCCTACAACGTAGAGAAAGGGCCTAACGACACGCCCCGCGTTAGAATTGGCGACCGTCAATATACACCCCAGGAACTCTCGGCCCTGATTCTGCAAAAAATGAAGCAGACCGCCGAAGACTACCTCGGCCAAACCGTTACCGAAGCCGTGATTACAGTACCGGCTTATTTTAACGACGCCGAGCGGCAGGCC
>Ga0209512_1003712_pt1 | contig 14160 bp, 10 predicted proteins | sample frozenSSSSmetaG_FD_184142 | JGI IMG/M metagenome (GOLD analysis project Ga0209512, IMG submission 184142) | Glacier valley bacterial and archeal communities from Borup Fiord, Nunavut, Canada, to study Microbial Dark Matter (Phase II) -... | ecosystem: Environmental > Aquatic > Freshwater > Ice >... | reverse complement strand
CCTTATATGTGGACGCCTTGGCAATGAGAAAACGCCTGCTGGGAGAGGAGCACCCAAGTGTTGCCACTAGCCTCAACAACCTGGCAGTACTCTACAAATCCCTTGGACGCTACGACAAAGCAGAACCCTTGTTCGTGGACGCCTTGGCAATGAGAAAACGCCTGCTGGGAGAGGAGCACCCCGATATTGCCTCTAGCCTCAACAACCTGGCAGGACTCTACGAATCTCAAGGACGCTACGACAAAGCAGAACCCTTATATGTGGACGCCTTGGCAATGATTAAACGCTTGCTGGGAGAGGAGCACCCCGATGTTGCCTCTAGCCTCAACAACCTGGCAGTACTCTACGATTCCCAAGGACGCTACGACAAAGCAGAACCCTTGTACGTGGACGCCTTGGCAATGAGAAAACGCCTGCTGGGAGAGGAGCACCCCGATGTTGCCTCTAGCCTCAACAACCTGGCAGGACTCTACGATTCCCAAGGACGCTACGACAAAGCAGAACCCTTATATGTGGACGCCTTGGCAATGAGAAAACGCCTACTGGGAGAGGAGCACCCAAGTGTTGCCACTAGCCTCAACAACCTGGCATTACTCTACGATTCCCTTGGACGCTACAGTGACGCGGAACCACTGTATAAAAAAGCTTTGGAAACTGCTGAACTTACCTTAGGAGTAAATCATCCCAACACAATTACTATTCGTCAACATCTGGCATCCTTAGGCGATCATCGCCAGTCTTGGTTAGTGAAAGGAGTTTCTTTTCTGAAACGCATCTTCCGCAATCGTGGATAAGAGATAGTAATCAACCAATTACTGGGCTGTCATACCACCATCAGCAGAGATGACAGAACCAGTCATGAACGATGCTTCATCAGAGGCGAGAAAAAGCGCAAGGTGGGCGATTTCCCGTGGTTCACCAGGGCGACCAATTGGTTGGAAGGAGTCGATTGTGCTATACACTTTTTCTAATCCACCCAGCATCTCGGCGTGTGCGTAGTTAATCGGCGTGTCTACCCATCCCGGACAGATAACATTACAACGAATGCCTTTTTTTGCATAATCAAGAGCTACGCCGCGAGTCAGCATCACAACAGCACCCTTGGATGCTGAGTAAACTGCTAAGAACGGTTCAGATACTAGCCCGTTAACACTAGAGATATTCACGATTGAGCCGCCACCATTTTTTAGCATATACGGAATTGCTGCCCGACATCCATAGATTGGACCTTTGACGTTCACATTGAGCGTTTTGTCAATCACCTCATCAGGAACCTCATGCAGTACGCCAGGAATGTTGACGCCTGCATTGTTGACAAGCACGTCAATTTTTCCATAAAGTTCTACACACTTCGCAACAAAGGCATTCACCTGTAAAGGATCGCTAACATCAGCCGCGAATGCACCCGCTATACCACCCGTATGGCGGATACCCTCAACAGTAGCGATCGCTGTCTCACCCTTGAGGTCAACACACAGTACTTTTCCGCCTTCCTCAGCCAGACGTTCGGCAATTGCTTTACCAATACCGGAACCAGCACCCGTAACAACACAAGCTTTATTTTCTACTCTTTTCATATTTTATGCTTCTGAATATCTGCCGTTTTTGATGTTTTCGGGATAAAAATTCACATCGCCAGCGAAATCAATAAAATTTAAATTGACTATAAGTATTATAAAATACAATATTGAGATTGCAAGCTTGATTTACTGGAATGCAGAGCTATTGGAGTGCGTGCAATGGCAGAAATATGACGACGAACTCAGTTACCTTTTCACAAAAGCTGCAATATATCAATTACTAGTACTTAGTAGTTCTGAGTGAAAAAAGAGCGATCGCTCTTTACAAAATCCTTATTAAAATTTTTGTTCTTTTCATTTCGACTATTCACATTACTTGAGGGATTGAGGATGACTGCTAAAATAGAAGTAAGACAAGGCGCTTCTGGTCTGCGTTCCGACTGCCTTCCCTTCTCCGACGTTATTGCCCAATCAATTGCGAACATTGCCCCGACCCTAACACCGACAATTAACGCTGCACTGGTGTTTGGTACTGCTGGAGTTGGCACTTGGTTGACTTACGTATTTGCCACTATTGGCTTGATATTTGTTGGTATTAATATTAACCAGTTTGCTCGTCGTTCGGCATCACCTGGTTCTTTGTATGCTTACATTGCTAGAGGGTTAGGACCAACGGCTGGGGTGATTACGGGTTGGGCGTTGATTTTGGCTTACCTGTTTACAGCAATGGCAGTCATGTGCGGCTTTGCTATTTATGGCGACGTTGCACTCGGTTCTTTAGGCATTCATCCCTCACCGATATTTCTGTTTGCGATTTGTGTTGGTGTTGCTTGGTACGTTGCTTATCGCGACATCAAGTTATCAACTGTCATCATGCTGGCGCTGGAAGCAGGCTCGGTGGCTTTGATTATGATTTTAGGCGTAATCATCCTGTTCAAAAAAGGTCACGTAATTGATGCCTCCCAATTATCACTTCAAGGAGCTAAGCCTGGAGGTATTATGTTGGGTTTGGTATTGGCGGTATTCAGCTTTGTCGGGTTTGAAAGTGCGACAACATTAGGGGATGAAGCAAGGCGTCCGCTACAGAATATTCCCCGTGCAGTCATCCTTAGCACCGTAATCTCGGGAATTTTCTTTGTAATTATTTCTTACATTGAGATTATCGGTTTTGAAGGTTTCAAAACGCCATTTGATAAAAGCGAAGCACCATTAAGTGATCTGGCGAATATTGCCGGAGTGGGATTTTTCGGATTATTGATTGCGATCGGGGCGACGATTAGCTTCTTTGCTTGTACTCTAGCTAGTATCAATGCCGGAGCACGAATCTTCTTCTCAATGGGTCGGCATGGTATTTTCCATAGTGTTGTTGGTCAGGCGCATGGTAGTAATGAAACGCCTCACATTGCTGTGACATTAGCCGCGATAGTAACATTTCTGGCTCCAGCTTCTACTAGTCTATTTGGTGTGAAACTTTTAGATAATTACGGTTACTTTGGCACGATCGCTACCTATGGTTTCTTAGTTGCCTATATTTTGATTTCGATCGCTGCTCCTGTATATCTCCACCGCGAACATCAACTTCGCTTTACAGATATTCTATTCTCAGTTCTCGGAATCGGATTTATGGTAATTCCTGTACTTGGGAGTGTCGGTATTCCTGGTAAAGATAGCCTGTTTCCCATACCCGCAGCACCTTACAATGTCTTCCCCTACCTGTTCCTGCTTTATTTAGTTGCAGGCGGTGCTTGGTTTCTAATTATACGTCTGCGTTCTCCAGAAATTATCGAGCAGATGGAAGCTGATATTGAAGCCTCCCACACTCGTTTTAGCAACATGAAAAAAGTCTGATTGTTGACAGGCTTTGTCTCTAGCTGACGAGTGCCTGTCACAACCGACCCAGGTAGAAACCGATTGGTAACATTGCTTACAAACTTGCGATCTCCAGAAAGATAACGTAATAAAACTCATATTTGGTGATAGGTATTATGACGACCACACCTTTACACCCAGCCCCAACTCAAATCGCCTCCGTCTTACATCCCCTCGAACCGCTGACGGCGAAAGAAATTGCGGCTGCGGTAGCGATAGTCCGTACCGAAAAGAGATTGGGCACATTTCGCTTTGCTACTGTTGTTTTAAAAGAACCTCCCAAGTCAGTTGTACTCAACTTCAATATTGGTGATGCAATTACTCGCGAAGCATTTCTAATTTTGTTGGACAATGCAACAGGAAAAACTTATGAAGCGATCGTCTCTATTACCGATAGCATAATTGTCTCCTGGAATGAAATTCCTGATGTGCAACCAGGGATTATGCTAGATGAATTTATTGAGTGCGAAACAGCAGTTAAAGCCAATCCGGAGTTTCGCGCCGCATTGCAGAGACGAGGTATCACTGATATCGATTTGGTGATGGTAGACCCGTGGTCTGCAGGTAACTTTGGCATTGCTGAAGAAGCAGGATTGAGGCTTTCCCGTGCCTTATGTTGGATTCGTTCAGAACCAAATGATAACGGCTACGCTCATCCCATTGAAGGCGTTATTCCTGTTGTCGATCTGAACACAATGGAAGTGCTTCGGGTCGAAGATCATGGCATTGTACCGTTACCGCCAAATCCAGGTAACTATGCCCGAGATTACATTCCCCAGTTTCGCACAGATTTGCAACCTTTAGAGATAGTCCAACCACAAGGACCTAGCTTCCATGTTGAAGGTCATAAAGTCTACTGGCAAAAGTGGCATTTCCGCATTGGATTCACTCCCCGCGAAGGATTAGTGCTGCACACGATTGGCTATGAAGACCAAGGGAAGATTCGTCCGATTATTTACAGGGCATCTTTAGCCGAAATGGTGGTACCATACGGCGATCCGAGCGAGGCTCATTATCGCAAGAATGCTTTTGACGTAGGTGAGTACGGTTTGGGAATGCTGGCAAACTCCCTGACATTAGGCTGCGACTGTCTAGGTGAAATTCGCTACTTTGACGCCACAATGACCAACAGCCGAGGTGAGGTGGCTGTGATTAAGAATGCGGTGTGCATGCATGAGGAAGATTATGGTACTCTCTGGAAACATGTAGACTGGCGGAATAATCATACAGAAGTGCGGCGATCGCGTCGTCTGGTTGTATCCTTCGTTGCTACTGTAGGTAATTATGAATACGGCTTCTTCTGGTATTTCTACCAAGATGGCACCATTCAACATGAGGTCAAGTTGACAGGTATCGTTAATACTTGTGCTGTTGCGCCTGGTGAGACACCCAAATATGGAACACTAATTGCGCCGGAACTCAACGCTCATATTCACCAGCACTTCTTTAATATGCGTCTGGATATGATGGTGGATGGTCAAAATAACTCGGTCTGCGAAGTTAACACAGAAGCAGTACCGCGTGGCTTGGAGAATCCGCATGGCAATGCTTTCTTTGCGTCATCAACTGTATTACCAACAGAATCAGCCGCACAACGCTTAATTAATCCGTTTAGTGGGCGATATTGGAAGATTATCAATCCATCGGTGCCGAATAGCTTGGGGCAACCTGTAGGATATAAGTTGTCTCCAGGTGAAAATATTTTGCCTTTTGCTGATGCTGAATCTAGTTTAATTAAACGCGCTGGTTATATTACCAAACATTTGTGGGTAACTCCCTACAGTCCAGATGAGATGTATCCTGCGGGAAACTATCCTAACCAACATGCAGGCGGTGACGGATTACCGAAGTGGACCCAGGAAAATCGCTCGATTGAGGATACCGATTTAGTAGTATGGTATACCTTCGGGCATCATCACGTTCCCCGTCCTGAAGACTGGCCAGTGATGCCAACAGGCTATATCGGCTTCATGCTCAAACCTGTGGGATTCTTTGAGCAAAGTCCAGCGATGGATGTACCGCCTTCAGTTCCTAAAAAGGGTGCTTGCTGTAACTAAAAGTAGTTGACAAGATGCACAGTTTTTGCGGATGCTAAATTAAAGGTTTTTTCGATGTCATTTGTCAGACGCTGATGCCATTACGATTATTAAAGTTGGCGCTGTCGAAACATTCACCGCGAATGTTCCGGTCTCACGACTATCTCAAATCGAGTTATGATGCGGTGATTATTGGCGGCGGTGGTCATGGGCTTGCTGCTGCTTATTATCTTGCTAGAGATTATGGCATGCACAATGTCGCCGTCTTAGAAAAAGGCTATATTGGTGGTGGCAATACTGGGCGCAACACAACGATTATTCGCTCGAATTATCTCACGCCGGAAGGGGTGAAATTTTACGATGAGTCAGTGCGATTATGGCAAGATTTATCACAAGACTTCGATCTGAATTTGTTTTACTCAAATCGAGGTCACTTCACTTTAGCTCATACTGATGCTGCTGTGCGGACGATGCGCTGGCGGGCTGAAGTTAACAAGCATTTTGGCATTAACAGCGAATTGGTAGGTCCGGCTGAAATTCAAAAGGCTTGTCCGCAAATGGATTTGTCCTGTGGTGGACATGCGCCAATTTTAGGGGCGTTGTATCATGCGCCTGGAAGTATTGCTCGACACGATGCAGTTGCGTGGGGATACGGTCGCGGCGCAGATATGCGAGGTGTGGAAATTCATCAGCAAACAGAAGTTTTGGGGATTACGGTAGAAAGCGATCGCGTTACGGGAATTGAAACAAGTCGTGGATATATTTCTACTCCCCGAGTTCTCTGTGCTGTTGCTGGCTCTACACCAAGAATTTTGCAGATGGTAAACTTGCGATCGCCTCTTTACATTCATCCTTTGCAAGCAATGGTCAGCGAACCGATGAAAGCTTGGTTAGATGCGATTATCGTTTCGGGAAGCTTACATGTCTACGTCAGCCAGACAGCACGGGGTGAGTTGGTGATGGGGGCTTCCCTCGATCCTTATGAGTTACATTCTACGCGATCGACTTTAGATTTTGTGGAGGGACTGGCGGCACATATGTTGGAATTGTTTCCGTTTTTGTCTCATGTCAAAATCGTGCGTCAGTGGGCGGGAATGGCAGATATGACGCCGGATTTTGCACCAATTATGGGTAAAACTGCGATTGAGGGCTTTTATCTGGATTCGGGTTGGGGTACATGGGGTTTTAAGGCTACGCCTGTATGTGGTAAAACTATGGCTTATACGGTGGCTTGCGATCGCAATCACGAGTTAATTACAGATTTTTCGCTTTCTCGATTTAGTAATTATCAGTTGGTTGGTGAGAAGGGTGCGGCTTCGGTGGGACATTGATTAAGTAATGAAAATTATTATTTGTCCGATTAATGGTTCTCGTTCTGTTTCTGAATTTGTTTGTGGTGGTGAGGTGCGGGCGATACTTGATCCTGCGGCTGTTGATGATGTAACTTGGGCTGATTACATATTCAATCGCGATAGTATACCGGGAATTAAAACGGAATGGTGGTGTCATACACCAAGTAATACTTGGTTTATTGCTGAAAGAAATACTCAAACTGATGAAATTCTCCGGACTTATTTATATGGTGAGGGGGTAGTATGAGTCAGCGATTGTCGCCTGTTTTGGGTGAGTGGATTGATCGCAGTCGGATGATCGATTTCACTTTTGAAGGAACACATTTTTACGGATATCCGGGAGATACGATATCTAGCGCATTATGGGCTTCAAGGCAATACGTTCTTGGACGGAGTTTTAAGTATCACCGTCCTCGCGGGATTTTGAGTTTTGCAAATCATGATATCAATGCTTTGATGCAATCGGGACAGCAACTCAGTGTGAGAGCAGATGTGACGCTGTTAGATGATGGGATGGTGCTTTCGGCTGTGAATACGAGTGGCGGCGTAATGCACGATCGCGCTAGCGTGCTGAATTTCTTTTCGGCTTTTTTACCTGTTGGGTTTTACTATAAGGCATTTCATAGTAAGCGTTTATTTCCTTTTTGGGAGCGGATGATTCGCTCGATTTCTGGATTGGGAAAGCTGGATTTTTCTACTCCTCATATTCGGACTGCGAAACGGTATGACTTTTGTGATGTTTTAGTAATTGGTGGTGGTGTATCGGGTTTGTCAGCGGGATTAGCTGCAGCTGATGCTGGTGCTGATGTGGTAATTGTGGATGAGAATGCACGGGTTGGGGGTGCGGGTGGGTATCAAGTTGGCGGTGATGTTTCACGGATTGAAAAGATACAAGTTTTATTGAAATCAGTTGCTGAGCATCCGCGTATACGTGTTTATACTGAAACTTTAGCCGCCGCGTATTATGTTGATGGTTGGGTGCCTTTAGTTGATGGCGATCGCCTGACGAAAATGCGAGCAAGCGCGACGATTGTTGCTAGTGGCGCTTATGAACAGCCTGCGGTTTTTCGCAATAATGACCTTCCGGGTGTAATGTTAGCATCAGCCGCGCAACGGTTAATTTATCGCTATGCAGTTAAACCGTTTAATCGAGCAATTGTATTAGTCGCCAACAACGATGGTTATCGGGCGGCGGTTGATTTAATTGAGCATGGTGTCACAGTTAAGGCAATTATTGATTTACGTGAACACTATGCAGAAAATCAGTTAACGCAGACTTTGAAAACGAAAGGTGTGGCAATTTTTACTCAACACTGCATTTACGAAGCGGTGAATCTAGGTGGACATGGTGTAACGGCGGCGATTGTGTGTCCACTAGATGCAAATGGCTTGCCAAATCTCAGATTAAAGCAAACAATAGCTTGTGATGGCATTGTGATGAGTGTAGGTTGGGCACCGGCGGCAAACTTGCTGTATCAAGCCGGGACTAAAATGCGTTTTGGTGAGCATTTGCAGCAATTCGTTCCCGATATTTTACCACCTGGAGTTTTTGCTTGCGGGCGCGTTAATGGTGTGTTCGAGTTAACACAGAAACTCTTAGATGGTCATCGTGCTGGACTGGAAGCGGCGGCTTATCTGGGACTGGCAGAAAAAGCTGAGATTAAGATTGTACCGGAATTAGAGTGTCCATCGCACCCGTGGGCGATAGTTGAGCATCCGGCTGGTAAGAATTTCGTCGATTTTGATGAGGATTTGCAATATAAAGATTTTGTCGATGCTATTGGAGAAGGATTTGATAATATTGAGTTGCTGAAACGCTACACTACTGTCGGGATGGGACCGAGTCAAGGTAAACATTCTAATATGAATGCTTTGCGAATATTGGCTCGGATTACCGGGAAATCTCCAGGGGAGGTTGGTACAACGACTGCACGACCTTTTTTCCATCCTGTGCCATTATCTCATTTAGCAGGGCGAGGTTTTACTCCTGAACGACGCACGCCATTGCATAGCCGTCATGCGGCGATGGGAGCAAAGTTTATGTTAGCAGGTGTATGGCAACGACCGGAATATTATGCGCGATCGCTTGATCGTGCTGAATGTATTTCCAGTGAAGTTGAGAAAGTGCGAAACAGTGTAGGCATAATTGATGTCAGCACGTTAGGTAAACTAGAAGTGCGCGGCGCGGATGCGGCTGAGTTTCTCGAACGTGTTTACACTGGGCGTTATAGTAATCTCAAAGTTGGCATGACTCGCTATGCTTTGATGCTTGATGAAGTAGGTATTGTGATCGATGATGGTGTGATTGCAAGGCTATCGACAAACCATTTTTACTTTACTACGACAACTTCTGGATCTACCAATATTTATCGGGAATTATCTCGTTTGAATACAATTTGGCGGTTAGATTGCGGTATTGTCAATTTAACAGGGGCGCGATCGGCAATTAATCTCGCTGGTCCTTTTGCTCGTGAAGTATTGGCTAAATTGACCGAGATAGATCTTTCTAGCACTGCTTTTCCCTATCTGGGTGTGCGTGAGGGCATAATTGCAGACATTCCGGCGATTTTGATGCGGGTGGGGTTTGTCGGTGAATGGGGTTACGAAATTCACGTTGCGGCTGAATCGGTTCCGGCGTTGTGGGATGCACTCCTAGAAGCCGGAAAAAACTTCGATATTCTGCCTTTTGGCGTTGAAGCACAACGGTTGCTGAGACTGGAAAAAGGACACTTAATTATTAGCCAAGATACTGATGCGCTGACTACGCCAAGAGAAGTAAATTTGTCATGGGCAGTCAAAATGGATAAACCGTTTTTCATCGGTCAGCGTAGTTTACAAGCGATCGCGACTCAACCACTCAAGCAAAAGCTCGTGGGATTTATGCTGGAATCATTTTCAGAAGCGCCGCCGCAAGAGTGTAATTTAGTGATCGAAAATAATGATATTGCCGGTCGGGTGACAAGTATTGCTTTTAGTCCCGCTTTAAAGCGATTTATTGGACTTGCTTACGTCAAACCAGAAATGGCAGAAAAAGGTAATTATTTTTCAATTCGTTTATCGGATGGATCATTGGTGAAGGCGATTGTTACTCCTACTCCATTTTACGATCCAGATAATTTACGGCAAAAAGCCGAAACCGCTAAGCGGGAGGAAGTTGCGGTATGAAAACACCACTCCGCCTTAGTCCTATTCACGATGCACTCCAAGAAATCAACGGTTCGTGGCGCGATTTAAACGGAATGCCAACGCTGTTTTCTCGCCCAGAAGATGTAGTCAATTACACTCGTTTGGGTATTGCCGATTTATCATTCTTGACACGCTTTGGCGTCAAAGGAAAAAATGCTGCCAATTGGTTAATTCAACAAGGAATCTCACTACCCGATCGCCCTAATTTTTGGTGTCAATTACCAGAAGGAGGAATTATTGCTCGTTTGGGTTTAACTGAATTTTTGGTAGAAGACAGTATAACCTCCACCATAGCACCTCAATTAGCCGCAGCCTGTCAGCATCCATCAGCAGTTTATCCGGTATTGCGGCAAGATTTAGCGCTCGCCTTAACAGGTTCAGCCGTTACCGAACTCTTACACCAAACCTGCAATATTAACTTTCAAACACTAAGCATAGAACATCCTGTAATCTTAACTACCGCCATCGGAGTAAATGTTACCATCATACCCAGCCAACGCCACGGACAGCCATTCTATCGAATTTGGTGCGATCGCACCTTTGGCGAATATGTTTGGCAAACATTACTAAAGATTGTGCAACAACTCGGAGGCGATGCGATCGGAGCCGAAAAATGCCTTTAAAATCTCTCTAATTGGAATATTATAATAATGACACCAGCAGAAGCCAAAAAATTCTTAGCAGAGCATCAAGTCAAATTTGTTTTAGCGCAATTTGTTGATATACATGGCGTAGCCAAAACCAAAGCAGTTCCCGCATCGCATTTTGACGACATTCTCAATCCAGGTGCAGGCTTTGCCGGATTTGCCCTTTGGGGACTCGGAATGCAACCCAATAGCCCCGATTTCTTGGCTGTTGGAGACCCCGAAACACTCACATTAGTACCGTGGATGCCAGGATATGCCCGGATGGCGTGTGTGGGACATGTTCGCGGTCAACCTTATGGATATGACGCTCGATTTATTTTAATGCAGCAAATCGAACGACTCAAACAACGTGGGTGGATTATGTACACCGGATTAGAGCCAGAATTTTCGTTACTAAGTAGAGATGAAAATGGCAAAGTAGATTTGAGCGATCGCACAGACACGTTAGATAAACCCTGCTACGACTATAAAGGTTTATCGCGGAGTCGTGCTTATTTAGAAGAATTAGTTAGCAATTTGCAAAGCGTTGGTTTTGACATTTACCAAATCGACCACGAAGATGCCAACGGACAGTTTGAAATTAATTACACTTATACAGATTGTTTAACCTCCGCCGACCGTTACATATTTTTGAAGATGGCAGCTTCCGAAATCGCCAAAGCAATGGGATTAATTTGCTCATTCATGCCTAAACCATTTGCCAATCGCAGTGGTAACGGAATGCACATGCATATCTCGATTTCTGACGGCAAAACGAATTTATTTGCAGATGATAGCGACTCGCAAAACCTGGGATTATCTAAATTAGCATACCATTTTCTCGGTGGATTATTAGCTCACGCTCCGGCACTAACGGCAATTTGTGCGCCGACGATTAATTCTTACAAGCGACTTGTAGTTGGGCGTTCTTTAAGTGGCGCAACTTGGGCACCAGCTTACATCGGCTATGGTGATAACAATCGCTCAAGTATGGTGCGAATTCCCGGCGGTCGCTTAGAATTTCGGCTAGCTGATGGTTCTTGCAATCCTTATTTAGCGGCTGCTGTAGCGATTGCAGCCGGGTTAGATGGTATTGAAAAAGAAATTGATCCAGGCGAACCTCAAAATATTAATTTGTATGCTCTTTCTGATATAGAATTAAAGCAAAAAGGTATTCATACTTTACCTCAAAGTTTAAAAGAAGCAGTTGACGCTTTAGAATCCGATGAAGTAATCAAAGCTGCTTTAGGAGTTTTAGCTGATGAGTTTATTAATCTTAAGCGGATGGAATGGGTTGAGTATATGCGCCATGTTTCTGATTGGGAATTACAGCGTTATTTGGAGTTTTTCTAACAGTAATGACGATTATTATAGCAATCCTAAATGACTTCACTTCCTCTGTAGATGCTTCTTCCTTCTTCTCTTTGCGTCCTAATGGCAACGCGATCGCTAATGTGAATCGTTAAAAACGTTTTCAACATACAAGTATTTTGGGAAATCAAACATATATTTAGAGGAATTTTTGCTATGTGTGGAATTGTCGGATTGCTGATTAAGAAACCAGAGTTAAGAGATAGTTTAGGCGAATTAATCGTACCGATGCTAGTAGGGATGAGCGCACGCGGACCAGATTCAGCCGGACTCGCGGTGTTTACAGAAAAGTTAGGTGAGCAATATCGGAAATATAGTCTTTATTCAGCAGACACTGAGTGTAACTGGTGGGAAATTAATCGAGAATTTGAGACGCATTTCCAAGTTTTGACCACAATTGAAATTAATGGCAATCACGCAATACTAGTTTCTGACTTGCCTCCAGAAAAAGTCAAGCATTGGTTTGGGCAATATCCGCAATTGCATGTTCTTTCTACAGGTCGGGCGATCGATCTTTATAAAGATACAGGTTCGCCGCTTGAGGTTGTGTCACGCTATGATTTCAAATCGCTTCAAGGTTCTCATGTTGTCGGTCACACGCGCATGGCGACGGAATCGGCTGTTACCCCAGCACATGCTCACCCATTCACTGCGGGTGAAGATTTTTGCTTGGTGCATAATGGTTCGCTGTCGAATCCGCATCAAATTCGCCGTCAACTAGAGCCGCTGGGGATTCATTTTGAAACAGATAATGATACTGAAGCCGCATGTCGATTTTTAGAGTGGCGAATGCGTGAAGGTGATGATTTAGAAGCTGCTATTCAGAAAGGGTTTGAAGCTTTAGATGGTTTTTATACTTTTTTGATGGGAACGGCTGATAAGTTAGCCTTGGTACGCGATCCTTTTGCCTGTAAGCCGGCGGTGGTTGCGGAAACTGATGATTATGTCGCGATCGCCTCTGAGTTTCGCTCCCTAGCACATCTGCCAGATGTTAAAAATGCCACTATCTACGAACCTGCACCTGAGGAAATGTACGTATGGAAAGCTTGACGTTCGATTTGGCAGAAACGCCCTTGCGTCAGGTGAATCATTTTTTACACCACAATCCCTGTCAGCACATCCAGATTATTAACCCTGATGGGACACACAATATTGCTGTTGGTATTGATGCGGCAATTGAAGTTGAAATTCATGGACATACAGGGTATTACGCTGCCAGTATGAATAAATTGGCAAATGTGACGATTTTTGGCAATGTGGGTACAGGTGTGGCGGAAAATATGATGTCTGGTAGAGTGCATGTGAAAGGATTTGCGTCGGTATCGGCGGGAGCCTCAGCGCATGGCGGATTATTGGCTATCGATGGCGATGCTGGCTTACGTTGCGGAATTTCCCTCAAAGGTGCAGATATTGTCGTTGGTGGGAATGTGGGTAGCTTCAGTGCGTTTATGGCACAAGCAGGACGAATTGTGATCTGCGGTGATGCTGGAGATGCCTTAGGCGACTCGATTTATGAGGCGGTGATTTATGTGCGAGGTAAGATAAAGTCCTTGGGTGCTGATGCTCAAATCGAGCCGATGTCTGAGGCAGATTACAATGCTGTGAGCGAGTTACTAGATAAAGCCGGATTTTCTTACAACCCAAAAGATTTTCAGCGCATCGCCGGTGCGAAGCAACTGTATCACTGGAATGCTGATGCCAATCAGGAGTACTAATTATGAATATGAATCAATCGTCTCACGAAGAATCTTGGGGATACGATCGCCGCATTCTCAGTTACATTCAAAATGCAGCAGCACACGGGATGTATGAAATTCGCGGTTTAGGTGCAAAACGCCGATTGACACGCTATCCTCTAGAAGGCTACCGCGAGAAGTGCGTCACAAAAACGGTTCTCGGCACTCGCTACGCGACAAAACCGATTGAACTCGACATTCCGATTACAATTGCTGGCATGAGTTTCGGTTCGCTTTCAGCTAATGTGAAAGAAGCGTTGGGACTTGCGGCGACTGCGTGTGGGACTTCGACGACAACAGGCGATGGTGGGATGACTTCGGAAGAAAGACTTTCATCCAAGACGCTGATTTATCAATGTTTGCCTTCTCGCTATGGTTTTAACCCCGATGACTTGAGAAAAGCTGACGCGATTGAAATCGTCATCGGTCAAGGTGCAAAACCGGGAGGTGGTGGTATGTTGTTG
>Ga0209512_1003709_pt1 | contig 14171 bp, 10 predicted proteins | sample frozenSSSSmetaG_FD_184142 | JGI IMG/M metagenome (GOLD analysis project Ga0209512, IMG submission 184142) | Glacier valley bacterial and archeal communities from Borup Fiord, Nunavut, Canada, to study Microbial Dark Matter (Phase II) -... | ecosystem: Environmental > Aquatic > Freshwater > Ice >... | reverse complement strand
CCGCGTCATCTTCACGCGCTCTTCGCGCACGCCTTCGTCGACTGGGGCGCGGGCCGCGACAGGTGCCTTGGCCTCGGCTGGCTTGGCGGCGGGCGCGGGTGCAGCGGCAGGCGCTGCTGGCGGGGCACCGGCAATCTTGCTCATGGCCGACAGCACGTCTTCCTTGAGCACCTGGCCTGCCTTGCCCGAACCGGCAATGGTGCCGGCATCAAGGCCGTTCTCGGCAATCATCTTCTGTGCCGAGGGGGCCGGAGCCCGGTCGGTCGCCGTGACCGGCTGTGCAGCGGGTTCAGGCTTGATCTCTTCGGGACCGGCAGCATTGTTGGCGGGTGCCGCCGACTTGGCTTCGGCTGGCGCCGCAGCGGCAGGCTTGGCCGTCACGGTGACGCCGGCAGCGCCCCCGATGGCGCCCAGCAATGCGCCCACATCGACCGTCTCGCCCTGCTGGGCGGCAATCGCTTCGAGCACGCCGGCGGCAGGCGCCGGCACTTCGATCGTGACCTTGTCGGTTTCGAGTTCGACAATCGGCTCATCGGCAGCGACCGTGTCGCCAACCTTCTTGAACCATTGCCCGATGGTAGCTTCAGTGACGCTTTCGCCCAGCGTCGGCACGCGGATTTCAGTCGACATGTATAGTCCTTTTATTGTGCCAAGGCTTCGTCGAGGAAGGCCTGCAGCTGTGCCAGATGCGTACGCATCAGGCCCGTTGCCGTGGATGCAGAAGCCGGACGACCGGTATAGCGCACGCGCTGGCCGGTCCGGCCCATCTGGTCGAATACCCATTCAACATAAGGCTGAATGAAGGCCCAGGCACCCATATTCTTGGGTTCTTCCTGGCACCAGATGACTTCGGCATTCTTGAAGCGGTTCAATTCGTCCAGCAGCGCCTTGGCCGGGAACGGATAGAGCTGCTCGATACGCAGCAGATAGACATCGTCGATGCCCTTCTTTTCGCGATCTTCCAGCAGGTCGTAATAGACCTTGCCGGTGCACAGCACGACGCGGCGGATCTTGTCGTCGCTGGTCAGCTTGGTCGTGGTCTTGGGCACGCCCGGCGCTTCGGCATCATCCCACAGCAGGCGGTGGAAGCACGAGTCGGGACCCATTTCGACGAGGCCCGAGGTGGCGCGCTTGTGGCGCAGCAGGCTCTTGGGCGTCATCAGGATCAGCGGCTTGCGGAAGTCGCGCTTCACCTGGCGGCGCAGGGCATGGAAGTAGTTGGCCGGCGTGGTGCAGTTGGCAACCTGCATATTGTCTTCCGCACACAGCTGCAGGAAGCGCTCGGGACGCGCCGAGGAATGCTCGGGGCCCTGCCCTTCATAGCCATGCGGCAGCAGCATCACCAGGCCACTCATGCGGAACCACTTGCGTTCGCCCGAGGAGATGAACTGGTCGATGACTACCTGCGCGCCATTCACGAAGTCGCCGAACTGGGCTTCCCAGATGGTCAACGCCTTTGGCTCGGCGAGGGAATAGCCATATTCAAAGCCCAGCACGGCCTCTTCCGAGAGCATCGAGTTGATGACTTCGTAGCGGCACTGCTCGGGATCGAGATTGTTGAGCGGCGTATAAGTCTTGTTATCGACCAGCTGGTCATTGAGCACCGAATGGCGCTGGCTGAACGTGCCGCGTTCGACGTCCTGACCGCTCAGGCGCACCGGATGGCTCTCGGTCACCAGCGTGCCAAAGGCCAGCGATTCGGCCGTAGCCCAGTCCACGCCTTCGCCGGACTCGATCGCCGCGAGGCGATTGTCCATGAAGCGCTTGACCGTCTTGTGGACGTTGAACCCTTCGGGAACGCGCGTCAGCGCCGTACCGATCTTGACCAGTTGGTCAATCTCGACCCCGGTCTCGCCGCGGCGCGGGCCTTCGGCATCGGCCGGCCGGAAATCCTTCCAGGCGCCGTCAAGCCAGTCGGCCTTGTTAGGACGATAGTCCTGGCCGGCTTCGAATTCCTTTTCCAGCGTCGCGCGCCAATCGGCCTTGAGCTGGTCGATATCGGCAGCCGACAACAGGCCTTCGCCCACCAGCTTTTCCGAATAGATCTCGAGCGTGGTCTTGTGCGCGCGGATCTTGGAATACATCAGCGGCTGGGTGAAGCTGGGCTCGTCGCCCTCATTATGGCCATGCCGGCGATAGCAGAACATGTCGATGACGACGGGCTTGCCGAACTTCTGTCGATATTCGACCGCCACCTTGGCGGCAAACACCACCGCTTCGGGATCATCGCCATTCACATGCAGCACCGGCGCCTCAATCATCTTGGCGACGTCGGTCGGATAGGGCGAGGAGCGCGAATACATCGGCGAGGTGGTAAAGCCGATCTGGTTGTTGATGACGAAGTGGATCGAACCACCCGTACGATGCCCCTTGAGGCCGCTGAGGCCCAGGCATTCGGCGATCACACCCTGCCCGGCAAAGGCCGCATCGCCATGAATCAGCAGCGGCAGCACCATCGACCGGTCCGGCTTGCCCTCGCTGGGGATATTGACCAGCTTGCCCTCGGGCGCGATGTGCTGGTCCTGCTTGGCGCGCGACTTGCCCAGCACCACCGGATCGACGATCTCGAGATGGCTGGGATTGGCCGTCAGCGACAGATGCACCTTCTTGCCGTCGAACTCGCGGTCCGACGAGGCACCCAGATGGTACTTCACGTCGCCCGAACCCTCGACATCGTCGGGGTAGAAGGCGCCGCCCTTGAACTCGTGGAACAGGGCGCGGTGCGGCTTCTGCATCACCTGGGTCAGCACGTTGAGGCGACCGCGATGGGCCATGCCCAGCACGATATCCTTGATCCCCAGCGCGCCGCCGCGCTTGATGATCTGCTCGAGCGCCGGAATCGTGGCCTCGCTGCCATCCAGGCCAAAGCGCTTGGTGCCGGTATATTTGACGTCGATGAACTTCTCGAAGCCCTCGGCCTCGATCAGCTTGCCCAGGATGGCCTTCTTGCCTTCCGGAGTGAAGGAAATTTCCTTGTCCGGCCCCTCGATGCGCTCCTGGATCCACTGCTTGGCTTCAGGATCGGAGATGTGCATGAACTCGATGCCCAGCGTGCCGCAATAGGTGCGCTTGAGGATCGCCAGCATTTCCGGAATCGTCGCGTATTCCAGGCCCAGATAGTTGTCGATGAAGATCTTGCGGCTGTAATCGGCCTCGGTGAAGCCGTAGCTCTTGGGATCGAGCTCGGGCGCCGGCTCGTCAGCCTTCATCTTGAGCGGGTCGAGATCGGCATGCAGATGCCCGCGCATGCGATAGGCCCGGATCATCATAATCGCACGAATGGAATCCCGCGTGGCCTGCAGCACGTCAGCGGTGCTGGCCTTGTCCACGCCGATGGCCTCAGCCTTCTTGGCGATGGCCTTCTCGGTCTTGACCGCGATGTCACCCCAATTGCCGTCCAGCGCACTGACCAGCTCGCCATTGGCGGCCTGCGGCCAGTCCTTGCGGCCCCAGCTCGGGCCGTCGGCGTTCTTCTGGGCTACGCCCTCGCCGTCATCCAGCTTGGAAAAGAAGCTCTGCCAGGTCTCGTCGACGCTGGAAGGATCGCCTTTGTACCTTGAGTACAATTGCTCGATATAATCGGCGTTCCCACCATAGAGGAACGAGGTCAGCAAGAACGTGTCGTTCTTTTCCTGTCGTGTCATCGCTTTTTTCTCGCGAGGCCCACGCCCCGCCATCCTTCTGGTCTAGCCGGACAGTCTCCGGCCTCATGAACGGTCATTGCTGGCAGGCACTATTGACCGTTCTTCCTTTGCATCCTGTTAAGACTTGCGGCGCCCCGCAAGGCGCCGCCAACCCTAACCTCAAATTCCGCCTGCCGCATCCCAACCGGTTAACACCGTTCTGTGTCCGAAGCGCGACCGATTTTGGGCTAACTTAGCCCTTGAGCACTTCGCTCAGCGTCCGGCCGATCCGTGCCGGCGACTTCGACATGCGGATACCCGCTGCCTCCATCGCCGCGATCTTGTCTTCCGCGCCGCCCTTGCCGCCCGAAATCACGGCGCCGGCATGGCCCATGGTGCGGCCCGGAGGGGCGGTCAGCCCGGCGATGAAGCCGGCCATCGGCTTCTTGCGGCCGCGCTTGGCTTCGTCGATCAGGAACTGGGCAGCATCTTCTTCGGCCGAGCCGCCGATTTCACCGATCATCACGATCGACTTGGTCTCTGGATCGGCCAGGAACATTTCGAGCATGTCGATGAATTCGGTACCCTTGACCGGGTCGCCGCCGATACCCACGGCGGTGGACTGGCCGAGGCCTTCATTGGTGGTCTGGAACACGGCTTCATAGGTAAGCGTGCCCGAACGCGAAACAATACCCACCGAGCCCTTCGAGAAGATCGAACCGGGCATGATGCCGATCTTGCATTCTTCCGGCGTCAGCACGCCCGGGCAGTTGGGGCCGAGCAAGCGCGACTTGGACTTCTCGAGACGCGCCTTGACCCGCACCATGTCGAGCACCGGAATGCCCTCGGTAATGCAGACGATCAGCGGGATTTCGGCATCGATGGCTTCGATGATGGCGGCAGCAGCGCCGGGGGGCGGCACATAGACCACCGAGGCATTGGCGCCGGTGCGCTCCTTGCCTTCGGCAACGCTGGCAAACACCGGCAGCGACGCCGAGGCGTCGAGCCCGCTGGTCCAGATTTCGCCGGCCTTTTTGGGGTTCACCCCACCGACCATCTGGGTGCCGTAATAGGCCAGCGCCTGTTCGGTGTGGAAGGTACCGGTCTTGCCGGTGAGGCCCTGAACGAGAACCTTGGTGTCTTTATTGACGAGAATGGACATGGGTTTGGTCTCTCTTGCAGGGCTTAGGCAGCGGACTTGACGGCAGCGACGATCTTTTGCGCCGCGTCATCGAGGTCGTCGGCCGAAATCACGTTGAGGCCCGACTGATTCAGGATCGCCTTGCCTTCCTTGACGCGCGTGCCTTCGAGACGCACCACCAGCGGCACCTCAAGCCCGACTTCCTTGACCGCGGCGATCACGCCCTCGGCGATGACGTCGCAGCGCATGATGCCGCCAAAGATATTGACCAGAATGCCCTTCACGGCCGGATCGGCCGTGATGATCTTGAACGCCGCGGTGACCTTTTCCTTGGTGGCGCCGCCACCGACGTCGAGGAAGTTGGCTGGCTCGGCGCCATAGAGCTTGATGATGTCCATGGTCGACATGGCCAGGCCCGCGCCATTGACCATGCAGCCGATATTGCCGTCGAGCGCCACATAGGCCAGGTCAAACTTGCTGGCTTCGATTTCCTTGGCGTCTTCTTCGCTCAGGTCGCGCAGCGCCTTGAGCTCTTCGTGGCGGAAGGCGGCATTGTTGTCAAAGCTCACCTTGGCGTCGAGCACGCGCAGATGGCCGTCGGTCATCACGATCAGCGGATTGACCTCGAGCATGCTCATGTCGGTTTCGACAAAGGCCTTGTAGAGGATCGGCATCAGCGTGCCGGCATCGGCCTTGGCATCGCCATCGAGCGCCAGGGCGCTGACGATCTTGGCCACATCGGCCTCGGTGACGCCGGCGGTCGGATCGATATCGACGCTGATGATCTTTTCGGGCGTGTGCTCGGCCACAGCCTCGATGTCCATGCCGCCTTCGGTGGAGACCACGAAGGAGACGCGGCCGCTGTCACGGTTGACCAGCAGCGAGCAGTAGAGCTCGCGGGCAATGTCGGCGCCGTCTTCGATATAGAGCCGGTTGACCTGCTTGCCGGCGGGGCCGGTCTGCTTGGTCACCAGGGTATTGCCCAGCATTTCCTTGGAGAAGGCCACCACGTCGTCAATGGTCTTGGCCAGGCGCACGCCGCCCTTGGCGTCGGGGCCCAGTTCCTTGAACTTGCCCTTGCCACGGCCACCGGCGTGGATCTGGCTCTTGACCACGTAGAGTGGGCCGGGCAGCGACTTGGCGGCAGCAGCGGCTTCATCGGCCGAAAAGATCGCCACGCCCGCGGCAACCGGTGCGCCATACGATTTCAGCAGCTCTTTGGCCTGGTGTTCATGGATGTTCATTGTCTTGACCCTTTGGGAGGCACCTGGTGGTGCTCTGGGAGCCATCCGCCGAAACGGATGGCGTGGATTTCGAGAACCGGAGCAGCGCGCATCTCGGGAAACGCGCGCTCCGGAAGCGCAGAAAACCCCGCCAGGCGACCGGCGGGGCTTTCAGAGTATTGTCAGGCCAGCTTTGGCGCGATCTTCTTGCAGGCCTCGATCAGGCCTTCAACGGCGCCGACCGACTTGTCGAAAGCCTTCTGCTCGGCCGAATTAAGGGTGATCTCGACGACCTTTTCAGCGCCACCGGCGCCGATGACGACGGGCACGCCAACATAGGTGCCCTTCACGCCGAACTCGCCATTGAGATAGACCGCGGCGGGCAAGACGCGCTTCTTGTCCTTGAGGAAGCTTTCGGCCATGGCAATGGCCGAGGTAGCCGGCGCATAGAAGGCCGAACCGGTCTTGAGCAGGCCGACGATCTCGGCGCCGCCGTCACGGGTGCGCTGGATGATCTCTTCGAGCTTTTCCTTGCTCATCCAGCCCATCTTGACGATGTCGGTGAGCGGAATGCCGGCCACGGTCGAATACCGCGCCAGCGGCACCATGGTGTCGCCGTGCCCGCCCATGACGAAGGCATTGACGTCCTGCACCGAGACATTGAGTTCATCGGCGATGAAGTGGCAGAAGCGCGAGCTGTCCAGCACGCCGGCCATGCCGATCACCATGTTGGTGGGCAGGCCGGAGAACTTCTGCAGCGCCCAGACCATGGCGTCCAGCGGGTTGGTGATGCAGATGACGAAGGCCTTGGGCGCATATTTGGCAATCCCGGCGCCAACCTGCTCCATCACCTTGAGGTTGATTTCCAGCAGATCGTCGCGGCTCATGCCCGGCTTGCGCGGCACGCCGGCGGTGACGATGACGACATCGGCGCCCTTGAGGTCTTCATATTTCGAGGTGCCGGTGATGGACGCATCATAGCCTTCGACCGGAGCCGACTGCGACAGGTCCAGCGCCTTGCCCTGCGGCACGCCGTCAACGATGTCGAACAGGACGATATCGCCCAGGTCCTTGAGAGCAGCGAGATGGGCGAGTGTACCGCCAATCTGACCCGAGCCGATAAGAGCGATTTTCTTGCGCGCCATTAGTCCTCATCCCAACTGCGTTGAATTGGCGCACGTTTAACCCTGTCGGCCAACAGGGGCAAGTGAACCCTTCGTCTAAACCACGCTTTGGCCCTTGCCGATGGGCGAAGGGGCCCTGCCCGATGGGCAAGGTGCGCCGCCGCGCGCTACGAAGCGGCCTCGGCTGGAACGTCCCGCAGACCCTGAGCCAGATAGTCTTCCGACTGCATCTCGATCAGCCGCGATATCGTGCGCTGAAATTCGAACGCGGTCTTGTCGTCCTTGCCCAAATGTTCAAGCGGCACGGCAAAGCTCGCCCCCAGCTTGACGCCGCGATCGTAGAGAGTGTCGATCAGGAGGATAAAGCGCTTGGCCTGATTGGACATCGTCCGGTCCATCTGCGGCACGCCATCGATGATAATAGCGTCGAACTGATGGGCAATGCGCACGAAGTCGCGCGAGCCCAGCGGCTTTTCGCAGAGATCGGCAAAGCCGAACCGCGCCGCGCCCAGCCAGGTCAGCGGCACCGCGATCTTGCGCCCGGTGCTTTCAACCACACCCGGCGCGCCTGGCTCGCCCCCCGTCAGCCGCAGCCACAGCCGGTCCATCTGGGCCCGGGCCTCGTCGCGCGTGCCAAAGGCATAGACGTGCTGGCCGGCAAATTTCAGCCGCCGGTAATCCTGCGCCGCCGGCAGCGCCGCCACTGTCATATGCGCCTTGAGCAGGTCGATGAAGGGCAGGAACAGTTGCCGGTTCAGCCCGTCCTTGTAGAGGTCGTCGGGCACCACATTGGAGGTCGTGACCAGCGTCACGCCCGCCGCAAACAACTTGTCGAACAGCCGCGCCAGCAGCATGGCATTGGTGATGTCATGCACATGCATTTCATCGAGACACAGCAGCACCAGCCCCGACTTGATGATGGGCTTGACCACCGCCTCGACCGGATCGGCATCCTTGCCCCTGGCGCTCTTGCGGAAGGCCGCCATGCCGGCATGGATCTCGTCCATGAATTCGTGGAAATGCACCCGCCTCTTGGTGACCGGCGCCGCGGCAAAGAACATGTCCATCAGCATGGTCTTGCCGCGCCCGACCTCGCCGAAAAGATAAAGCCCGCGCACCGGCACCTTCGGCCGGTCGAGCAGCTTGTCCAGCAGGCCGCGCGGCCTGCTCTCGTCCAGCCCGGCCAGCACATTGTCGAGCAGCAGCACGGCTTCGAGCTGTGCCGGATCGGCACTCAGGGTGCCGCGCGCCACCAGCGCCTGGTAGGCGCCCATGACGGGGCCGACGGCAGCGGCAGGTTCAGTGCGGCGGGGGCGAGGGGGCAAACGCAAGGCTCTCGATAGGCCTCATCCCCGGCCGCCTGAATTTATCGCAGGGCGAAGGGAGAGGTCGTGGCGCGATCATGGTGGCAGGTTTCGTGGTTCGACACGCTCACCACGAGGTCTGCCGGACATGGGGAGACGAGACAAAACAATGGAGCCGGCCCACCGGGCCGGCTCCACCGAGATTCTAGCGGGCCATCGAGATGGCTTGGCCGCCGGCCATGGTGCCGATATAGCGACCGCTGCTCGGCGCCAGGAACGCGGCAATATTGCCGTTTTCATCATAGAGTTGCAGCTGGCTGCCGACCTGCTGCCAGCCGGCCACGCCGGCCAGCACGGGAACCGCACAACCGGGCGCCGAGGCACGGAAATAGCTGGTGCCGGTCTTGGCGGTCATCGGCAGGTTCAGCCGGCACTGCGCCGCGCCGGCCACCACGTTCCAAACGCCTTCAGGACCATTGGTCATCGCGCCGGCCGTTGGCTGGGCCAGTGGATCGAGCGAGACGATGGATGAGGGCGTGCCGACCGGGGTGCCGGTCAACTGCGTATTGGCGGCGACCTGGGTATTGCTGGTCGGGAACGTCGGATTGGCCGCCACGCCGCCGAGCACGGGCTGGCCGCCTAGGCCGGGGGCCACGGTGCCCGTGGCGCCGATCGCGGGCAGCGCGCCCTGCTGCACCACCGAATTCTGCACCGGCTGCAATTGCTGCGGCGTGCCGATCGTGTTGAGATTGGCGGTGTTTGATCCTGTCGAGGAACATCCCGCCACTACCAGCGCGATGGCTGCAATGCCCGCAGCGGAAACCAGTCCGCGCATCCAAACCGTCATTGGTCGCTCCTACCCAAAGGCTTAACAAAAGTTAACAGGTTGGCTGGCTTATAGCCAAAGCCTTTCCTGCATTCAACCGCCCATGGTCCGCAACTGACGTAAGGCACAGCAATGTGGCGCTTTACGGGTCGCCCACCACCATTTCCTTTAACAGTTCTGCGGCCAGAAGCGTTGCATCGGCCACTTCTTCTTCCGGTACCTGCACCGGCACCCCGCCCCGGCCGAAGATATTGCCCACCCCCGGCAACCCGCCTTCGCCCTGCTCGAGCGGGTGAAACCCATAGGCGCGCAGCGCCACCACCAGCATGCGCGCGGCGGCCGGGCTGTCGACATGGGCGATAACCTGATAACTCATACGCGTCTCCTTGCGCCCGATCCTGACCGTCAAACCGTCTCGCGGCAAGCCCGCAGCGCGGCCTGGCGGGCGAACGCCTGCCCGTCTAGCGCGTCTTGCCAAGCCTGTCGCAACATGGTGCAGTTGGCGCCAGCCCTTTCACCGCATGGTGATTTGCCGCCTTGCCAACCACCGCGCTTAGCATGCCGGACAACCTGTCTGCCCGGAGACCCGATGGGCGCCTATATTCTTCGCCGCATTCTGCTGATGATCCCGACCGTGTTCGGCATCATGGCCATTTCATTCCTGATCACCCAGTTCGCCCCCGGCGGCCCGGTGGAGCAGGCGCTGGCCAATATGTCGGGCCAGAATGCCTCCATGACCGAGCGCATCACCGGCAGCGAAAGTGGCGACTTCACTGCCCAGCCCGGCCGCGGCGGCAACTCCGCATATCGCGGCAGCCAGGGCTTGGCGCCCGAGCTGGTGGCCCGCATCGAGCAGCAGTTCGGCTTCGACAAGCCGCCGCTTGAGCGCTTTGGCACCATGCTGTGGAACTATCTGCGCTTTGATTTCGGCGACAGCTATTATCGCGACATCTCGGTGATCGACCTGATCCTCGAGAAGATGCCGGTCTCTATCTCGCTGGGCCTGTGGATGACCCTGCTGGCCTATGGCATTTCCATTCCGCTCGGCATCAAGAAGGCGGTCACCGATGGCAGCCGCTTTGACGTCTGGACCTCCACCATTGTCATCGTGGGATATGCCGTGCCCGGCTTTCTCGTCGCCATTGCCCTGATTATCCTGTTCGCCGGCGGCAGCTTCTGGTCGATCTTTCCGCTGCGCGGCCTGCACTCCACCGGCTCGGCCAACTGGCCGTTTCATCTCTGGCTACTCGACTATCTCTGGCATCTGGTGCTGCCCATCGTGGCCATGGGCCTGGGCGCCTTTGCCACCACGACGCTGCTGACCAAGAACTCGTTCATCGACGAAATCGGCAAGCAATATGTCACCACCGCCCGCGCCAAGGGCCTGACGGAAAACCAGGTGCTGTACCGCCACGTCTTCCGCAACGCCATGATGCTGATCATTGCCAGCTTCCCCGCCGCCTTTGTCGGCGCCTTCTTCGGCGGCTCGCTGCTGATTGAAACCATCTTCTCGCTCGATGGCCTGGGCCTGCTCGGCTTCGTCTCGGTGGTCACCCGCGATTATCCGGTGGTCTTTGCCACCCTCTATATCTTCAGCCTGCTCGGCCTCGTCATCTCGCTGCTCTCGGATCTCGCCTATATGTGGGTCGATCCGCGGCTCGATTTCGAAAGCCGCGAAGTATGAGCGCCGCGACGGACATTGCACCGGCACAGCCGCGCCGGCCCTTTCTCAGCCCGATCAACCAGCGCCGCTGGGCCAATTTCCGCGCCAATCGGCGCGGCTGGTGGTCGCTCTGGCTGTTCCTGGCCTTCTTCACCCTCACCCTGGGCTCCGAATTCATCGCCAATGACCGGCCCATCGTCGTGTCCTACGAGGGCGAATTGCTCTTCCCGGCCTTTGTCGATTATCCCGAAGCCCGCTTCGGCGGCTTTCTCGGCACGCCCGACTATCGCGGCGACTTCATGGAAGAGCAGATCGCCGCCAATGGCTGGGCCATCTGGCCGCCCATTCATTTCAGCTATGGCACTGTCGACGGCTATCAGCCCGGCTCCGGCGCCACCCCGCCCAGCTGGCTGCTCAGCCGCGACGAGGTCTGCAGCCGCTATCCGCTCGGCGTCGACGATCCGGACTGCAGCTGGAGCAATTTTCACTGGCTGGGCACCGATGGCGAAGCCCATGACGTGCTGGCCCGCCTGCTCTATGGCGTGCGCATCTCCATCCTCTTCGGCTTTACCCTGACCATCCTGTCCTCCGTCGTCGGCCTCTTTGCCGGCGCGGTGCAGGGCTATTTCGGCGGCTGGCTCGACCTCATCGCCCAGCGTCTGATCGAAATCTGGACCGCCATTCCGGCGCTCTACCTGCTGCTGATCATTTCGAGCGTCATCGCCCCCAGCTTCTGGGTCCTGCTCGGCATCCTTCTGCTCTTCTCCTGGGTGTCGCTGGTCGGCATTGTCCGCGCCGAATTCCTGCGCGGCCGCAATTTCGAATATATCGCCGCCGCCCGCGCCCTGGGCGTCTCCAACATGACCATCATGTGGCGCCACCTGCTGCCCAATGCCATGGTCGCAACCCTCACCTTCATGCCCTTCATTCTCTCGGGCTCGGTCGTCACACTGACCTCGCTCGACCTGCTCGGCCTCGGCCTCGAGCCCGGCACACCCTCGCTGGGCGACCTGCTGTTCCAGGGCAAGGAAAACCTGCAGGCGCCCTGGCTCGGCCTCACCGGCTTCTTCGCCATCGCCATCCTCATGACCCTGCTGGTCTTCATCGGCGAAGCCGTCCGCGACGCCTTCGATCCCCGCAAGGCTTTCGCATGACGACCCCAGCCCCCCTGCTCTCCGTCCGCGACCTCACCATCGCCTTCGGCGCCAACCTGGCGACGCGCGATGTCTCCTTCGACATCGCCCCGGGCGAGACCCTGGCGCTGGTCGGCGAATCCGGTTCCGGCAAGTCGGTCACCGCGCTCTCGGTGCTCAAGCTCCTGCCGCCAACGGCGCAACTCTCCGGCCAGATCCTGTTCAAGGGCCAGGACCTCGTCACCGCCCCACCGGCGGAACTGCGCGCCGTGCGCGGCAACGACATTTCGATGATCTTTCAGGAGCCGATGAGCTCGCTCAACCCGGTCCATACCATCGAGCGCCAGATCGGCGAGGTGCTGGCCATCCATCGGGGACTGCGCGCCAGCGCCGCCCGCGCCCGCACGCTGGAACTGCTCGACGCCGTCGGTATTGCCGATCCCAAGAGCCGGCTCGCCGCCTTTCCGCATCAGCTCTCGGGCGGCCAGCGCCAGCGCGTCATGATCGCCATGGCCCTGGCCAATGAGCCCGACCTATTGATCGCCGACGAACCCACTACCGCGCTCGACGTCACCGTACAGGCCCAGATCCTCGTTCTGCTCAAGGACCTGCAGCAGCGCCTGGGCATGGCCATGCTGTTCATCACCCATGATCTGGGCATCGTCAAAACCATTGCCGATCGCGTCTGCGTCATGACCGAAGGCCAGATCGTCGAAACCGGCCCGGTCGTCCCGCTCTTTGCCGCGCCGCAACACGCCTATACAAGGCACCTGCTCGCCGCCGAACCGCGCGGCACCCCGCCGGTCAGCGATCCTGCCGCGCCGACCATTGTCGAGGTCACCGACCTCAAGGTCTGGTTCCCCATCAAGCGCGGCCTGTTGCGCCGCACGACCGGCCATATCCGCGCTGTCGACGGCATCGATCTGTCCATCCGCCGCGGCGAAACCCTGGGCGTGGTCGGCGAATCCGGCTCCGGCAAATCTACCCTGGGCTATGCCCTGCTGCGCCTAATCCCCTCAACCGGCCGCATCGTCGTGCTGGGCAACGAATTGCAGTCCCGCTCCTGGAAGGCCATGCGGCCTTTGCGCGCCGATCTGCAGATCGTCTTTCAGGATCCCTTCGGCTCGCTCAGCCCGCGCATGTCGGTCGATCAGATCATCGGCGAGGGCCTTGCCGTGCACCAGCCCCGCCTCAACGCCGCCGAGCGCGATGCCCGCGTGGTCACTGCGCTCGAGGAAGTCGGCCTGCCGCCGGCAGCCCGCTTCCGCTATCCACACGAATTCTCCGGCGGGCAACGCCAGCGCATCGCCATTGCCCGCGCGCTGGTGCTGGAGCCTGAATTCGTCGTGCTCGACGAGCCGACCTCGGCGCTCGACGTCTCCATCCAGGCCCAGGTGGTCGATCTGCTGCGCGACCTGCAGCAGCGCCATGGCCTCACCTACATGTTCATCAGCCACGATCTCAAGGTGGTGCGCGCGCTGGCCAACCGCCTCATCGTCATGCGCGACGGCAAGATCGTCGAGCAGGGCGACGCCGCCGCCATCTTTGCTGCGCCGCAACAGGACTATACCCGCACGCTGATGGCCGCCGCCTTCAACCTCGCCGCCCCACCGATCCGTGACCAGGCGCCCCCTGTCGCGCCGTCATAATTGCGCTTAGTCTTCCGTCACAATTCCCTTTTTCCCGGAGCCGTCCGATGCAGTTCGCACCCCTCCTTGCCCTTGGCCTGCTGTTCAGCCTCGCCGCGCCGGCCACGGCCCAGACCGTCACCGGTGAGTGGACCCATGCCTTCAATATGCAGGCGGACCCGAAATATCCGGCCGACTACACCCATTTCGACTATGTCAATGTTGATGCCCCCAAGACAGGCATGGTGCGCATGGGCGATCAGGGCGGCTTTGATACCTTCAACCCCATATTGCCCAAGGGCGAGCCGGCCGGCGGGCTGGGTCTGGTCTACGAAACCCTGCTGACCCCCTCGATGGATGAGGTCAATTCCTATTACGGCCTGATCGCGCAGAGTCTGAAGATCGCCGACGATTACAGTGCCGTCAGCTTCCGCATCGACCCGGCGGCCAAATGGCAGGATGGCGAACCCGTCACGGCCGAGGATGTCGTCTGGTCCTTCGAGACT
>Ga0209512_1003708_pt1 | contig 14173 bp, 11 predicted proteins | sample frozenSSSSmetaG_FD_184142 | JGI IMG/M metagenome (GOLD analysis project Ga0209512, IMG submission 184142) | Glacier valley bacterial and archeal communities from Borup Fiord, Nunavut, Canada, to study Microbial Dark Matter (Phase II) -... | ecosystem: Environmental > Aquatic > Freshwater > Ice >... | reverse complement strand
GCCGCGAGGTCGTAACCCCCGCCGCGAGGGACCGCGACAGGTCGCAACCCCCGCCACGTAGCGCAGGACGGTGTCACAACTTGAAGCCTGTGGTGGGGGAATTGCCACCGTCCACGCCGAGCCCATTGCCCACGAATTGCAGCGCACACTGCACGACAGCCTCGCCGCCGCCGTTGAGGTTCCGCCGGTTGATGTGCATGCTCGCGCCGATTGACAGTGGGATGGCCGGTACGGATCCCCCCGGCTGGATGCCGTCGGCCGTCTACACCGCGGAGGCGTAGACGACGAGGGCGCGGTCTCGAGCGACAGGCGATCCGGGCGATCCCGGCGATCCCGGCGCTCACTCGCAACCGCGGTGACTTCGACTGCTGTGAATGCTGGATGGACTCAGCGACAGCGTTCGGCGAAGAGGCCGTCGGCGTCGCCTCTGCTGACACTGCGGGAATCCAATGGTCGCGGCCATCCCGATCGTCATGAGCACCGCCCGCGCAACGCCCCCGCAGCACCCGCGGCATGCTTCAGCGGACGGGTCGATCGACGGGTCGGGGCCGGGAAGAAATGCCTGCCGTGATTCGAAGCCACACGAAGGGAAGCGACAAATCGGTCGCGTTATCGGGTTGTGCTTTCGTGGGGCAGTGGCCCATGGCCTTGCCGACGGGCGTCCCATGCTCCGGCGCTCCTGCGCCCCAGAGCGCGACTCAGCACGAGAATGCCCAGCGCGAGCACCGGCATCATGATGAGCGCGACCCTGAGTGAGGCGACATCCGCGACCAATCCGACCAGCGGTGGCGAGAGGAAAAGGCCGATCCGAATCGTCGTGGTGACCCAGGTGAGCCCGGTTCCTGGCGAGAGGCCGGGGAGGGCCTCGGCGGTGCGGATAGCTCCGGGGATCAGCGTGCCGATGCCCGCGCCCACCATACCGAACGCGACGATCGTGGTCAGCGGGGTGGGGAAGACGAGGGCAAGTGACATCCCGACCAGCGCGAGGGATGCCCCGAACCGCGCCACCGCACGATCGCCGAAACGCGTGACCAGCCCGTCGCCCGCGAACCGCCCAACGGTCTGGGCTGCCTGCAGGGCGATGAATCCGAAGCCGGCGATCACGGCACCGGCACCGATCGAGTCACGGAGATAGACCGCGCTCCAGGTGGACGTGACATCCTCCAGCATGTTCGCCGCGGCCGCGATCAGCCCGAGTGCGACCAGAACGCCCGCCAGGCCCATCCGCCCCCGAGTGGTTCCGGGGCTGGGGCTCTGGGGGACGAGGTCTGAGCCGCGAAGCATCCACCGGCCCACCAGGAGGGCGAGCGGCACGAATATCACGGCCGCCCCGGAGAGATGCCAGACCAGGGGGATACGCGCCCCAGCCGCGATCGTTCCCATCACGCCGCCGATCACGGCTCCGACACTCCAGAGAGCATGCATCGAGTTGAGGATGGAGGAGCCGCACAACCGCTCCACCCGCAACCCGTGCGCGTTGTTCGCAATGTCCGCCACCGAGTCGAGAGCGCCGGCGATGAAGAGTCCGATGGCGAGCAGCCACCACACCGGCGCCGCTCCGATCAGCACGAGATTGAGCGAGAGCAGAAGCACCGCGACCGGCCCGATCCGTCCGGAGGTCCAACGGCGGATCAGCGCGCCACCGAGGGTGCCGGCGACCAACGCGCCAAGCGGATAGGCGGCCACCGCGATCCCGAACTGGCCGTTGGAGAGGTCGAGGGCGGTCTTGATGTCGGGAAACCGCGGCACGATGTTCGCGAACGCGGCGCCGTTCAGCAGGAAGAGTGCCGAGACGGCAATTCGCGCTTTCCGCCGGGATTCGAGCATCGTCCCATACTGGTGCACGGCAGCGACCTTCAGTCGCGCCCGGTTCCCATGTCCAGTCCAGTAGTTTTGAGGGGTGAGTGAAACCAGCACAGCCCTCGAATCGCAGTATGCCGAACTCCGCGCGAAGAACCTCGCGCTTGACCTCACACGGGGCAAGCCGTCGCCCGCCCAGCTCGACCTGTCAAACGCCCTGCTCGGGCTCCCCGGCGAGGGCGACTACCGCGATGCGGCCGGCACCGACCTGCGTAACTATGGCGGACCCGACGGTCTCGTCGAGCTGCGCCAGATCTTCTCCGAACTGCTCGTGATCCCGGTCGCCCAGCTGCTCGCCTCCGGTAACGCAAGCCTCGCGGTCATGTATGACACCTTCGTGTCCGCGCTCCTGCACGGGGTACCCGGCGGGGCCGGTCCGTGGCGAGACGTCAAGGGGCTGTCATTGCTCTGCCCGGTTCCCGGCTACGACCGTCACTTCGCGATCTGTGAGGCTCTCGGCATCCGCATGATCCCGGTGCCCTTCCTCGACGGCAGGCTCGACCTCGACACCATCCGCCGCCTGGCCGCCTCGGATGCGGGCATCCGGGGCATGTGGGCGGTGCCGATGTATGCGAACCCCACCGGCACGAGCTTCAGCGTCGAAGAGGTCGAGGCGCTCGTTGGCATGCCGACGGCGGCGCCGGACTTCCGCCTGTTCTGGGACAACGCCTACGCGGTGCACCATCTCACGGACGATGAGCCGGCCGTCATCGACGTGCTCGCGGCGGCCGAGGCGGCAGGCAACCCCGATCGCCCATTCGTGTTCGCCTCCACCTCGAAGATCACTTTCCCGGGGGCGGGGGTGTCGTTCTTCGGGGCATCCGCGAGCAATATCGCATGGAAAAAGCACCACACCGCGGTTCAGACGATCGGCCCCGACAAGATCAACCAGCTGCGCCATGTGCGGATGCTCGGAGACGCTGACGGCGTGCGCCGCCTCATGCACGCCCACCGCGCCATCATCGAGCCACGCTTTGCCGCCGTGCTCGAGATCCTCGAGCGTCGGCTTGGCGGGGTCGCCACCTGGACGACCCCGACCGGCGGATACTTCGTGAGCCTCGACGTTCCCCACGGCGCGGCCTCGGCCGCGGTGGCGCTCGCGGGGCAGATCGGCGTGGCCGTGACTCCCGCCGGATCGAGCTTCCCCTACGGCGACGACCCCGACGACACGAACATCCGCATCGCGCCGACCTTCCCGTCACAGTCCGACCTCGAGGCCGCGATCGACGCGCTCTGCACCTGCGTGCTGCTCGCAGTGGAGCGGATGAGTGCCGCGTAGGTCGCAGTGCCCTCTGGTCGAGGATCGCGTCCCCGGCACAGCCCTCGCTGCCTCCCCACTCGTTTTTCCGACCACGTCCCTGTTTTCACAGGGAGGAGGTCGCAAAAACCGGGGATGGTCGGGCCGGTAGCGCTCGGGGTCACGTTCTGTCAAAGACAGAGGAGCTCACCGGTGCGAAGTCGTCGATTTGGCCCTCGACCAGTCGACCACCACGCGGTCCTTCGGCGGCGGACGACTTGCGGCACAGCTGGATGCCACGCCCAGCAACACCCTGCGGCAACCCGCCGATCGGTGATCTGAGTCCCGGACGCGACCCGAATCCTCGGGGTTTTCGTGCGGTCGGACCTTCTGGGCAGTCCGGTTCTCGAGACCTGGGGCCGATCGAGTCTGCGGTGCAGCGCGCCAACCTGACGCTCTGCGGCATAGAGAGCTCCACTGCACGATTTATACGAAGGTAGCCGCGGCATCCACAATTCGATCTGTGGATGCCGCCCGCCAAGCGGTGCCTCCGCCACCCGTTTTTGCGACCACCTCTCTGTGGAAACAGGGAGGTGGTCGCAAAAACGGGAGGGGGCGGGCCGGTCGCCACGTGAATCCCCGAGCGGGGGACGCGTCAGCGGTGTGCGTCGAACCTCGCGAGGGCATCCGCATCCCGCGAGTAGGTCGCCGAGCTGCGGGCGTTATCGAGGGCCGCAACCGGATCGGACTGCGCCTCGGCCACCTCGAGCAGCCTCTGCGCTTCGGCGAGTCGGGTGCGGGCATCAGTTCCGACGCCGCCTCGGCGACTCGTGATGAAATCCTGCGTCGCCGCGATCTGGCTGCGGGCGCTCACCAAAACCCCGGCAAGTGCCGCACTGGCGTGTTCGAGACGCTGGGTCTGGTTTCGTGCGCTCGCGAGGGCGCCGTCGAGAACCGCAACAGCGTCTTCGAGCCGGGCGAGGGATGCGTCAGGGTCGCCCGTATCGAGTGACCCGAGCACGGACTCGAGCCCGGTCACGGCGCTCCCGATTGCCGCGCCAGAGGTCGGCTCGGGGGCGGAATCCCGCACGACCCGCGCCTCGGCGAGGTCGGTCCGGCCCTGGTTCGCGAGCCGGTCTAGCCGGTCGGACTGCTCGGCGAGGGTGGCGCCGAGTGCATCGACAGCATCCAACAGTCGCCCGGCCCGGGTCGCGGTCGCGCGCGCGTCCTGCGCGCGATCGGCGACGTCGGTCGCGAGCGGGTCGGCGAGCCGGGCGTTCGCGGCCTCTGCGCCCTGTCCGGCCGTCGTGAGCAGCTCACGCGCCTGGGTGACGTTGCCGCTCACGGTGGCGATGGCGCCGGGGGAGTAGCGACCGGCGAGCACCGCGAGGGTGGACTCACTGGTGGGCACGCGCATCGAGGTGGCGACCACGAGCATCCGGACCGCAGCGAGTTCGGTGGGGGCATCCGTCTCGCGTCGGCGCAGCTCATCGAAGGTTGCGGCCTCCTCGGTGAGCGCCTTCTGCGATGCCTCACAGAGATGGATGATCCGGGCATTCCACTCCCGCTGCTGCGTCGCAGTGTCGGGCTGGGAGTCGTCAAGCCGCTGCTTGAGCCGGAACGACTCGGTGAGGTCGCGTCGGGCGGCCGCGAGGGCGTCGACGAAGCTGCGGGATCGCTCGTCGCCGAACTGCGCGACGGCGAACCCAAGGTCGTCGTCGGCCTGCGCGACCGCGTCGTCCAGCCGCACCAGCAGGATGTTCGCGCGCGTCGCGAGTCCGGCGTCCCCGGCGGCCGCACGGTGGCCCTCATCCGAAACCGGGGCCGTGATCACCACTGTGCCGCGAGCCTTTCGTCGCGCCAGGATCGTGAACCCGACGATCACCACGATCGCGAAGAGGACGACAATAGTTACAAGTGCCGTCGTCACGGCCTGGACGAGGTCTGACGAAGCGGTGCGGATTGCCAGGAAGAGCATGGCCGGTATCTTACGTTTCGCACCCGGTGGAGAGCCGGGGCCCGACCCGGCGCGCGGCGAAACTCCCCGCTATCTCCCGAAATTCCGGGGCGCCCCCGTTAAGGTTGCCCTGTGTGGCGTACCAATAGACCCCAGGACGACGACTTCTTTGCGGAGCCGAACGAGAGCCATGCCCGCGTGGAGCGGCAGGTGACTGCGCCTCACGCGCTGACCCTCGGCGATCCCAACTATTCGCTCTCCAATGTGGCTGAGCCCGCCTGGCGCGCCTGGCGGTCTGAACTCGGCGGCATCGGCGGTGTGTCCCCGTTGCTGCACTTCGTCGACGGGCCTCGCACCCGCATCGAGCTCGGCGCGACCCATCCGGGCGGCCTCGCCCAGTTCATCACCGGCAAATCGACGCTGCTCTCCAACCTCATCCGGGATGACATCGCCCTGAGGGCCGCGAAGATCGCAGCCGCCGAGATCGCCGACAAGAGCCTCGAACTCGCCACCGCCCGAGGCATCGACTCGATCCACCTGGGCATCGGAATCGTCGAGTGGCAGCACGAGGGGCAGCAGTTTCGGGCGCCGGTACTGCTGCGCCCGCTCGCCATCCGTCGCTACGGCAGCAACTTCGAGCTCAAGCTCAAGGGCGCGCCGTTCCTCAACCCCGAGCTCTCCAGGGCGCTCGAGGCACAGTTCCAGATTTCGCTCGATGCCGAGGCCTTCGTCGCGCTCGCCGAAGAAGACGGCTCCTTCAAACCCAACCCCGTGATCGATCGCCTGCGCGGACTCACTTCGCACCTCGAGTGGTTCAACGTGCAGCCTCGACTCGTAGTCTCCTCGTTCGCCGACGTGTCCCGCGCCATGGAGTCCGACGCGGACGACCTCGAGCACCCACTGCTCGACGCGCTCGCCGGCAACCCTTCCGCCAAGTGGGCCATCGAGGAGAGCTATTCGCCTGTCGAGCCGCCGAGCCCCGATCGGCGCACCCCGGAGACCGATACCCTCTTGCTCGACGCGGATGCCGAGCAGGAGCATGTGATCGCCCAGATCGCTGCCGGCAACTCGGTGATCGTCAAGACTCTTCCCGGCACTGGTGCCACGCAGACCATCGTGAACGCCATCGGCGCGCTCGTGAGCCAGAACAAGCGCGTGCTGGTTGTCAGCGCGCGGCGATCCTCGCTCGCCGGCATCGCCCAGCGCCTCGGGGATGTCGGCCTCGCCGGTCTCGCAGTCGCTCCCGGCACCCTGCGCCGCGATCTCATCCGCTCGATCGGGCGCAATGAGAAGTCCCGTGTACCGCAGATCGGCGAGGTGGATGACGCGCTCGTGCGTCTGCGCAAAGTGCTGCTCGACTACCGGGGCGCGGTCGCGCGTACCGACCAGGCACTGCGCGTCTCCGTGCTCGACTGCCTCACCGAGCTCTCCCGCCTCGCTTTGCTTCCCGACCCGCCGGCCACCACGGCGCGACTGTCCCGCCACTCCGTCGAGCTGATGGCGGATGACCGCGCCGGTGCTGCCCGCGCAATGGTCGAAGCCGCCAGCCTCGGTGAATTCCGCTACGGCCCGGGCGACTCGCCCTGGTACGGAGCGAACTTCGCGACGAGCGAGGCCGCGTCCCGCGCCCACGCCATCGCCAAGCAACTGCACCACACGGAGCTCCCGCGACTGCTGGAGCGAGCAACGGACCTCATCGTCGGCACGCGAATGCGGCCCTTCGAGACGATCAACGAGCTCGGCATCTACCTGCGGCTTCTCATCGATATCCGTGACACCCTCGATCGGTTCCTGCCCGTGGTGTTCGACCGTTCGCTCAGCGAACTCATCGCCGCGACGTCCGCCCGCAAGGACTCGCGAGAGATGTCGTCGGCCAACCGCCGCCGGCTCAAGAAGCTCGCCAGGGAGTATGTGCGCCCTGGCGTGCATATCGGCGACATCAACGAGAGTCTTCAACACATCCAGCAGCAGCGCATCCTCTGGCAGAGATTCGTCGCAGCGGGTGTCACCCCGGAGGTACCGGTCGGCATCGCGGATGTGCAGGTGGCCTATCAGCAGGTGGCGCAGGATCTCGAATTCCTCGATGAGCCGCTCGGCGCGGTGACCCGCGAGACCCAGCTGGTGCACCTGCCGATTCACATTCTCACGGAGCGCCTGGGAGCCCTTGCCGCGGAGTCGGATGTGCTGAACAACCTCCAGGAGCGCGCCGAGGTGCGAGCGACCCTCCGCCACCTTCAGCTCGACCCTCTTCTCGAAGACCTCGCTTCGCGCCACGTGCCCGACGAACAGGTCGCTGCCGAACTCGAACTCTCCTGGTGGCAGTCCGCCCTCGAGTCGCTCCTGGAAGCGGATCGTGCCCTGCTGAACGCCAACACCTCGGTGCTCGACCGTCTCGAGGCAGATTTCCGACTCGTCGATGAGGCCCATGCCGCCGGCAGCGCGCAGCTGCTGGGCTGGCAGCTCGCCGAGAACTGGAGCATCGGTCTCGTGGACTGGCCGGAGGAGGCATCCGCTCTCAAGACCGCGCTGCGCGGTCCATCTATCGATGCCCTCGACCTGCAGGACGCCGCACCACACCTCTCCCGCGCGATCGCCCCGGTCTGGCTCGCTTCCCCATATGAGGTGGCGGGCATCACCGATACGCTCACCTTTGACACCGTCGTGCTGGTGGATGCCGGCGCCACCACCCTCGCCGAGAACCTGGGTGCCATCCGCCGCGGCAAGCAAACGGTGGCCTTCGGCGATCCGGTGACCCAGACCCCGTCGCCCTTCTCTCTCGGCCTCGCGGGCACCGACGATGTGCCTGAGCTCGAGGAAGAGGTTCTCGACTCGCTGCACGGTGAATCCGCGCTTGCCCGGCTCGGATCCCTGCTTCCTACCCTCGCTCTCACCCGCAGCTATCGCGCGGGCGGAGAAGACCTCGCCGAGCTGGTCAACCGCCGCTTCTACGCCGGCAAGATCGAGTCATTCCCCTGGGCGGGCAGCTTTCTCGGTCACGGGAGCATCCGTCTCGATTTCCTGGCCGACGGATCGGGGATGCCCGACCCAGAATCAGGCGGCGTCGAGAGTGTCGACGCCGAGGTCAACCGCGCCGTCGAGCTGGTGATCGAGCACGCCGCGACGCACCCGCATGAATCGCTCATGGTGATCACCGCCAGTGCCCGCCATGCCGTGCGAGTGCAGCAGGCCGTGCTCGCCGCAACATCGGGCCGCCCGGAGCTCAGCGACTTCGTGCTCGGCGACCGCCCTGAGCCGTTCACCGTGACGACGATCGAGCAGGCCGTGGCCCAGAGTCGCGACCGCGTGATCTTCTCCATCGGCTATGGCCGCACCCCGCACGGTCGCGTGCTCTCGGACTTCGGCGCACTCGGTCGCCCGGGCGGCGAGCGGCTGCTGGCCGTTGCGATGACCCGCGCCCGCCGCTCGATGGTGATCGTCACCTGCTTCGAAGCGCAGGACATCGACGAGGATCGGATGCACTTCGGCGCGGTCGCCCTCGCCGAGATCCTCACCGACGTGACGGCCCGGAACGCCCTCGACGCCTCCACCGACGACAGCGAGCCGATGCTCGTCGACCTCGCCAGGCGGTTACAGCTGCGCGGCCTGCGCGTCGCGCTCGGTCACCGCGGCAAACTCGGGCTCGTGGCATCCCACCAGGGCATGTGCCTCACGATCGAGACCGACTCCGTGCTGCACGGTTCGAGCCTGCGGGAGTCGCTGCGGCTGCGCCCCGAGATGCTGCGTCGCCTCGGATGGCACTACCTGCGCGTTCACGCCTTCGAGCTATTCAGCGAACCGGACGCCGTCGCCGATCGCATCGTGTCGATGCTCGGCGCGACATCCGCTCCCGACACCCAGCCGATACCGATCGTGGGCACGACCGGCAGTGCGGCACACCAGGGCTGACGTGGGAAAGCACGACGCCCCGACGCCGCGAGAACGACCGCGCCGTCGGGTGACCACAGAGGCAATCGCCGGCACAGACCCGAACCCGCAGAGGGAATCTCCGCGTCACGCCGAGAACGAGAACGACGAACGCCTGAAGGCAGACAAGCCTCCGCACTGGGGCCAGACGCACTAATTCACCCCTGCGGCTGACCCTGCGCGGTGCGCCGAGCGAGCAATCCGGTCCGAAGTGCCTGGCCATCGTGTCCGAACGGGCGGGGGTCCGCGACGGTGCGGTTCGGGGCCGCTGCAGTGCCGCTATAGTGCGGCTACGGAGCGGCGTGAGCTCCACCGGTCGGGGCGGTCGCCGGTAGTGCGTGGTCACCCTCGGGCGACGATCGGCCAGCGAGCAGGTCGCGGATCTGGATGAGCAGCTCGGTCTCTGTCGGCGGAAGGTCTTCCGGCGTGGCCTCCTCCTCCTTCTTCTGCTTCGCGAACGTGAGCTTCGCCAGGTGGTTGATGGGCAGCACGATCGCAAAGTAGACGACGAACGCGATGATCAGGAACTTGATGATCGCGGCCAGCACCGCGCCGAACGCGAGCACACCCGGCTTGCCGTTCGGGAGTGCGGGGATGTCTACCTTGAACGCCTGCGTCAGGTCCGTTGCGTTGAACAGCACCCCAATGAGCGGGTTGAAGATGTTCGCGACCAACGCCGAGACGATAGCGGTGAACGCCACGCCGATGATGATACCGACCGCGAGATCGACCACATTGCCGCGAAGAATGAATTCCTTGAAACCTTTGAGCACGGGGACTCCTCTGCTGTTTTCCCGGGGAAACTATGAACCGGCCGGACCGGACGGGGAATTCGAAGATACCGTGCCCGTTTTCGGAGCGGGGGACTTCGGCGCTTTCGTTTCACTCTTCGATCCCGTGGGCTCGGACTTGGTCGCAGGAGCCTCGGATTTCGTGGCGGAGGTCGACTCCGATGAGGACCCCGATGACGACTTCGAAGTCTCGGCGCGACTGTCATTGCGGTAGAACCCCGACCCGGTGAAGCTCACACCAATCGAGTTGAAGACCTTGCGCAGCTGGGACTGACCGCAGTTCGGGCACACGGTGAGGGAGTTATCCGTGAATGCCTGGTACTGGTCGAACGCAAAGTCGCAGTTCGCACAGCGGTAGGAATAGGTGGGCACGCAGGTCCTTTGTAAAGCGGGGTTGTTAGTGCAGGGGGAGTCAGAAACGAATAATGGCGCTGGGGGTGACGACACCGTCCACGCGCTTGTCGTGCACCTCGCTCGGCACACTGTCGACCAATTCCCGGTCGAAGATCACAGCATAGACCGGTGGGCACTGCTCCATCGATCCCAGGGTGCGGTCAAAATAGCCGCGGCCCCAGCCCATTCGCATTCCGGTGCGGTCGACGGATGCCGCGGGCACGAGGATCAGGTCCACATCGTTGATGGCGATCGGGCCGAGCAGCTCACCAACGGGTTCCGGCATGCCGAACAGCCCCTCGATCTCGGTCTCGCCGTCGCCCGCGGTCCAGTCGAGCAGGCCGTCGTCGCGAGAGATGGGGAACAGGATGCGGATATTCTGCTCATCCGCCCAGCTGAGGAAGGGGCGGATGTTCGGCTCCCCTGTCGCCGGCAGGTAGGCCGCCACCGAGCTCACCTGCAGACGCGTGGCGAGGTCGATGAGGTGGGCGCACAGCTGCCCGGTGCTCTGTTCCCGCTCCCGGGTCGTCATGATGCGTCGTCGCTCTCGCAGCTCGGCCCGCAGGGCGCGCTTCTGGTGGCTCTCGTCTCCACTCATGCCTGTACCCCGTTCATGCGCCCAAGTCTATGGTTCGTGCCGAGGTAACGCCTTCGAAACTGTGGTCGTATACCCTAGGCGCCATGGCCTTCACAATCACCAAAGCTGTCATCCCCGCCGCGGGGCTTGGAACACGATTCCTGCCTGCGACGAAAGCGATGCCCAAAGAGATGCTTCCCGTCGTCGACAAGCCCGCTATCCAGTATGTGGTGGAGGAGGCCGTTGCGGCCGGCCTCACCGACGTGCTGATGATCACGGGTCGTAATAAGAACGCGCTCGAGAACCATTTCGATCGCGTGGGCGAACTCGAGGCCACCCTGCTGATGAAGGGCGATATCGAGCGCCTGCGAAAGGTGAACTACGCGACCGACCTCGCCGAGGTGCACTACGTGCGCCAGGGCGACCCCAAAGGACTCGGTCACGCCGTGCTGCGAGCCCGCATGCATGTGGGCCACGAGCCATTCGCCGTGCTGCTCGGTGATGACATCATCGACGAGCGTGACGTGTTGCTCTCGCGCATGCTCTTCGAGCAGGGCAAGCGCAACGCCACGATCGTCGCACTGCTCGAGGTCGATCCTGCCCAGGTACACATGTACGGAATCGCCACGGTCGAGGCGACCGACGAAGACGACGTGGTGCGCATCACGGGACTCGTCGAGAAGCCCACCCGCGACAAAGCCCCCTCTAACTACGCGATCATCGGCCGCTACGTGCTGCAGCCCGAGATCTTCGACATCCTGGAGCACACCCCCGCAGGCAAGGGTGGGGAGATCCAACTCACGGATGCCCTGCAGACACTTGCGGCGAACCCCAGCATCGCCGGTGGTGTCTACGGCGTCGTCTTCCGCGGCCGCCGGTACGACACCGGAGACCGTCTCGACTACATCAAGGCCATCGTGCAGCTCGCGGTCGACCGCGACGACCTCGGTCCGGACCTGCGTCCCTGGCTCAAGGACTTCGCGCGGACCCTCGAGTAGACCGCCCGCGGCCGCATCGAGACCCGGCCGTATCGAGACCCGGCTCTAGACTGGTGCGGTGGCGACCCCGATCCCTACCCTGCGCGAGGGCAAGACGACCATTCGCCCCATCCGCCTGCGAGATGCGCGAGTGCTCGAGCGCGAACTCCTCGAGAACCGGGGGTGGTTGCGCAAGTGGGAGGCAACCAATCCGCACGGCGCGATGAGCTTCGATGTGCGATCCAGCATCCGCAGTCTCCAAACCAATGCCCGCGCTGGCTTCGGTCTGCCCTTCGCCATCGAATACGACGGTGAATTCGCCGGACAGCTCAACGTCTCGGGAATCACCTACGGCTCCCTGTCGTCCGCGACGATCGGATACTGGGTCTCGGAACGCTTCGCCGGCAAAGGAGTGACCCCCGCAGCGGTCGCGCTCGCCAGCGACTACGCGTTCTTCCAGGTGGGCCTTCATCGCATGGAGATCTGTATCCGCCCCGAGAATGCCCCGAGCCTGCGGGTGGTTCAGAAGCTCGGCTTCCGTTACGAGGGGCTGCGGCGGCGCTACATCCACATCAACGGGGACTGGCGCGACCACTTCTGTTTCGCCCTCGTCGCAGAAGAGCTTCCCGCGGGAGTCCTGAGGCGCTGGCTCGACAGCCGGGTGCCCGAGGGTGCCGGCATCGTGCCCCAGGCTGACTGGGATGCGTCGTTGCAGCGGGGGACACACCCTCGCTAATCGAGAGTTAATCGGCCAAGCCCTCGTACCGTAGGGCTATGGGTGCAGACGGAGTCGGATCGAGCGTGATCATCGCCCTCGCCGCTGTGCTCTGGCTGGCCTATCTCGTGCCCTCCTGGCTGCGGCGTCGGGAGTACCTCGCGACCGAGCGAAATGCGCTCCGTCTCCAACAGACGCTGCGCATCATGGCCGAAACCTCGGAGGTGCCGCTGGAGGTGCGCGCCGAGACGACGGCTCGCAACGCGGCCCAGCACGAGCGTGTGCTCAGGAAGCAGTTGCAGCGCACGGCCGCCATCGCCGAAGCCCAGGATGCCGCGGTCGCTCGGGCGGCCACCCGCCGCCTGGCCGAGACCCAGCCTGCAATCGCGGCGGATGTCGCGACCGGTTCCTCTGCCTCACGTCGCCTCCGACGTTCGCGCGGGATCACCGCGGCGATCCTGTTCGCCGCCCTCGCCGCCACCGGCCTCGGGGTGGCGCAGTTCGCCGCTTCCGGTGCATGGATGCTTCTCGCCGTGGGTGCCGCTGTGGCGGTCGGCAGCATCGCGATGCTCGGGCAGATGGCATCCGTCGGTCGGGCCCGCGCCGAACTCGCCCGCAGCCTGCGCTCCCGGCCGGTCGTCGTCGTCGAAGCTCCACGCCCGGTCGTTGCTCCCACACCACCGGTGCAGACGACCTGGACGCCGGTGCCCGTGCCGAAGCCGCTCTATATGTCTCGTCCCGCGCCGGAGAGGTCGCTCGTCGCGTCCCTCGAAGCCGCCGCCGAGCTACGCCAGGCCGCCGCGGATGCCGAGCGCCGGCTCCGTGAGGCGCACGAGGCTCCCGAGGTCACACCGATCCGGCCCGCCGCATCCACCGCTCCCAGTCGCTTCGCGCGCATGGGTTTCGTCGAAGAGCAGCCCGAAACGCACACCGACCTCGACGCCGTGCTGCGTCGCCGTCGTGCGTAGCCTGATCGTGGCCGGTCCGCTCGCTGGGAGTGTGCTGCTGCGCCGAAGCCCGCCCCGAAAGTGATAATGTAGCTACGCAGTACGGGCCCTTGGCGCAGTTGGTAGCGCGCCTCGTTCGCATCGAGGAGGTCAGGAGTTCGAATCTCCTAGGGTCCACCGGTACCGCAGAGACTCCCCGCGACAGGGCGACACCGCCGATGGAAACGGGGAGTTTTTCGTCGCGGCCGTGGCCGACAGCGGACAGATCGCAGACTCTCCGTCCGCATCCGGCGACCGGCCGGCCGACCGGAGGGTCTCCGCTCTCAGCGACACGTCCTGCACTGCGCCGGCTCGCGAGGGCCGACGGCGCCGAGAAGCGAGGGATCCACCGACCGTTGGCGGCGGTGTCCGCTAGGGTGGCGCTCGTGCCCGACAATCTGCCTGAGACCCAGAACCCGCCGCTGAACCAGACCGCGGCCGGGCCCGGCTCCGCGCAGGCGGCCCTCAGTATCCGCGGGCTGTACAAGCGCTTCGGCGAGCAGAATGCCGTCGATAATCTCACCCTGGATGTGCCGACCGGATCGCTCTACGGCCTTGTGGGGCCGAACGGCGCGGGAAAGACCACGACCCTCTCGATGGCTACCGGGCTGTTGAGACCGGATGCCGGCACCATCACGGTGCACGGGGTCGACGTCTGGCGCAACCTCATCGAGGCGAAGCGGCTCGTGGGCGTGCTTTCCGATGGAGTGCGTCTCTTCGATCGGCTCACCGGCGAGCAGCTCGTCACCTACTCCG
>Ga0209512_1003706_pt1 | contig 14175 bp, 10 predicted proteins | sample frozenSSSSmetaG_FD_184142 | JGI IMG/M metagenome (GOLD analysis project Ga0209512, IMG submission 184142) | Glacier valley bacterial and archeal communities from Borup Fiord, Nunavut, Canada, to study Microbial Dark Matter (Phase II) -... | ecosystem: Environmental > Aquatic > Freshwater > Ice >... | reverse complement strand
GCTTCGGCAAAACTGATTTGGGTCGATGTCCGTAATTTCATTTTTTTTCGCTTAATAAAAAGATGCGGAAATATAGCGTATCTGCTTAATTAAATGAACTTACTAAGGAATAAATCTGCGTTTCCTGGAAGAATTAAAACGACGATACCCGGGTAAAAAGCTCACTATCATCTGTGACCGGGGCGCTTATCACACCTCCGGAAAAACCAGAGCATATTGGGAAAATGATCCGTGGATTACCCTGATTTATCTCCCGCCGCGATGTCCTGATCTGAATTTAATTGAACGACTCTGGAAAGTGATGAGGGAACACGTCACACACAATCGTTATCACGCTCACTTTGCTGACTTTAAAGAGGCTGTCTCACATTTTTTTGACCATACCCTTTATGAAATTAAAGAGGTTGTGGCGAAACGACTCCGGGATAATTTCCAGATCATCCGACCTGATTTTGTGACAGATTGAAGTTGTATCCGTATATACGGATACAACTTCAATCTGTCACTGAATCTGAAATACAGCTCTGGTTAAACAGGTTGACAACGCTATCTTTTGTGACCGATTGAAAGACAATCCGTATATACTCACTAAAGCGTGTTTGAAATTGCAACGGCAACGCGAAAATCAGCTGAGCCCGGGCAGATTTTGCCCGTTTTGCCGCGCTGATCCGATCAGGTGATTTAGCAGCCGTCCGGTAGGTAGTATATAGGCGCTAAAGTTATTCCAACGCCTGCCTGGTCATTTCAAGATAAAGCGCGGCAATCGCGATTTTCCGCTCATTTTCCACCGCTGTCATCCTGCCTGCTATTTCTATTTGACGGGTTGACGAAATATCCTTTTCAAATAAGGCCTCTTCTTCCACCTGCTGTTTTGAAACAGCCACCGCGTTGATCTCTGGTATGCCGTTACTGATCTCAGGGCAGTGATGTTCAAGGTACGTTTGCCAAAAAGGCTGTAAGGCTAAAAAACCGGCATCCGGCCGCTCTTTTAAGGGAAGTTTATCTTTAATGAGTCGGGTAATGTCGAGTTTAATTTCTACAAATGAGGAAGCAATTCCCGGCTGTCTGAACGTTTCAAAGGCTACTCTTTTATATAATATGGAGGAGACAGGAACAGGCAGAGCAAAATTTACCTCATGACAAACCAGCTTTAACGCCATGAACGCATCAATCCCGAGAGAGCCACCAACCCCTTTTACCAATTGCGGCGTGTAGTGTATCAATTGTAACAGCCGGTCTTGATTTTCCAGTGCCAGTGCATAATCAATGCAGGTTTTTAGTGGGACATCTGGTCTACCCATGCTTTTTTCCAGGGCTATTTCCTGCATTTTGTGAAACATGGCCAGCGCATTATCGTGACAGGCGGCATTACCAGCAACGGCCAGCGCGAAGCAGGCTTGACGCATCTCAGGGTCGGTATTCATCTGCTCAAGCAATGTGATCTGTTTTAGTGCAAAAGTGGCGGGATCCAGGCTCGCCTCAAGGGTTCCCCACATTCTTAATGTAGAAAGAAAGTAGTCGTGGAACAGAGTCTTATCTTCCGCATTATCGGTCAACAGATTCCAGGTATCAATTAACGCATCCAACCGTAACGTTACAGCCTGGTGATGGGGACGCATCTGCTGGCTAATATTGGCTATAGCACCAAGCACCCTTTGAAGAGCCGCGCTACCATCTACCGTGGCATTAGCGATTGCACCGTCTACTTCTGCGGCTGCTATTGAGCCGTACACAAGAGAATTAGCTATCGCACCGCTTAAGCGGGCAATAGCCCATGCGCCCGCTACAAGGGCATTGGCGATTGCATTTTTTGCTGCTGCAATAGCATACGCATTATCTACCGTGGCATTGGCAATAGCATCACAGACCTCTGAAACCGCTTTTGCGCAAACTGCATTTGCATTAGCCACGGCACCGCTTGCCGCCGCGTTTGCAATAGCGAAAGCCGCATTGGCATTGGCAATAGCACCATTTACCAGTGCAAATGCCTTCGCCTTTGCTGCATTGGCGTTGGCAATTGCACCAGCCACTTTTGCCAGCGCCCGTGAATCTGCTACATTGGCATTAGCGATAGCACCCATTGCCAGCGCGAGCGCATTGGCATACTTAACCGTGGCATTGGCAATGGCACCAATGACTTCAGCGCAGGCATTGGCGCCCGCTGCATTGGCATTCGCTATTGCACCCGCTACGGCAGCAAAAGCACCGGAGTTATCTACATTAGCATTGGCAATGGCACCCATAACCAGGGCGACGGCCCAAGCGCTATCTACATTGGCATTGGCTATCGCACCCTCTTCAGTCGCCTGTGCCAAGGAGCCGACGGCGTTGGCATTGGCTATTGCACCACTCACTGTAGAAACCGCGATTGCATGCGGGTTGCAGGCAGTTACTTTGGCATCATTTCCACATGCCATTCCAATAACATGTGCAAATAGTTTTACGTTTCCATGAAAAAATTTCACTACTCCCTTTCCGGCATTTCTATCGGATTTACCAGACTGTGTAATGTTACAGTTATCCAGCGTCACGTTGGACGGAAAGATAATCTCGTCGCTTTGCGCTACCGGAAAGTTAAATTCGCGTAAAGTAACATCGACATCCGTCGGAAAAAAGCCACCCGCAAGAGCGATCAGGACATTTTCTCCGGGTGTAAGAAGATTATCATAATGGGATGCGCCAATAAGATTTTTTAATTGTTGATACGTACTTATAACATTAGGTTGGAACGTGGCAGTTAAGAACTGGGAATCCACGGCGGTTGAATGCAAAAACCATGCATTACCTGTCTGATTGTTGTGCGAAATTCTGACTGTGTTCATTGGCTTATCGGAGTGTCCGACGTTTTTGTTGAGGGAAGAAAGGATTTTAGCACTGGCATCACGCGGGTGAATCAGTAGTTACACCATTGCCGTATACCCGTACAATGGGATTTTGCTAAAAAGGTGTGCACGCTAAGTTAGCACATCAAAACGGATGTTACGATGAGTTATGGGCGTAAGATATCCTGACGCATTGCCGATTTACGCTGGAAGTTCCAACCATTTTTTCCTAAGGTGGCACGAGGAAAGGACATTTGAATGTATGTAATAACTACAAAATTACTTTAACTTTTACAAAATTACTTTAGAAATATGTACAAATTTACTTTAACCAACGATCAGTTTCATGAGCATCTGGTAAATAAGATATGAGTTTACTTCTGTCCTAAGTCTGAATGTTCAAATTAACATAACTTATTGTTTTCAAAAGGAAATATTAATATGGCCTAATTTTTGTTCACCATAAAATGTTCACAGGCCCCCCCACGCTATTTTTCTGAAATGAGGTTCGGCCGAGATTACGTTTTTTCGCAGAAATTATGCTAGCCCATTTAATTTAAAAAACTTTACCTCCTCCTCTTATTTTCAGTACGTCATCCTGAGCTGACTGCCTCACCTGCGTGATGGCAATTTTTTTGGCATTTTAAGAACTAACTGGGGCATCCAACTCTTCTCCATAATCGAGCTTGCGTAATGCAATCGAAGCTGATGCTGCCCGGCTTTCTGACGCAATTAGGACTTTTAGTTCAGTGATTTGTTCCTTGGCAAAATCCCTTACTACAACACTTTCATCACTGAGCCATCCTTCTAGTAAAGTCTGCCGTGCTGTGTAAAGCTCGGCAAAACCGAACTCGCCCCTAACAACACTTGTCTCCCGTAGTACTTGTCGTGATTTGCTCAATAGCTTGCTTTCTACAGGCAAGCGGGAGATAACCTGACGTACAAGTTCGAAAACAAATGGCTTGCCCTCAAATGCACCCAGGATACCTAGAACAAATGCCATATCGTTCTCACCCCCACCGTCTATCATTGCTCTCAGGCTCTCTCGGAGACCGTTTGACAGTTCTGGGCAGATAGATGCAATAAGCTTTCCGCTCTCATATTCGAATCCCGTGGAGTCAATGTCGAACCAGGTTCGGGCCCCGTCCAAGACAATTTCGACGGCTTTGCCAAGCGGCGCTTGAAGTTGGTATACAGAGAACGGTATGGCTACATAACGAGCCGGACTCGCATCGGTACGTGCAAACGCAAGTCGCTGCCCGATGAAAAATATGACAGCCGCTGGCCACTTTTCAGCGATTGAGGCTGCAATATGTTCTGCGCTGTCTTCCAGTTGAGGATATGGGATAAGCGCTTTAAGTACCTGATTTGCTTGGTCTTCATCGAGCGCCTTAATTATTGTGTTTCCTAACCAGGAAAACCAAGGCATGCGAATCCATGAGAAGTCTGCATTCGCGGATAGATAATTCAAAGCCGGTAGAAAGATGTTACAAATTATTGAGCCAGGCTGACCGGCATACTGCTGTACGCCGGCGATAAGCACGTTTCTTACTACCATACTGTCGCCTTGAGCAATCCCGTTATCCAGAATCCGGCGCAGCATACCTTCATCAAATTGAACAGCGAAACGCAAATACCAAGCGATATCGCTCAGATGCTCCCCTTGATCGATCCATCGGTTGATCCGCGCTAGCGTCTCTACCTGTTTCTCGCTGCGTAACAAGCCGGTGAGCATACTGGGAAGGAAATTTGCCAAGGGCTGTGTAAATCGATCAATATAGCCGAGCAAAATATTTGGTCTGGTTTCACCTAAACGTTCTAAAAAACGACCGAACATCGGAAATGTCGCCGCATTATCTGAATCGGTTCTCGCATAGCGATTCAGGCGCTCAAACCATAGTTCAGTCGTGGCTTCCGAAACAGTATCTACCAGCATTTCAATTTCTGCTGTTCGATATTTTTCCGCTTTATCGTAAGAAAAATCTTTGTCATGCCAAGCTGGCGGATATACAGAGTTGTAGCCGATCAGAACCTTGTAAATTACAAAATCGGTGTCCGCATTGGCAGCGTCCCGAAAAGAAAGCGCCGCCGTCGAGATTTGCTCCCGTAAATTGACTAGCTCTTGGTCTGTGCTCATTGTTTCAGGTAGCTTTGTATAGGTCCAGTAACAACGGTACACCCTATCTTCTGTTACCTGCCTTAAGAAGAGGTTTAACGTGGGCAACAAGGCCGTTTGAAATTCAATAATACTCAGCGTATTCGCCATAACAATTTTTGCTAGCTCGTTTGAGTACGCGCCCCTAAACGGCAACCTCATCGCGTTTTGAAGCTCGATCAGAACTAGAGCGCGAATGTCATCGGTCGTAGCAAAATGGTAATGTTGTTTCAACAGATCGATAGCAAATTCGCGAATCTTGGATAAAACGTCGGATGCTACGACCGTACCTTGATGTATTGTAATGACACTAGAGTTATTTGTTCTTCCACTGATTTCAGAGCTGAGAATTTTACCCAGCATTGGAATCAGAAGGTCCGCTAATTCCTTGCGTTTATCCTCATCGAAGGTACTAATGCAATCGAGAAGAATATCTTGGACAATGGGGCCATGATCACGCCAAACATGCATCTGATGTTCTGCAATTGATTGGCCGAGTTCTTGTAAAGGTTTGCGTTCGTCTTCAGTACGCACGAGGCCATAAAACGAACAAAGCGCATTGAATGTCCCGGCTACATCAAGATATCTATATCGCTTCAGAATATCCACAATTGCTTTGAGGATGTGACCGAAAGTTTTGGGAGGTAGCAGACCATAAGGCGTCTCAATCTCTACAGGCTCTAACATTCGAGCTCGTGTTGCCGCTTCGATCAACCGTTTAGCAATATGAGAGTACACTCCGGGTAGATCGTCATAGAAGGGCAAAACATGTTCAGCAAACGTCTGAAGGGTGTCGCCTCGGATGTTATTGTCTGGCGCGTTGACGATCGCTTCTAACGCATCGCCGTCAAATAACGCTTTCCCCTCAACCAGACGTTGGAAATCACTAGCGATCTTCTGAAATTCGTACCCAGCTGGCAAAAGATACTTCTGCGCCACCTTCTGAAGACGACTCTTTATGCCTTGGAAAGCTTTACTGCCGAAGTTGTCCAGAACAGGAACCTTGTAGATGGTATCGTGGGCCATTTCCGCCCATGCATGATTGAGAATCGTCTGAATCTGAATCTCGCAGCGCAAGCCGGCAAATTTTGCATATTCAGGTAATACAGTCCGTTCTTGGCGGAGTGTGATCAGATAGTGATTTGAAATATAAAATTCTGACGCTTCGGAATCATCTCGCCGAGGATGATGCAGCTTCAACTCAATTATTTCAAAATTCGCCTCAATGATGCCGGAGTGAATCAGCCGAGTTACATCACTATTCGTATAAAAAACGACACGGCACCCCGCTAAATCCTTGATATCTGTATCGAGTTCTTCAGTCGCTGCAATCTCCCGCAGTTCAAGTTTCTTACGCAATGAAGCTGAGGATTTTGCTCGCCTCTGGATCTGTTGCAGCCGATAATCACCTCCCGCATTGATGGCCGCTTCCAAAATATCAGCAACAGCATTTGCGAACGCCTCGTAGGGGTACTTGCCTTCACGCTCGTAATCTTCAAAGTTCATAGACGCTCAACATTGATTGTTAAGATCGGCGGCTTTGCCGCCGGGTACTGTATTCAGATAGTAATAGGCGGCCGCTCTCGAAAGGCATACCTATTTGCTAGTACATTATATAGCGCATAATGCTCTGGCAGATTGTTCTTGGTATGGAATTGGTGCGCAACAATTGGTTAATGTTGCGACTAACCATACGTGGTCGACCCCATGACTGTACACGGCCATCGAGCGCATCAGAAAATAAATCCCAGTCCGCTTGATAGTCAAAACAGATTTCGACATCTTCTTCAAGTGGCCTGGCAATTCTGAACCAATTTGTCATTTCACTTGACTGTTGGCGTCAGGTCACATCTGAGCTACTCAGAAATCCCTCAGACCAACTCTCGCCAATTCCTCCCTAGTGGCTTCAGTAAATATTCTACATCCCAACCCTTAGCTGTGGCATTGGCTACAATCCGGCACATCATTTCAATATGGTGATCTACTTGCCGCTGTAAATTTTCGTTATCTTTCTCCAACATCTTAATTCTTTCCACTTCAGATCGCCGGGGATTTTTTGTACCGAAGATAACTCCTGACGAAGACTTCTGCTCTGCTAAGGCATTTTGAATTTTCTTCTTCCGCGCGGCGATATGTAGAGTCGATCGACTTTTTAGACCAAGGCGTTTGGTTAATGCCGGGATAGAAATTGGAGACAGCGCAAAACCATCACTGAGCATACTGGCCAGCTCGCGTTCCAAGGCGACATCCAGGTCAAAGCCCCTTAAAATTTGTCTAGCCGGATTCTCCCTCATACTGAACTTCCTCTTTTAAATCGATTTGCTATCATTTTGGTGGGTGAGTTTGGAAATACTTTTATTGGAATCTGACCAACCCTATCGCCCAGGGAGATTGCCTTTCTAATTCCTTCCACTTTCCTCCGCTGTTCGGAGATCCATTTATCAGATCCCGCGTCATCCTCGCAATCACTGATCATCTTCTCAAGAACTCGAAGATTTAGGTCCAGCAGATTTTGTAGATTAGCTTTCTCATGTTGATTATCAGTTCTATGAAGATGACCACAATCATCGAAACACTGCAAATGCTTTGTGCAAGGCTCACGCGAGAAATCGTTGGTACAAATACCCCATAAAGTTACATGGACGCCGCCAGCATGTGTTTCCAAAAACTCCTGTCCTTTAACCGGATCATTTATCTTAATGGAATGAAAAGTGTCTGCCAACGCTCCCTGGATCCTGCCACTTTCTATACCTTTGCGTAAATATAAAATCTTCTCCTGGTAAGAGCTAAACTCAACAAAAGCACTGTGTGCCGAAAGCTCGGTATTCAAAGCGACGTGCTGATAGTGCACATTTTGAGAAATATCCTTTCTTCCCATAGCTAAGGCCTGTTGAATTTCGGTCATTCCTCCTAATTTGTATAGCGTATTCCGCCAGTGTCTTGATTGATGAGTTCGGAGCGATATTCGCGCTCCGTCTGCCTCTGTGAGATTTCGTCGATCAAAAATTGACTCTACGCTAGTATTTCCAAGCGCCGCTGTTAAGTCTTGGTATTTGATTAGATTGACGAGAAGTCGATTTGTTGAATTGGTTCGCTCTTTAAATCGAAAGGCGCCTCGAAAACCTATACATAAACATTCGTGGACTTTCAGCAAATTTTTGTTTGAGGAGCGCAGCACTACTTGTTCATCTCGTTCAGCTAAGAAAGCATTCTCAATATCGCCCGCGCGGTAGCTATTATTTCCAAAATTTTTGTGGATAATATTGACGTTAAGGCGTTTCATTATCCGATCAACGTCATAGGGGGCCGCCGTCTCGACAAATCGATTAATGAATGATCGTGAAACTATCTCATCCGGATTCACGTCCCAAAGTCGTTCAGGATTGTCGTCCTGCCATTGTGCGACTTTTCGCGCATCGGATGTCAGCGTTTGTAAGCGATTAATGGCACGTTTTGCTAAAGGAACGTCTGAATCAGCTAACCAATGAACATTATGTGCAAACTTTTTTTCTGGGAAGTATCTAATGCCGAATTCCTTATGTCTGGTACCGGTCATTGGATCAATTACATATTCTCCGTCAGCGCCAATAAGGTCATGTTCAATCCAGCAATCTAAAGGTATAACAAGCGTTTCATTTACACGAGTGCCCATCGCTATGTGAAGATCAATTACTCGTAAAATAATCTCTTCGCTTTCACTAATAGGATTATTGGTACAAGCAGCAAAGGCCTCTAATGCTTCCTTACTTGGCAGTTTGGAGGGGAGGGTGCTTTGCTCTATTTTTGGATCATGCCGCAAACGGGGTGGGGGCGCTGAAATAGGATTGACAAAATCGATGGGGATTTCACTCAACTCGTATTTATCAATGAAAATGGCAATAACGCCCATATTGTTTGCAGCATCGTATATATTTTTATATTTGCTTTCTTTCAGAATCTTAATCGAGTCAAAAAAATGACCATTTCGCAGTTCCGACGGGTGGAATTTTCCTTGTGATGAAAGTATGTTGAATAATCGTCTTATTTCATTCAGGTACGCATACAGAGCTGCATAGCTAGGACGCTTTGCCTGGTAAATCGCGACGATCATACTTTTTGAAAAATCGGAGAAGTCTTTGGGGAGTGGGTCTTTTGTACCCAAAATCGTAAAAGGTAGATATAGAGATCTCGAACCCCGAGTTTTGAGCCAATTTTTGGTATCCCAATTTTTTTCGTCCCATGACTGGTTTGGATCCAGGGATTCTAAAACGTCACGCTGTCTTTCAATAAAATCTTCAAGTCTCATTTTTCGACCTCATTAGGACTGACTGGCAGGCGCTCTGCGTACGTTCCGCGAATTCAATAGTTTTCTCCAGCTGAAGGACAACCTTATTTTCATGCAGATCTAACGACTGGTTAAGTAATATTTGGGTCTCCATCCTTAAGGCTTCAATAACTTGTGCATGTTGTCCGTCGAAAAAAGGATGGAATTTACGGCACGTGTAACAAGAATAAATAGGATTCTTGTTACAGGCTGTATCGGGATCAAGTCCACATGCTCCGATGTGTCCAATATATCGAGTTGCGACCATGCCCTTCACAATTTGGCGATTATCTCTAATATCTTCCCGACGAATCACGGCACCGGTCATAAGTGACATTAATTCTTTATACGTAGCGTTTTTTCCTAGTGCCCGCGCTTTTATCTTACCAATCTCCGGTGTCGCAGCTACGTAGTAACGAGCCGCGACCTTTGTCGTGTGATCCAGCATGTCAGATATTAAGTCGCCTGGCGTTCCCTGATCTGCGAGCTTCTGAGCCATGTTGTGACGGAGTAGGGTACTGGTCCCCGAACTAATTCCTGCCTGCTGACATATATCCGCAATGGCAAACCGAACGGTGGAACCTATTATGCGTTTCTGTGATGCAGTAATAAAAATTGGATCTGTATTTTTTGAATTTCCAAAATGATTTTCTTTGGCATCTATGAGTTTTAACAGTTTCTCAGCCAATTTTCGCGAGATCACGCGATTCCGATAAGTGCTATTAAAACTGCGCTGCTTTATGCGTATCAAAGACAAATGGAAATACTCCTCCCCATTTGGGCCGAGACTTTTCTTCAAATGTTGATGTTCTATGCCGGCAACTTGTTCAGGGCGGCAGCCTAGTTCCCAGCTAATGTGTGAAATCACATTGTCCTGAAAAGAAAAATAATCAACTCCCGTGACTATGTTCTCGATTACATCTAGCAACGATTCTTCCTCGCTTGGACTGAGTATATTTTTTCTATCTTTTATTGATCGATATATTTCAAATTCAGGCCCAGCAAGATCATCAAGTGCAGAAGCTATCTCAGTTAAAAATCCCGGCTTTTCATTTAGGCTGGCCCATCGATAGAAAAGGCGAAAGTTAAAGAATTCGTCCCTTGAGCATTGCGCTAATATTATCTTGCATGCGGCTTCCGACCATGGGAATGCAGGATTTCCCAAGGCTGTCTGAATTGCAATCATTTGTGCAAAATTTGATGCGGCTGTGATTGGAGAGGAGGACGCAAGGCGATACCAGATGTATTGCTGAAATGTCGTCTTAACATGATCGGATAATTCACACTTATTCCAATCGATTTTGAAATATCGATCGTGTTGCCACACATGTCCGCTGGTATCAACGAAAATCTCATCTTCAACATACCTCGTCCGTATACGTACTTTAGGAGGAATTTTGGAAAATCGTGCTGTCTCATTATCCAGTGCAAATAATTCCGATTGCACATGCTCTTCTTCGAAGGTTTCGAGAAATCGTTGCTTCATTTCGCTGCTCCGCGGTGAAATCGGCTTATCGCTGCATTGACCCGATTAAAGTTATGTTCGTTGGCCTGTTTATTAATCCATTTCGCTCCATATCGAAGCGGCATATTCGATGAAAGTTGCCAACCACAAATTTGTCTAAGTTCATCCAGAGCTTGCTGTAACGACATTCCTTGTTTTTCCACGCACCATTCCAGATAATTATTACAAAAGGTATTTCTAAGAAGGTGAGGATGAAATTCAATGCCCAGTTCCGAAAACACTTCTTTCTGAATTATCGAAAAGGCGTAATTAACGGCACTCAATCCAAGAGGGCTTCCGCGCTCAGATGTGAATAAGAATTGGTGTTTAATAGTAATTTTTTTCCCTGCATTTTTTGGCCTGCGTTCAGTCAATATATATTTTTCTATTCCCTGATAAAGGTGTTCACTGATACTCACTGTTCGCGATAAAGTTTTTTGGGCGGGCTGAATAGAGCGGGAGTCTGTTGGATCATCTGGGCGACGTTTAATGGTCAAATAAAATTGGTCATTTTCTTCATTGATGTCCGTTGTTTTTAGTTTCAATAATTCTCCACGACGCAGTCCGGTCTCCAATAGGATTTTGAAAATTAGCCAGTTTCGCAGTCTCACGTTGCGGCAAAATGGATTTCGATGTGCATCTACGTGTGTTATTTCTAGCAGCATTGCAACATGCTCAGGTTCTAATCCCTTAACGCTTATTTCAGTAGAGCCACCTAAGACACTTGCATCAAATTTTGAATTGATTCTGTTTTTTATCTCAGTGAGATGTCGATTTAGATTTGAACTGTTTGTAGACTTTGTATAGCGATCGATTACCCATAATAGGTAGAGTTGGACTGTATGAAGGTAGTCATTAAAAGTTCTGGGGTGCAACCAATCCTTAGACGAAGGCTTTCCAATCCGACCAGCGATATTTACGGCATTCCGGCCAGATCGTAGCCAGAATGAAAATTGATCGAGCTTGTCGATAATGATTTCGAAGTGTCCAGATGCCAACTCGGCGTCCAGATCCACATTATGAAAGCCCTCCGCCCATTCATATAACCACTTCAACACTGATGCATCGCGGCGAATAGTGTTCACGGACTTGTGCCGGCGTCGGAGAACGAAATAGATCAGGGGTAGCAAAACAGGTTCTGCATGGGATGCCTTACACAGAAGAGGTAATTGCTCTCCAGATTCAAAACGGACGGTTCGAACTACATACATTGAGTGGTATATCGATTAGAAGAATCCATTAGAATACAGGTACATTCAGCCGTTTCAAAGCGATGAGCTCCTTGTAGACATTCGTAAAAGTGTCTTGGTACTAAAACTAAAGTACAAATTTTGTAATGGATATAATTCTAGGATAGCGCTGTGATGACAATTCAGATGATCGGCAAAGAAGTTCACGCCCGACGCGAAAAAGCAGGGCTTAGCAAAGCACGACTTGCAAAATTATCTAAACTATCCCGCCAAACAGTACACGGCCTGGAAGAAGGTTCGCTCCAAGATATTAACTTTAAGAGCTTGAGCAATTTGCTAAGCATCCTAGGAAGTTTTGATCCGCTCACTTCGGCCAGAAGAAAGAAAAAAAAGGCGCTCTGGATGGCCGCAAAATCGTCCAGCGTCAGCTATCGCACAGAATTGACGAGTGACAACCTTCAGCAGGCACTATCTACCGGTAAAGTGTTGGCAGGTTTTGAAGCAAATTTACGGCACTTCCTGGATGAATCACCAATCCAGTTGGTCGTGATGTCCGTAGAAGAAGCGGCACAACAAACATCGGTTAAACCACAAAAAATCTGGAAAAACATCGCTAAGCTGGCGAAGGAACTTGGGGCCACCCGCAATGAGTTATGGGCGTAAGCCAGCCCAGCGCATTGCCCATTTACGTCGGAGTTTCTAACCCATGCTAGCCTATGAAACGCAATTAATCGATTTTTCTGTATCTGGACGAGGGGGGGCTCAGTTATTGAAATTTTTTGGGCAATGGCTGGTCGGACCATTAGCTTAACCGGCAAATGGTGATTTTAGATTCCAATATTGTGAAGACCGAAGGATCAATGAAGCCGTCAGTAGAAACCTAGGATAAATTTCCGTCAGATTACTTGAGTGAATTGACTAAAGAAGAATGGACGTCATCCATAAGTGAGCGCGAACAGGAAGTTTACTGTAGAAATGCACAGTATGAATGTACAATGTGAATTGCCGTAATCACAATACTTGTCGTGGTTACGGCAAACGTCCCAACATCTCGACAATGTAGGGTTATTTGAAATAAGGCAAGATAGCAAGTAGCCTTTTAAAGAACATCGAATTATAACGGCGAATGTATACTTAGCAAGCGTTGTTACATTTCGGGCATAAAAACTTGCTGGAGGCCGCACTATAGAAAGAGTATAACTATGGCTAAAGCACCAAGTAAACCGGCTAGCAATCCTCCGGGTAAAGCGCGTGATGCTGGTACGGGTCAGTATGTTTCTAAAAAATACGCTATTACACACCCGAAAACTACTGTCATCGAACATGACAAGGGCAAAAGAAAATAGTTCTAAGACGGCAAGAAAAAAGCCACCTTCAAGTGGCTTTTCTTTTAATAGCCGTAACTTCAGTACACCGAGTTTCTGCTGTTTTCTGGCCGGACCCTTGCCAATCCGTCTTCGTCAGGTAATTTGTGAATGTCGTTCACTTTATAAACCTTTATAAGGTGAACGACAGTGCTTAAATTTTATTTATAGTTCACTTTATGGGACAGTTATAAAGTGAACTATAAATTAAGGCGATTAAATCAATAATTTGTAACTTTTATTCCCTGGAGGTCGGTGGAATAAAAATTCAATCTCAGGATAGGCAGAAATATTGCGCATGGGCGATATAGGGCCAAGAACAATTTTATGAACATCTAGAACATAGGACGCGGTTTTACATAATATAAATTATGCGAATGCAGTGCAGTATTTAAGGTGATGCGTTTGGGAATTACTTTTATGCAACAATGTGCGCAATATAATGTATATAACTGCGTTGATTAGCTGCACTCAGACAGGACGCAAGAGATTTCGGCTGGCGACAAATGATACGTGAGCGGGAGAAGCGTGCCAAACTGGAGTTGTTGTACCGGATCGCCAAAACCCTCCTGCCTGAACTGGCAATCTCTCGGCAGAATCTCCGCTATTACGCCAGCCTGGCTAATTTCTACACAGTTTATGATCTGCGTCGCATGCCAGGGCTGTCCCATCAAAAATAATTCTTCAGTATAGTCCGTAAGGTCTCAGTCCCCCACCCGGCTTTTTTGCGCAAAGCTTTCATGCTGGTGTCTTTAAACTGTTCTTTTGCTTTGTTGAGGACATTCATAACAACGTGCCGCACGATGGCCATATTTTGTGGTGCATGGTCTTTGCGCA
>Ga0209512_1003702_pt1 | contig 14186 bp, 15 predicted proteins | sample frozenSSSSmetaG_FD_184142 | JGI IMG/M metagenome (GOLD analysis project Ga0209512, IMG submission 184142) | Glacier valley bacterial and archeal communities from Borup Fiord, Nunavut, Canada, to study Microbial Dark Matter (Phase II) -... | ecosystem: Environmental > Aquatic > Freshwater > Ice >... | reverse complement strand
ATTCAACACCCCCTGCGGCGGCACTCCCGGCGGCAACGTGCTCGTCATCCGCATCCAGCCGGACGAGGGGATCTCGCTGCGCATGGTTTCGAAAATCCCCGGCACCAGCCTGCGCCTGGAGCCGGTGAAAATGGATTTCCACTACGCCACCAGTTTCGGCAAGAGCAGCCCTGAAGCCTACGAGCGCCTGCTGCTGGACGCCATCGCCGGTGATGCCACGCTCTTCGCCCGCCGCGACGAAGTGGAGGAGGCATGGAAGTTCATCGACCACATCGAGCACGCCTGGCATCAGTCGGACAACCCGCCGCCGATGGCCGAGTTCGTCGCCGGATCGTGGGGCCCCCGCGAGGCGGACCAGCTCCTGCAACAGGACGGCAACCAGTGGCGCAGACTGTGAGTTTTCCGGCGGCTTGCATCGTCAGTTGCTTCCTGCTAAAGTCTTCATATGGACATTATCTTTCCACGCAAAATCAAAACCAAGTTCGTCACCAACGATAAGGGACGAAAGGTCGCGGTCGTGATCCCAATCAAGGAATACGAGGAGCTAATGGAGGATATGATCGATCTGGCAGCTTGTATCGAGCGCCGGAACGACGAATCACTTCCTTGGGAACAGGTGAAAAAGGAGCTGATCGCCGATGGCATCTTACAAGCTTGAGATCAAGGCGTCCGCCAGAAAGGATCTGGCACGTCTTCAGCCAGCCATTGCCACGCGTATCGTGGAGGCCATCGAGATTTTGGCTGACGAGCCTCATCCTGCGGGATCAAGGACATTGAAAGGCTTTGATTTCAGGTATCGGATCCGGGTCGGAGATTATCGAGTGATCTACGAAGTCCGAAATTCCATTCTCACTGTTTTTTATCATCCGTATCGGCCACCGCAAAGACATCTACCGTTGAAATGACCACCCTAGCCATTCCCATCCCCGACTTCTGCCCCGAGCTTGGCATCGAGGTTCCGGTGTCCGCCATCGACAAGGAACTCCGCAAGCTCTGGGAGCAGGACGACGCCCGGACGAACGCCTCGCTGATGAATCTCGTCGTCTTTTCGGAGAAATCCGGCTCGCTCGTTGAGAACTCCGCGATCATCCGTGAGCTCACCCGCGAGCATGCCTGCCGGGCGATCCTCGTGGAAATCGACAAACTCTCAGACCCCAGCCTGCGCGCGTGGATCACCGCCCACTGCCACCTCGCGGAGGGCCGCAAGTCCGTCTGCTGCGAGCAGATCTCGTTCTATCTGACAGGTCGCGTCACCGGCCGTTTCCGCAACACCGTTTTCGCCCACCTGAACTCGGACCTTCCGCTGGTTTTCTGGTGGCAGGGCGACCTTTCCGACATTCTGACAGAGCGCCTCGTCAGCGTGATGGACCGTCTGATCATCGACAGCTCGTCATGGGCGGATCCGGCGTCATCCTTCCGCATGATCGAGGAAAATTCGCAGATGAACGCCGACCTGATCATCCAGGATCATGCATGGACCCGCTCGCTGCAGTTCCGCATCGGAATTGCCAGTCTGTTCGACGACCCCGTTGCCCAGAAGGCGCTTCCCGGAATCTGGACCGTCGAGATCATCTATCATCCAGACCACCGCAACACCGCGCTCCAGGTCCTCGTCTGGCTGGCGATCCAAGCCGGTTGGAAAGACGCGGAATCCAGGGAAGGATTCGCGTTCACCTCTACTTCCGGCGCTTCCATCACCGCCACTCTCAAGGCGGACGCCGGTTCAGCACCACTCTCCGCGCTGATCGTTCGCTCGGCGGACACCACCGTGCAGGTGACTTACGAAAAAGGCGCCTCCCACATCCAGAAGCACATCGAGTGCGGCGGCTACGACGCCACCTCGCTGTCACCGGCGGATCCCACCACCCCGGCGGAGCTCGTCGGCCTGCAGCTCGCACGCGGTGGGAAAAACTCGCTCTATCAAAAAATTCTCCCGCGCTTCCGGGCGATGTTGAAGTCCTAGAAAAATGCCCGCGCCGCTGCTTTACGAATCCCACTGCCATACGACCTTGTGCAAGCACGCGTTCGGTACGACGGACGAATACGCGGAAGCCGCAATCGCGCGGAATTTCAAAGGCATCACCTTCACCTGCCACTGTCCGCTGCCCGACGGATTCTCCGCCAGCGTGCGGATGACGCCGGAGCAGTTCGACGAATACATCGCCATGGTTCACGCCACGCGTGACAAATTCGCCGGAAGACTCGACGTCCGGCTCGGCATCGAAAGCGATTTCTATCCGGGCGTGGAACCTTGGCTGGAAAAACTTCACGCCAGCGTGCCGCTCAGCCACGTGCTGGGCTCCGTCCACTATCAAGTCGGCGACTACCGCAAGCTTTTCTACACCGGCGACACTTTCAGCTATCAGCAGCTTTACTACGAGCACCTCGCCCTCTCGGCGGAAAGCGGTCTCTACGACACGCTCGCCCATCCGGACCTGATCAAGAACGAATCCCCTGACGAGTGGGATTTCAAACGCATCCAGCCGTTCATCGAACGCGCGCTCGACCGCATCGCCCCCACCGGCGTGGCGATGGAGCTCAACACCAGCGGCGTGCACAAGGCGCTGCCGGAAATGAATCCCTCGCCGTCTCAGCTCGTCCTGATGTGCGAGCGCGGCATCCCCGTTGTCATCGGCGCGGATGCCCATGTCGCAAAACGCGTCGGCGATGGATACTCCACCGCGCTCAATCTGTTGGAAAACGCAGGCTACAAGGAGGTCAGCTATTTCATCGACCGCCGGCGCCGCACGATTCCCATCGGCGACGCCCTTGCTTCACTGGCCTGATCACCAGTGGACGCCGCGCACCGGTCGGATAGAATTGCCCATCGTAGAATCGTTGTAGCTGAGCGCCGCAGCACGCGATTTCGTGGTGTTCCATTCGGACCAGGTCACCCCGGTTTTCTTGCAGAGCATCGGCTCCGCGAAAGTCACCGAATGAAGGTCCCTGCCGGAACGAATGCAAACGCCACTGGCAGCGGGGCGAGCTTGAAATTGTCAACGAGCAGGTCGAGCGGGTTGGACGTCGGTGAGACATCGCGCAGAACCACGGTGGTCCGCGTGCTGTCCGCTTTGAAATTGAGGCCTTTCGCCTTCCACCGGCATTTCCTACTTCCATCACCTTTTATCGAAAAGACCGCCAGGGAAAGCACGACATTTCCCGAAATCTCCACTTGCAGGCGTTGCCCGGCGCGGACGTATGAGAGGAGCCCCGTTTAATCTCAAACCTTACCGATCCCCTCTCCCCGTTTACGGATCGTTTCTCCAGGCGTACCGACCCAATCTCCGCTAGTACCGATTTGATCTCCGGTCGTACCGATTGCCTCTCGGACCGTACCGATTGCCTCTCGGACCATACCGATTGCCTCTCCGACCGTACCGATTGCTTTTCCGGCCGTACCGACCATTCCTCCGCCCGTGCGGATCCCATCTCCGCCCGTCCGTTTTCAAATCCACCGCCCACCGCCGCCGCGCGGATCACCGACAGAACCGCGGGATTGCTGATGAATGTGCCGCCCAGATCGGTGGCCACGGCGGTGTAGCTACCGGCATGGCCCGGTTCCACCCGATCAATCGTGTAACTATCCCCGTAAGCGCCCTGGATCGCCTCCCCGTTGAAAAGCCACAGGATGAGAGTACCGGGAGAGTTCATCAGCAGCGTTTGCGAAACAAGCGGGTTGTTCCCTTGCAATACGACATTCAATTACTGAGAGATTTCCCCTTCTCCAACCCTTGAACCCCACACCTCAGGCCTATCGATAAGAAGGGACAACTGTGCGCAAAACTTCCGAAACACTCCGCATACTTTGCGTGGCAGCGGCCTCAAGGGATTAACATCCATATCATCAGTCCCATCGCCACCCCGAAAACGAGCATTCCAGAAGCCCAGCAAAGAAATGTCCAAATGTGCTTCCGTGGATTCTTCAACCAGGCTTCCGATGGATCGTCAGGATTGAAAAAGACCTTCACCTGCTTTCCTACCCGATAGCAGCGCAGCTTTTTCTCCATGGCGGCTTTATCTGACGAACCACTGGTAGCGAACGAAATCCGGTCGCCTCTCATCCTGCGGCCGGATGCCTCGTATTCGAACTCCACCGCCGGCCAATAGATCATCAGCTTGTTGTTTCCATCGTGCTGCTCTTCCGTTTGCCTCAATCTGGAAGTAATAATCCAACCGTCGCAAACACGGATTTTCTTTTTAAACAACAACCGCGCTTGCTTGAGCCCCGCTAACACATTGATCAGCACGATCAACGTCACGAACAAAGTGCAGACGATTTTCATGCTCGCGCGGGATCACGAAACTATCGGCCTCACTGGCACGCCGCGGCTGGCGAAGTGGCTTTTCGCTTCGGCGATGGTGTACATCTTGAAATGGAAAATGCTCGCAGCGAGAACGGCGTCGGCTTTTCCGGCTTCCAGCACTTCCACCATGTGATCGAGATTTCCCGCGCCGCCGCTGGCGATGACGGGGATGCCCACGGCGGAGGAAACCGCAGCCGTTAGCTCGATATCGTAGCCGGCCTGGGTGCCGTCGGAATCCATGCTGGTTAGAAGGATCTCACCCGCGCCGCGCCGCCAGACTTCCTTCGCCCACTCGACGGCGTCCAGCTCCAGGCGGTTGCGCCCGCCGTGGGTGTAAACTTTCCATTTCCCCACTCCGTCACGCTTCGCGTCGATGGCTACGACGATGCACTGGCTGCCGAACGCCTTCGCGCCCTCGTCCACCAACCCCGGATTGGTGACGGCCGACGTGTTGATGCCGACCTTGTCCGCACCGGCACCGAGCATTTCCCGCATGTTTTCCACCGAGCGGATGCCACCGCCGACCGTCAGCGGAATGAAACATTTTTCCGCCGTGCGGCGGACGACGTCCACCATCGTGTTGCGCTTGTCCGACGAGGCGGTGATGTCGAGGAAAACGAGCTCGTCCGCCTGTTGGAGATTGTAGGCGATGGCGCATTCCACCGGATCGCCGGCATCGATCAGATCGACGAAATTGACGCCTTTGACCACGCGGCCGTCGGTCACGTCGAGGCAGGGAATGATTCGCTTCGCAAGCATGCGGGGAGCAAAGCGCGGGACGGCGGGTTCGCCAAGCAAAACGGCGGTTGTTTCGGAGTGCGTTCCGGAAACCGGGCTTATAGAGTGCGCATCAGAATTTATGAAAATCGCCGTTTTCAGCACGAAGAACTACGACCGCAGATTTCTCGAAGCCGCCAACCAGGACGCCGGCCATGAGCTGAATTTCCACGAAGCACGCCTGTCCTCGGACACCGCTCCACTCTCCGCGGGTTCGGACGGAGTCTGCGCTTTCGTGAACGACCAGCTCGACGCGGAAGTGATCGAAATCCTCGCGAAAGGCGGCACTAAGCTGATCCTGCTGCGCTGCGCCGGTTTCAATCAGGTAGATCTCGATGCAGCGATGGCCAGCGGCATCAGCGTCCGCCGCGTGCCCGCCTACTCACCATTCGCGGTGGCGGAGTTCGCGCTCGGCATGATCCTCACGCTCAACCGCCAGTATCACCGCGCCTACAACCGAGTGCGCGAGGGCAATTTCTCGATCGAGGGGCTAATGGGATTCGATCTGAACGGCCGCACGGTGGGCATCATCGGCACGGGGAAAATCGGCTGCCTCACGGTGAAGCCCCTGGCGGCGCTGGGGTGCAAAGTGGTCGGATGCGATCCGTTTGAAAACCCCGAGTTCAAGGCTCTCGGCGGCAGCTACGTGACGCGGGATGCTTTGTTAGGAGACTCCGACATCATCAGCTTGCACTGCCCGCTCACACCGGAATCGCACCACCTCATCAACACCCGCACGCTCGAAAAAATGCGCGACGGCGTGATGATCATCAACACCAGCCGCGGCGCGCTGATACACGCGGCGGACATGATCGGCGCGCTGAAGTCGGGAAAGGTGGGCTATCTGGGAATCGACGTTTACGAGCAGGAGGGCGACCTTTTCTATCAGGACCTATCCAACGAGATTATCCAGGACGACGTGCTCCAGCGCCTGCTGACGTTTCCCAACGTCATCGTCACCTCGCATCAAGCCTATTTCACCGACACCGCGCTGCGCAACATCAGCGAGACGACCATCGGCAACGCCGGTGATTTTGCGGCCGGAAAATCCTCGCCGAACGAGGTGCTCGCCGCCAGCGCCTACGGCGCGAAGCCGGCGGCGAAGTGAAGAAAGATCGAATCAATCCGGCGTGAAGCGCGTCTCTCCTTGCGAGGAAAACCCGCAAGGAGGACGACATGAATTCACGCAGACATTGGCTTTTTGGAGGCATTACGGCATTGGCAATCAGCGGCTTGGCTTTGATGCAGGAGCAGACATGCGCTCAGGAAAATCGGGGCTCGCAGGACATGGAAGTCCTCACCCGCGGGCCGGTGCACGAGGCGTTTGCAGGAACGATTTCCTACGATCCTGTGCAGGGAATCCTGATCAGCGGAAAGCCGCCGGAAGCGATCGAGGAGATCCCACCTGAGCAGCAACTTGAAGGCGACAACGTGGTGTGGATCCCGGGATACTGGGCGTGGGATGAGGATCAGAACGACTTCATCTGGATCAGCGGCATCTGGCGCAATCTGCCTCCCGGCCGCCAGTGGGTGCCGGGATACTGGAGCGAGGCGCAGGGCCAATATCAATGGACGTCCGGCTACTGGTCGGACACGGAAAATACCGAGACCAGCTACCTGCCGCAGCCGCCCCGCAGCGTGGAGGCTGGACCTAACATCGAAGCCCCTTCCGACAATTACACCTGGGTTCCCGGAAACTGGATGTGGCGGGAAAACCGCTACGCCTGGCGCGGCGGATACTGGAACGAATGCCGGCCCAACTGGAATTACCAGCCGTCCTGCTACCGCTGGACCCACCGCGGTTACGTCTATGTGGACGGCTACTGGGATTACCCGGTGGCGAGCCGCGGGGTGGTGTTCGCACCGGTTTATTTCAACCGCGGTTATTACAACCGGCCAGGCTTCTGTTATACCCCATCGCTGGTCGTCAGCCTGTCGGTATTCACCAACCACTTGTTCCTGAGGCCTAACTACGGCCACTACTACTTTGGCGACTACTATGCACCGAACTATTACAATTCCGGCTACTACGCCTCGTATTCCTACAACTCCGGCCGCCGCGGCTGTGATCCGATCTACGCCTATCAGTCGTGGGAGAACCGCAGTGACCGGACATGGCAACAACGCCGCCGCGAGGATTTCCAGTTCCGGCGCGATCATGAGGAGGCCCGCCCCCCACACACATGGAACGCTCTGGGAATCCGCCCGGAAGCAGAGCGGGCGCGGGGACGGAATTTCGATCTGGCGCAGCCGCTTGACCGCGTGGCCGCCAACCGGGGAGAGGGCAGACAACGTTTCCGTGCCCTCGATCAACCGGCGCGTGATCACATCGTCGCCCAGCGCCAGGACGTGAGGAAATTCGGCCAAGAGCGACAACGCATGGAAACCTCTCGTGGCGAGCGCCCGCAGAATGTCGCTTCGGCGGATCGTACAAAATCCCAGCGCTCGCCAATCGCAACGAGACCGTCGGGAAATGTTGCGAAAGAAAACAATTCCGCAAATCGGCCGAACCGCGCCATCCCGGAACAATCGAACACACGCTCCGGCAAAAATAGTGGCATCCGTCCCCAAGCCAACGGCAAGTCCGAGCAGCAAACTGCGGGCAAAGTTCCAACGCAGCCAAATCGCAACTCCGTTCCGCAACCCAACCGGAATTTCCAACCTGAACCAAAGCGCCAGGCGGTTTCTCCTCCCCGCGACGCCAAACCTTCCAACATCATTCCCCGCCGGACGGAAACTGCTCCTTCACGCCAAGCAGTGCCGCAACCGCAACGTCAGCAAGTCCAACCGCAGCGTCAGCAAGTCCAACCGCAGCGTCAGCAAGCCCAACCGCAGCGTCAGCAAGCCCAACCGCAGCGTCAGCAAGCTCAACCGCAGCGTCAGCAAGCCCAACCGCAGCGTCAGCAGGCCCAACCGCAGCGTCAGCAAGCTCAACCGCAGCGTCAGGAAGCTCAACCGCAACATCAGCAGGCCCAACCGCAGCGTCAGCAAGCTCAACCGCAACGTCAGCAGGCCCAACCGCAACGTCAGCAAGCTCAACCTCAGCGGCAACAGGCCCAACCGCAACGCTTCCAGCCCGCGCCCCAACGCGTCCAAGCCCGGCCCGCCGCTCCCAAACAAAACTCAGCGCCACGGGCCCCTCAAAAGCAGACGGAAAAAGAAGGTCGCGACAAGATTCTCCGGACCATCTGACAAAGCTTGGCGGGAGAACAGGTATCGGCTAAACCTCGGCCAAACCTCATGAATCGCAGAACCTTCATCCGCACCACCGCCATGACTTCCGTGGCACTCAGCCAGACCGAAAACCTGTTTGCCCTCGAAGCCGAAAATGCATTTCGGAAAAACATCGGCATCCAGCTTTACACCCTGCGCAACGAGCTTGCAAAGGACCCGGGCGGCACGCTGAAACAAATCGCCGCCGATGGCTACCAGCAGGTCGAGCCCTTCGGCTTTCCCAACTGCGATCCGCTGATCAAGGGCGCGAAGGAGGCCGGCCTCCAGCTGAATTCCACCCACTTCGAGTGGGACGCCGTCATCAACCCGAAGGATACCGCCATGTCAGATTTCGCCAAAATCGTCGAGAAAGCGAAAGACGTCGGTTTCAGCAATCTCGTCATCCCCTATCTGGTGGACGGCGACCGCAAGACGCTCGATCACTATAAAAAGATCGCCGAAAACGCAAACAAGGCTGCTGCCATGGCGAAGGCCGCCGGCATCCAGCTTTCCTATCACAACCACAATTTCGAGTTCCAACCGATGGAGGGCGGCAAGACCGGCTATGACATCTTCATGGCGGAATTCTCGCCGGACATGCAGTTTGAAATCGACGTCTTCTGGGTGAAGGCCGCGGGGATCGATCCTTCCGCGCTGATCAAAAAACTCAGCGGCCGCGTTTCCCAGCTCCACCTGAAGGACCTCAAGGAAGGCATCGCCACGCCATCTTACGTCACCAGTCTGCCGAACGACGCCTTCAAGGAACTCGGCAACGGCATTATCCCGATGGAGCCGATCCTCGTCGCCGCCAAGGCCGCCGGGGTGAAACACTGCCACGTCGAGCAGGACCAGTCGCCCGACGCCCTCGCCAGCGTGAAGCAAAGCATTGCCTATCTCCGGAAACTCTAGCAGTCTCCGCGGTGACGGCGTTTCCACCAGCGCCGGGAGATTTCACCATGCTCTTCCCCACGCTCAAGCAAACCCTGAAACAAACCACTTCCCGCTGCCCGACCTGTGAAAAACCGGTCCCTGCGGAAGTCTGGAAAACCACTGGCACTCCGGCAAAAGTCTATCTGACGCGGACCTGCGCCGACCACGGCGAGGCCACCGCCTGCATCGCCAGCGACGCCCGGTTCTACTGGCTGGCGAAAGGTGATCCGTCAAACGCCTGCGGTGCCGGCTGCGCTTGCTCTGCCGATCCAAAAGGCGTCACCGGCACGCTCGGCCGCAATGCCGCCGCGACGGATTCGACAGTGGAAATCCTCTCCACCTGTCTCGCGTTGATAGAAATCGTCGATTCCTGCAACCTCGCCTGCCCCACCTGTTTCGCAGACTCGCCCATCGGTGCGGCGGGCGATCGTTTGAAATCGCATTCGCTCGAATCCCTGCAAGCGCGCATCCAAGGCGTGATCGGTCGCAAGGGGAAGATCGAGATCCTCCAGCTCTCCGGCGGCGAGCCGACGCTGCATCCTCAGTTTTTCGAACTACTCGATTGGATTCACGAAAACCCGAAAATCGACTATTGCCTCGTCAACACCAACGCCGTGCGCATCGCGAAGGAGGACGCGTTTCTAGCAGACCTCAGCGAACGCGCCCGGCGCGGCCATTTCCAGCTCTATCTCCAGTTCGACGGACCGCAGGAAACCGGCCAGCGCGAACTGCGCGGCGGCGATTTCCGCGAGATGAAACGCCTCGCCATGGAGCGCTGCGAACGCGAGGGCATCGCCTTCACGCTGGCCATGACGGTCACTCCGGAAAATGTTCCGCACCTCTGGGACACCATCCTAACCGGCCTCGATCACTCCGTCTGCCGCGGCGTTTCCTTCCAGCCGATGTTCCACACCGGCCGCACCCACGGATCTAGCGACGAACGCCTCAACACCGCGGACATCATCCTCGGTGCTGTCGAGCAATCCGCCGGAAAACTCCGCTACGAGGATTTCACTCCCCTTCCCTGCGGCGATCCGAACTGCGCGACCATCGGATTCCTGCTGCGCACGCCGTTCGGCACCCGCAGCATTTCCGAGTTCATCGACTTCGCCAGCGTGCAGGGTTTCCTGCGCGACAAGGTGAACTACGAACTCTCCGACCTCATCCAGTGCGGCTGTGAGAACACCGAGCTGGGAGAGATCCTGCACCGCTTCAAGATGAAGGAAAAAGACGCCTTCCGCCTCTTCATCAAGCCTTTCATGGACGCCTGGAGCTGGGACCAGGACCGCATCGACCGCTGCTGCACACACGTCATCCGGCAGGACGGGAGTCTGGATTCATTTTGTAGATACTATGCGGCGGGAGGTGGAAAGTGAGTGGGGAATCTCCGGAAAGCCCGAGGAATATGCCGTCGGTTCCTGTCTGGAGATTCTGGCCTTGTGGTGTCTTCCGTCTGTGGTCGTTCCTCTCATCATCGCCTTCACCGCCTCAATCTTCGCTGGTCCATGATAAGGGAAAGTTAATTAGTTTTGAGGTTTGTCAAGCAACCGGATAATCATGGTTCAAACTAGGCAATCCGAACGCCCGCAGCCTGATCCGTGAGGTCCAGGAGGACAACCTCCGAAATGTCTAGACCAGCAATCCCAACCTGACCTCCGCAGTCGAAGCACGCAGTCCCCAAGATCAGGTGATTTCAGATTTTGCACAATCTCTGCCGGACGATTGGAGACTGATCGATCTCCGAAAGCCGGAGATCGGAGCGGGGTTCTCATGGGGACTATGCCGTGAATTCAAACGGCATGAGCGGCCTGCCATCTTCGGTCTTGATTTCAAGCCAACTTGGACATTCAGAGATTGGCTGAAAAATTTCCTTGGAGAATGAATCCCAGCTCGGCCACCCACCCACGAGATAATTTTCCCGGTCTCATTCCCGAATCCATGCTTTACTCCCGCAACCATGGGACTCGAACTACTCACCACGCACGCCGACCGTGCCTATCCGATTCTCGCCGAAATCGTCACTCCCCGCCCCATCGCCTGGGTGACGACGCTCAATGAAGACGGGAAGGTGAATGCCGCGCCGTTTTCGTTTTTCAACATGATGGACTCCTCGCCGCCGCTGGTCGTATTCGCGCCGGGCGACCGTGATAACGGTTCTCCCAAGGACACCGCCCGCAACGCGCAACGCACCGATGAGTTCGTCGTCAATCTGGTGGACGAGCCTCTCGCCGCCGTGATGAACCGCACGTCCGCGTCTCTTCCATACGGTACCAGCGAGACCGAAGTGGAGAAACTGGAAACCGCACCGTCCAGCGTGGTCGCCCCACCCCGCATCACCGCAGCACCGGCGGCGATGGAATGCAAGGTCCACTCAGTGCAACTCATCGGCGAGAACAGGCTGGTACTCGGCATCGTCCACCGCGGCCATCTGCGCGATGAGTTTTTCGACGAGAAAACCCTGCGGGTGCGCGGCGATATTTTCCACCCCATCGGCCGCATGTCGGTGCCGAACTGGTATTGCCGGACGAACGATCTGTTTGAAATGATCCGCCCTCCGTAAATGGACGCTCCTGTTGAAAGCGAATCTCATTTGACACGAAGAATTTAAGAAAAAATCCGTGTATTTGCGGCATCATCGTCTTAACTGGTAGCGTATCTGACCGCAGCCAAGCCATCACTAGCAGACAGCCCGGCCGCAATCAGCAACGATCAAAAAATCACTCCAATCATCATGAACACCCGCCGCAATTTCCTCTTCAAGCTCGCTGTCTCCGCAGGCACGCCGCTCGCCCTCGCCAGCCGTCTCAGCGCCCAGGCACCGCCTCCCGTCAAGCTCGAGGAAACCGATCCCATCGCCATGGCCCTCGGCTACAAGGAAGACACCACCAAAGTGGACGGCACCAAGTATCCGATGCACAAACCCGACCTGAAGTGCTCCGCCTGCGCCCTCTATCAGGGAAAACCCGGCGAAGCTTCCGGCCCCTGCGCTGCCGTCGGCATGAAAATGGTCACCGCCGGTGGCTGGTGTTCCGCCTTCGCCAAAAAGCCCGAGCCCGTCAAACCGGCCGAGCCCGCAAAGTAATCTGTTTCATCTCCATCAGGGCGTGTGTTCCATCGGAGCACACGCCCTTTTTCGCGCCGATTGTGCCGGGCACTCGTAAGTCTTGTGCGAGACGGATGACTGAAAGGCAATCACCTCCCACTCCCGATCCCGCGTTGCCACCGGATCTCATCTCCTCTTGAAAAACCGTGGCAGGGGGCGGATTTGAACCGCCGACCGAAGGCTTATGAGTCCTGATTTTCTGTGATTATCAGGAGAATTCATAACCAACCATATCGGGTCATAATCTACTCATAATAAGCGATAAGTGAAAGTTTCAGGACTCTCTGAACCGTTCTGATTTCATGTGGGCCCTGCAGAAAGTGGCCAAGAAGTGTCCAAGATTATGCCTGCTAGAAATCCAGTTAAGTTCTCAAAAAACGACCGTCGGTATTGGGAAGCTCGCGTTTACCATCCGGTCTAGTGGACCAAGGAACAGGCCGCAGAGTCTGCGGCGTTCGCCATCCGCATGCAGGCACTCGGGGAACGGAAAAATGCTTCTTTGCGCGAGACGACCGTCCGCGATGCAGGCAAGGCGGCGATGGCCCTCTACAGACTGATCGAAACACACGGGTGGGAACGCGGTCCGGACGAGTTCCGGGGTGAAACTCCCCCACCCCGAAATGTGCTCACCCTTGGAGACTATCTGACAGAGGTGATGGCTACTGGTGAGATTTCACCGCGTACTTTGCGGACCTACTCCACCAAGGTCCGCAGGATCGCGGCCGACCTAGGAAATGGCCGCTCCACCAACGGCTCTTGAGTCTTCAAGTCTTGCGTCTTGCGTCTCTCCCTACCCATCAACTATCCACTATATTTAACATGAACCTCACCATCTCAGTCTCCCATCTCACAGTCGCCTGCAAACTCCTCACCCGAATTCGTTTCGAGCGGCTCACCTTGCCGGTCATCAAGCACGTGCTCGCCACCATCGATGCAAACGGGTTGTCCCTAGCCGCCACCGATCTCGACCACTGGTTGGAAACCCGCATTCCCGCCATCATCGGCCCGCCCCCCCCTCGGACGTTTCCTCATCCCTGCCGAGGCTCTCAAGGTTGCAGCACGCGGCGACAAAGGAAGCTCCACGCACTTCGCCTATCAACACACCGCCGACGGCACCACGCTGACACTCACCACGTCCTGCTGCGGTCTGTCGGTTAAATCCGTCTATCACATGGTGGTGATAGCGGATGAGTTCCCAGTCAGACCCATCGTCAAAGGACCCATCACAGCCCTGCCCAAAGAAATCTTCGCCGCCCTCGGCATTGTCGCCGGGTGCGCTTCCACCGATGCCACCCGCTATATTCTCAATGGAGTGCATTTCACCCCAGCGGACGGCGGCATGTTGATCGCCACAGACGGCAATCGCCTTGCTGGTGCACCCGCCCGTGTTCCAAACCGCGCATTCGTATTACCCACGACGACCGTCCACGTGCTCTTACATCCGGATTTCAGCACCCGCGATGCCGCAGTCCTGCAAGCGGACGGTGAAGACGCTGACAAGGGCACCAACCTCCAGTTCCGCTCCGGGTCGCACACGCTCATCGCCAGAATCATTGTTGGCCAATACCCGAACTACCGCAACGTGATCTCCGGCCACCTGCCGGAGTCCGTGACCATCCCGGAGACCCACCGGTGCGCGCTCATCGCGTGGCTGCGGGGGGAAATTTTTCTTTCCGTTAAATCGTTAGAATATCAACGTGCTGGCTGATGGACATTTGATAAGAGAATCTGATCTCACCTGCAAGCTCCGATTTGTCTTTCGCGCTGGGACGGGCCGGTGGAGCCGCTGAGGAGCGGAGCGACGAGGCGGCGGAACCGGCCCGTCCCAGCGCGGCGGCTAGGGCACCCAGCTCCTTGTG
>Ga0209512_1003701_pt1 | contig 14186 bp, 14 predicted proteins | sample frozenSSSSmetaG_FD_184142 | JGI IMG/M metagenome (GOLD analysis project Ga0209512, IMG submission 184142) | Glacier valley bacterial and archeal communities from Borup Fiord, Nunavut, Canada, to study Microbial Dark Matter (Phase II) -... | ecosystem: Environmental > Aquatic > Freshwater > Ice >... | reverse complement strand
CTGTTCCAAGTCCACAGGTTGAAGTCGTTCATCGTCATCACCCTGGGCACGTAGGATCCAGGATCAATGTCGAACGCGTTCAGCATGAAGACGAAGTCGCGATCCACCGGCATGAATGTGGGGTCTTTGGGATGGACGATAAACATCCCCATCATGCCCATGGCCATTTGCACCATTTCGTCAGCGTGCGGGTGGTACATAAACGTGCCGCTTTTGACGAGGTCGAATTCGTATACATAAGTCTTTCCCGGCGGAATGCCGGGGTGGCTGAGACCACCCACTCCATCCATGCCGGATGGCAGGATCAGCCCATGCCAGTGAACCGTGGTATGTTCAGGCAGTTTGTTGGTCACAAAGATTCGAACGCGGTCGCCTTCTACAGCTTCGATCGTCGGCCCAACCGATTGGCCGTTATAGCCCCATAGGTAGGCCGTCATCCCTTCGGCGAGCTCACGCTCCACGGGCTCAGCGACCAGGTGGAACTCTTTCACCCCATTGTTCATGCGGAACGGTAGGGTCCAGCCATTGAGGGTAACCACGGGTTGATAGGCCGGACCCGTTGTTGGATGGAGCGGCCCTTGCGTGGCGGCGTTGTCCACCAAGGCAGCTTCGGGCAGCCCCATATTGGTTGTTCGTGACCAGGCATTTGTCGAGACCAGCGCCGCGCCAGCGGCACCCGCCCCAAGAATTTGACGTCTATTGACCATCTCGGTTCCTTTCAATGCTCGCCAGAGCCGTTACCGGCCATGGCCGTTGTTTCGCCTGCGCTGGATGCCGAACCGCCGCCAAAAATGGCAGCAGACAAGTTGGCGTCAGCAAGCCAGAAGTCCCGCTTTGCGTTGACGGAATCGAGCAGGGTTCCAACCTTGGCGCGCGTGTCCGCTAGTAGTTCGAACGTGTTGGAAATCATGCCGTTGTATGTCAGAAGGGCCTCCTCCTCGATGGTGACGCGAAGGGGCAGAACGCTGTTGCGGTAGTGCAGAGCAATGTCGTAGGTGGCTCGATAAGCGGTATACGCTGAGCGAGCTTCTGAACGAATGTTGACCGCTTTTTCTGCCAGCAGGTTGGCGGCCTGCATGTAGGCCAACTCGGCCTTGCGAAGGCGAGCTTCCCCGCTGTCGAAGATAGGAATCACAAACTCGAATTCGATCTGCGGGGTAATTGTGGTTTCGACGGCGGTGGTTTTGGTCAGATCGCCGCCGACGAGTTCATAGTCGGTATCAATCTCGCGTTCGAGTTCGACGCCACTGATGACTTCGAGGTCGGTGACGTACTTGGTTGCGTCGGTCAAACCGAACGACTTTGCCGAGACTTCGAGCTCGACTTTGGCGATCTGCAAATCCACACGGTTCCGGAGGGCCTCTCGTTCAACGGCGCTTTTATTGACAAGTCCGCCTGGTAGGGCAGGCAGCTTATCTGGGATGAAGTAATCGACCTCGGCCCCCCAGAGCCCCATTAGGCGCGTCAGTTCTTCCTTGGCCAATTGAGCGGCCAGTTTGGCCTGCGCGGTTTGTCCGGTCAGTTCAGCGTAAAAGGCATGCTCGCGGGCTTGCTCACCCTTGGGCATCGCGCCGGTCTCGCCGAGTCTTTTCGCGAGTTCGGACGCTGCATCGGCCGTCGCTAGCCCCTGCTTGAGATAATAAACGGTCTCGAATGCTGAAACCGCATTGATCCAGGCGCGTCGGGTATCGACTGCCAGGGTCAGGGTCGCGTTGGCAGCCTTAAGTTGTGCCTGACGGAAACGAGCATCTGCGATATCGATGCGGCGATCGCGCGTTGCCAAGGCCAGGATATTGTTGGCAATAATACCTTCAATCGCGCGGAACAACCCAAGCCCAGGCGATGCTATGCCCAGCACGCCGATGGACACGGTCGGGTTTTCGAGCAGGGCTTGCTGCCAGACATCGGCGGCAGAGAGCCCAAGCTCTGCATAGGCGGCCTGCAGGCCCTTGTTGTTAAGTAGGGCCACCTGAACGGCGGTGTCAGCACTGATGGTTTTTTTGAACACCAGCAGGCGGACTTCATCGGCAAGAGCATTGGCCTGCTGCTGGTTTTGCACCCAAACGGTGGATTTGCCGGTCGCCGCAGTCGCGATCGTCGAGACGTTTGCAAATCCTGCGCCGCGCTCTGAATAACTGGCGGCGCCAGGAAAAGTAGAGCAACCGGCCAGTAGAGCAGTGGAGAGTAACGGTATAATCCGTAGAGTCTTGGTGAACTGCATCATGAGCTGCCCTTCGATTCAGGAGATTGCATCTCATTGAGCTCCCGCCAGGATTTGGGGTCGGTCACTTGTCGTGGGGTGTAACCACTGATGCCGCTTGGATTTGCGGTCCGGAGCAGACCTAGGTCGGCATTCATGGGCGAGGTAAAAGGCAGCACAGCTGGCAACGACGTTGCCGACGCGCAGCCGCCAAGCATTGCCGGCAAAAGCGCGGCAAGGGCGAGTTTCTTCATTTTGGGGTACCTGAATAGATAACGCTTTCTTGCCGGCACGCATGCTGACAAGGGTTAAGGGCTCAAGCGAGCGCCAGGATCGTTAGCTATTCGGTGGGCGGTAGGGCGTGAACCACTTGCTTGAGTTCAGTCCGTTCAGCGATGGCAGCAAGAAGATTTGTGCCGCAGGACGGTCCTGCACAGCCAGCCAAAGTATAGCCACCATATTTACGCAATTGCTCGCACAGCAGGATTCACCTGCGTGGTGAAGGCCACCGAACGCGCAGACGTCTGCTGCGGTTCCTGTCGTGATGGCGCAACTGAGATCAGCACCCACCGCAAACAGCTCATCGCCGTGTATAGCGTGTTCAATTAGTGATGACACTGAGACTTCACGATCGAAAGGCATCGCAAAGGATGGTGCAGCAAAAACCGCAGCCAGTGTGACCAGCAGGCCTACCAACTTGCAAATACGTCCGAAAAATTTCAGTCGGTTTTTGTTCACGATGAACAGATCGCTGAATCGTCAAATATTGTCAATTGGCTTCCTCTGTGGCAAACGCGACAATGGAGCTGGTGGCTGAAGGGAAGCTTTCAAGGCTGAACAATGAAGGCAGCGAGTGGCCTCAATCGTCACTTAAGGGAATGGTGTTTGTGGGCGCGCAGCTATCATTCCAGACCAATTCAAATAAGCTAGGCGGGTCACGGCGGCGGTCGTTGTCGGCTTCAAGAGCAACGTTTCGCGCCCTGCGGGATTCTGCAAAAAACTCATTGCGAACGCTTTGGGTAGGTCGTGTCCCGGGACGTGGTGTAACTGAGCGGCTGGGTGGTCATCGACGGATTTCCGCTAAGGTCGGGTTGCTCACACCTACCTGATACTGGAAGGACCACCGATGACCGACGATATGATGAACCTGCGCACGCTGGTAGAGAAGACCCCTGACGCCGATATTCTCCGTGAGATGATCGGCTTTGCCGCCGAACGGCTTATGGAGCTGGAGGTGGGTGCTGCCACCGGCGCCGACTATGGCGAAAAGAGTGCCGGGCGCCTGGCGCAGCGCAATGGCTACCGCGATCGGGACTGGCAGACCCGGGCTGGCACGGTCGAACTGCGCATCCCCAAGCTGCGCAAGGGCAGCTACTTCCCCGGGCTCCTTGAGCCGCGGCGGCTGGCCGAGAAGGCTCTGACTGCGGTGATCCAGGAGGCTTACATCCAGGGTATCTCCAATCGCTCGGTGGATGACCTGGTCAAGGCCATGGGCATGAGCGGCATCTCCAAAAGCCAGGTGAGCCGGCTGTGCGAGGAGATCGACGGGAAGGTCAATGCATTCCTCGATCGCCCCATTGAGGGCGATTGGCCATATCTGTGGATCGACGCCACCTACCTCAAGGTGCGCCAGGGTGGTCGGATCGTGTCGGTGGCCGCCATCATGGCTGTCGGGGTCAATGCCGACGGCCGGCGCGAGGTGCTGGGCATGCAGATCGGCGCGTCCGAAGCAGAGGCAATCTGGACCGAGTTCCTGCGCAAGCTGACGCGCCGTGGCCTGCGCGGCGTGAAGCTGGTGATCTCCGATGCCCATGAAGGCATCAAGGCGGCTGTAACCAAGGTCCTGTGCGCCACTTGGCAACGCTGCAGGGTTCACTTCATGCGCAATGTTCTGGCCCATGCCGGCAAGAGCGGCCGCCGGGTTGCCAGCGCCTTCATTGCCACGGCCTTCGCCCAGGAGACGCCGGAGGCCGCCAGCACTCAGTGGCGCGCCGTCGCCGACCAGATCCGACCGCGTGTGCCCAAGCTCGCCACCATCATGGACGAGGCCGAGCACGATGTTCTGGCCTACATGAGCTTCCCCAAGGAGCACCGGACCAAGCTCCACAGCAACAACCCGATCGAGCGCGTCAACGGCGAGGTAAAGCGTCGGACCGAGGTTGTGGGCATCTTCCCCAACGAGGACGCCATCGTCCGGCTGGTCGGCGCCATCCTGCTCGAGCAGAACGATGAGTGGGCCGTTCAGCGCGCCCGATACATGACACTGGAATCCGTCGCCCCATTGAGCGATGATCCCCTCGTCAGCCTGCCGGCAGTCCCCGCACGCTGACCAGCCCGGCCAAGCCGGAAATGCGTGGAGGCCAGGCCTCATTTACACCACGCTACGGGGCACGATCCTCCGTTGTGATAGGTGCGTTAAGAATACCGCATAGATAGTCTGTCTCGGCGTCGGTGCGCACAATGACGGAGGTGCAGGACGGCGGCGTCACAGGCCGGGGCTGGTCAGACCCTACTTCGAACCAGCCCAGGGTATTCTAGCACTAAGTGGTAGCAGTCGAATGCTGAGGGATAGTGCTTGCCGGGAGGAACGCTCCGGGTATGCTTCGAGTAGCGGTTTGGCCGCGCGTCGTGCTCGACAACCTCGTGAAGCTCGCAGCCGAGCTTGGTTGCAATCGAGGCCAACGCGTCCGTTGCGTCTCCGGAGATCAGGTATGCCAACATGGCGCCGGAGCTCGAAAATGGCGCGTAGCGGCACTTCAGAAACTCGTTCTCCACGTCGTGGGCGTAGGCTGCGCCACGGCACCGGGAGTTTCCAGAACCTTCGCCTCAAGGGGCCACATGATGCGCTCATCGGCTCTTAGGACGAAGGCAAGATCGTATTCTGGCGGCTGCGCAGGTGCTGGACGCCTGGTCTCTCTTTCAAAAGGCCCGTGCTGAACGTAGAAAGGTTCAAATCCTGTCATCGCTGCGGAAATTCGCGGCTCAAGAACTTGGGTGATGCTGCGCTCCAGATCGCCGCCGTCGATCAAGGGCATGGACTCATGCATCGCGTCGTAGGCAAGCCAGACGAGAGACAAGAACTGCCGCGCCGGCTCCGGTACCCGCCAGGAACGTGCCGAGGCAAAGCAGCGTCAGTGACGAGGTGAACATGCCTGCGGCCGCGATCAGGCCGCCCAGCGTCCCGAGGCTCGCGCCGGCGATGAACCCGATCCGGCGGCCGACCTGCGTCATCCACATCGAAGCCGGCACGGTCGACACCGCAGCGCAAGGAACATCGCCGCGATCGGCGCGGTTGCCCATTCTGGCGATGGCGCCAGTTTGGTCTGAACGGTGGTATATTCGCAATGCGTCTCGGTCGCCCCGACTCATCCCCCCGTTTGGCACCGTTCACTGTGTTGCAGAAAGTCAGTCGTATATTGGTGGCCCACCGCGCCGAGTTCTCAAGGCGGAGTGAAATTCCCCACTGCCGGCAATTGTGTTCTTGAGCACGTCCACACGCGAGCGCCTACGTCCGATCGGCTGCCATAGAAAGGCCGTCGTCAGCCGCCAGAGGCTATTTGTGATGAGGGGCCGCAGCCGGCCCTTTAGCAATCGTTAACCAGACCGGGGCAGACTGAGCGCATGCATCAAGGCCGGTTCACATGGCTTACGGCTGTCATCGCCGTGGTTTTCGCGTCGCTGCTCGCCGCCCCGGTGTTAGCAGCGAACGCCCATTCGCACGCCATCAGCGCCGTCGTTGAAGCGGTCGAAACCCATGGCCATGTCCATGACGATGTGGGCGGCGATGCCCATGACGCCATCGACCATGCCCATGACGTACCCCACCTGCAGCTGGCGCTGATCCTCTCCATTGACACCTGGCAGCCCCACTGGACAGCCAGTGTCGACTTGCGGATCGATAGCTCGCCGCGATCCAGTCCAGAGCGACCGCCCAGATCGATGCTGTGACTTGACCGGGGGCCAAGCGCCTCTCTCGTTCACATGCACGGACCCATATCATGATCCCCGACCTCTCGCGGGCGAGCTGGCTACTGAAGCCACTTGCGACCGCCTTGCTGGCGCTGACGGCCTTGCTGGCCTTTGGCGTCGCCGCCCATGCTCATGGCGTGGCCACTTCGGACGCTGGCTACATCGCCGAAATCACCGGTATTAACCCGCTGCCCTATGTCTATCTGGGCGCCAAGCATATGATCACCGGTTACGACCACATCCTGTTCCTGCTTGGCGTCATCTTCTTTCTCTACAAGATGGAGCATATCGGCATCTATGTGTCGCTGTTCGCCATCGGCCACTCCACCACCATGCTGTTGGGCGTCTATTTCAACTGGGCGATCAGCTCCTATTTCATCGACGCCATCATCGGGCTTTCGGTGGTCTACAAGGCGCTCGACAATATCGGCGCCTTCCAGCGCTGGCTCGGCTTCCAGCCCAATACCAAGGCGGCCACCCTGGTCTTCGGCCTGTTCCACGGCCTGGGCCTCGCCACCAAGGTGCTGGAATACGACATGTCCGAGGATGGCCTCTTGCCCAACCTCATCGCCTTCAATGTCGGGGTCGAAATCGGGCAGTTGCTGGCTCTGGCCGCCATTCTCATCGTCATGGGCTTCTGGCGCCGCACGCGCTCCTTCTGGAAACTCGCCTATTCTGCCAACGTCGCCATGATGTGCGCCGGTTTCGTGCTGTTCGGATATCAGCTCGTCGGCCTCGTGGTCGTGCCCTAAGGATCGACAGACATGTACAACACCGATTTTCCGGCCAAGGCCGACCTGCCCAGCACGGAGCGTCTCGTTCGCTCCACGATCCTCGCCGGCATCAGTGCGCTGGCCATTCTCCTCACCGTGGTCCTGCCGTCCGAATACGGCATCGACCCGACCGGTTTCGGTCGGCTGACCGGCCTCACGACGATGGGTCAGATCAAGATGCAACTTGCAGAGGAGGCGGCCGCGGATGAGGCCCTGAGCGCCGCAGTGGCCACCGGGACGGCCAATCCAAGCTCGGTTGCAATGGCGAGTTCGCCGGACACCCAGCAACTGGCGGCCCGCGTCGATGCCCTGGAAGCCCTTATCCTGGAGCTGCAGCCGGCTCAACTGCCACCCGTGGCCGCACCAATCGAAGCAGCGCCTGTACCGGCTGCACCGGTTCCGGTGGCACCGGTGCCCATGCAGCAGGCAGCGGCGCCGGCAGCTGTCGCAACCCCGGCACCGATTGCCGCACCGCAATGGCGCGACGAGGTCACCTTTACACTCACGCCTATGCAGGGGGCCGAATACAAGCTGGTCATGCAGGCCGGTGCCGTCGCCAACTATGAGTTTGTGGTCGACGGTGGCGTTATTAACTTCGATGCGCACGGCGAGGGCGAGGGACAGTCGCTGAGCTATGAAGAAGGTCGCGGAGTTATCGGAGACAGCGGACAGATGACACCGCCAGTTTCCGGTACTCACGGCTGGTTCTTCCGAAATCGTGGCGAGGAGGACGTCGTAGTGACCCTCCGCACCGGCGGGGATTACCAGGAGCTGCGCAAGCTCATCTGATGCCGGTCGGGCGGGAGCCGCCCTAGAATTGCGCGCCCGACCCTGAACTGGCCGGGTGCCTCAAACGAGCTATCGAAGCTTGCGCGGTATCCCCCAGGGGGGATACTAGTGTCATATGAACGATGTTGAATTGCACCCGCACCGCCACGCCACCCATCCCCAGATCGTCAAGCGCCTGAAGCGTGCTGGTGGACACCTAAAATCGGTGATCGACATGATCGAAGACGGGCGGTCCTGTCTCGACATCGCCCAGCAGTTGCACGCCGTGGAAAAAGCCATCGCCCAGGCCAAGAAGACGCTGATCCACGATCATCTCGACCATTGCCTTGCCGACGCTGTGGGACCGCTTGAAGACGCGGATCGCGCCCGTTTCGACCAGTTCCGCGACATCGCCAAATACCTTTAGGAAGCACTCATGCTCGCCGTTCTTCGCAATCGGACCTATCGTCATCTCTTCCTGGCGCAGGTTATTGCCCTCATCGGGACGGGGCTTGCCACCGTCGCCCTCGGCCTGCTCGCCTTCAACCTGGCCGGCGACAATGCCGGTGCGGTGCTCGGCACCGCCCTTGCCATCAAGATGATCGCCTATGTGGGCGTGGCGCCGATTGCGTCAGCATTTGCCGAGCGACTGCCGCGACGCGCCATGCTGGTCACGTTGGACCTGGTGCGGGCAGGCGTGGCCGTGATGCTGCCCTTCGTGACGGAAATCTGGCAGGTCTATATTCTGATCTTCCTTTTGCAATCGGCCTCTGCGGCGTTCACGCCGACCTTCCAAGCGACCATTCCCGACATCCTGCCCGATGAGCGCGACTATACTCGCGCCCTCTCGCTTTCCCGGCTGGCCTATGACCTCGAAAGCGTGGTGAGCCCGCTACTGGCCGCCGCGCTCCTGACGGTCATTTCCTTCAACAGCCTTTTTGCCGGAACCGTCATCGGCTTTGCCGCATCGGCCCTTTTGGTCGTATCGGTCGTGCTGCCCAGCCCCAAGCCCGCCGCGCCGCGGGGCATTTATGACCGCACTACTCGCGGACTGCGCATCTATCTCAAGACACCGCGCCTTCGGGGCCTGCTGGCGCTGACTTTTGCCGTGTCGGCAGCGGGAGCCATGGTCATCGTCAACACCGTCGTCCTCGTGCAGGCGGGGTTTGGCCTCGACCAGCAGTGGACAGCCATCGCACTTGCCGCCTTCGGCGCCGGATCGATGGGCGCAGCATTCGCCCTACCGTCGCTGCTTGACCGATTTCCCGACCGAGCGGTGATGCTGGTCGGTGCTGCCATCCTCGTCGCGGCGATGCTGCTGGGCAGCCTGCTTGTCGGCTATGCGAACTTGCTCGTTCTGTGGGCTGTCGTCGGCATTGGCTATTCGGTGACCCAGACCCCCGCGGGTCGCCTGATCCGCAGGTCATCCAATCCCGAGGACCGCCCGGCACTGTTCGCCGCCCAATTCGCTCTGTCGCATGCGACCTGGCTGGTGACCTATCCACTCGCCGGTTGGCTGGGCGTTGCTGCTGGCTTGCCGCCGACCTTCCTCGTCATGGCCGCCATTGCCGCATCGGGGCTTCTTGCCGCGCTGTATCTGTGGCCCGCTCACGATCCGGTCATCGTCGAACACACCCACGCCGACTTGCCGGCAGGTCATGCTCACATCGCTCAGGCTCGGCCTGCCGGCACCGGCTACATCCACGCCCACGACTTCGTCATCGATAACGAACACGTCTCCTGGCCAGGGCGGTGAGCGATATCCTGGGCTGGCTGGTTGCGCTGCAGGCGACGATCCATGGGGCCATCGCCCAGCATATCGAGGCTTTTGCAGCGTCGGGCGACTGGCTGACCCTGCTTGCGGTATTGCCCATGGGCATGCTGTTTGGCGCAGCGCATGGGCTGACGCCGGGCCATAACAAGCTGGTGCTTGCCAGCTATGTGGTGGGCGACAGCGTGCCGGCCTTACGGGCGAGCCTAATGGCCCTGGTTCTCACCGCCGTTCATGTCGGCTCCGCCGTGCTCATTGCTCTGTTCGCCGGTTTCCTGGTGTCCCGGACGATCACCAGCGCGGGACAGGCGCCCCTGCTCGAATCTGCCAGCCGCTTGCTACTTCTCGGTGTCGGGCTGTGGCTGGTACTTCGTGCCATCAAGTACCGCTCCCATCTGCACGGCGAAGGCTTCGGCGTCGCCATTATAGCTGGTCTCGTCCCTTGCCCACTGACCCTGTTCGTCATGGTCATGGCGTTGTCGCAAGGCGTACCGCAAGCGGGTCTGATATTCGCCGTAGCCATGCTGGCTGGTGTCGGATCAGTACTGGCGGTGGTCGCACTGGCAGCCTCGCTTGGCGCCAAGGCATTTGCAAAGTCACTGATCCGTCACGGTACTACGGTCAAGGCCGCTGCGAGGAGCCTGGAGTTCGTGGCGGGACTTGTTCTGATCGGACTGGCGATCGTCCGGCTCTTAGGCTGATGAGCGCTGGCTACGCCGCGGTTGGTGTTGGGACCCATGTTTGTGGGCAGTCGCCGACAACTCCATCTGGCCTCACCTACTTTGCGCTTTCCGGCTGAGATACCCTACGGTAACTCTAACCGTATATGGTTGTCGCACGTCAAATGGACTACCCCATGCTCAATCTCGTCCTTCGTTTCGCGGCTATGCTTTTGATCGCGGTGACCGTAGCGGCCTGTGGCCAATTCGTTGGCGACAACCGGCACAATGTCCCGTTGCCCAAAGCAATCATCGACCGGTTGTCCGAGATCGGTTCATCGCCAGGCGATCCGATGGTCATTCGCGTCTACAAGCAGAGTTCCGAGCTCGAGGTTTGGAAACGCACCCGCACGGGGGAATACGCGCTACTGAAGTCCTATCCTATCTGCAAATGGTCTGGGGAACTCGGTCCCAAGGTGCGTGAGGGCGACTACCAGTCGCCGGAGGGCTTCTACGACGTCACACCGGCGCTCATGAATCCGAAGTCAGCATACTGGCTGTCATTCAACGTTGGATTTCCCAACGCGTTCGATCAGGCATGGGGTCGAACCGGCACTAACCTGATGGTGCATGGCGACTGCCGGTCGGTCGGCTGCTTTGCCATGACGGACGCCGGTATCAAGGAAATCTTCGCCCTAGCCAGAGAAACGTTCAGGGGCGGCAATCGCTCATTCCAGATCCAGCTGCTGCCATTCCGCATGACAGATACTAACATGGCGGCCAGTGCTGCTAGCCCGCACGCGGCCTTTTGGGCGAACCTGAAGGAAGGCACGGACATTTTCGATGCCACAAAACAGCCGCCCACCGTCGCCGTTTGTGATGGGCGCTATGTTTTTACTCGGAACCGCGGGCCCGTGGCACCGCTCGACCCCAGTGGAGGCTGCCCAGTCGGTTCATTCTCGACCATGGCGGCGATATAATCGGAAGGCTGTCGGCTCGCTCCTTCGTCGACAGCTTGAAGGCAAAGTGTCCAACAACGGCCACTTTGAGAGGTATAAGAACGTTGGTCTGAAAGGCTGCGCTGCATAGGGAGATTGAGATTCAGTACCGTCGCACGCTACTGACCATCCTGTTTGCCGTTCTGACGTTGCTGCTTCCGGTGCATCAGAGCAACGCGGCCTGCCACTTCGCGACAGGATTCAATGAGGTCGCAACCGTGGATCGGCACGTCGAGCAGCACGCTCAGCATGAAGCCGACACGCCGGGCTGGTGCTCCTCATCGGTCGCGATAAGCACGGCCAACTTCAACGGCCCCTCCTATAGCATTGCCCGTCAAGCATTTGCTCTCGATGGCAGCACCAACGCTGTATATTCCCAAAATCCGGCGAAGCATTTCCGTCCTCCGCGCAGCCAAACCTGATATGGCGTGAAAGAGTCGATGTCATTCATGACGGTCGGCGTATCCCGCCCATTTTTTGGACAACCACTCCGCACGGGATTGAACAATGAAAAGACGAGATCTCCTTCGACTGCTGCCCATGGGTGCGGCGGCGACTCTACCGATGATGCAGAGCGCCCAAGCGCAATCTCTTTGGGACATGATGAACCAGAGGCAAACCCTGACCGATGCCGAGCGGGAGGCCAACAGTGCCGCCGCCATCCAGTCCATCGACACGGTCGAGCCGATATTGTCCTACGACACGGTCAACAACCTTCACATGGCCATCGCCCAGTATGAGCCCTTCGTCGCCCGGGGCGGCTGGGAACAAGTGCCACAGGAGACCTATGGCGTGACCATGGGGGTTTCTCGCGAAGGCGTGGTCCAGCTCAAGCGGCGACTGCTGGCGTCGGCCGACATGCCCATGGTCGAGAACGTGGATCAGGCCTTCGATGCCCCGACCGACGCTGCGCTGCGCCGTTTCCAGGCGCGCCATGGCCTCCAGGTCAATGGTCAAGTCGACGAAGCCACCTGGTACGCGCTCAATGTCCCGGCCGAGACCCGGCTGCACCAACTGCAGCTCAACCTGCTGCGCGTCCAGACCATGGCGCCCTCCCTGGCCGATCGCTACGTAGTGGTCAACATCCCCGCTGCCTTTATCGAAGTGGTGGAGGGCGGCATGGTGCAACGCCGGCATACCGCCGTGGTAGGCCGCATCGACCGGCAGACGCCGATCCTCAAGAGCCGCATCCATCAGATCAACTTCAATCCGTATTGGAACGTGCCGGTCTCGATCATTCGCCGGGATCTCATAAAGTACATGAACGAGAACCCAAATTATCTCACCGAGCAGCAGATCCGTATCTTCGACGCAGGCGGACAGGAGCTGCAGCCGACCCAGATCAACTGGCAGACCGAGGAAGCGGTGAACTACAGCTTCCGGCAGGATCCTGGGCCACAGAACTCGATGGGCAACGTCAAGATCAACTTCAACAATCCGCATGCCGTTTACCTGCATGATACCCCTACCAAAGGCCTCTTCGGGGAAAATGCCCGGTTCTATTCGTCCGGCTGTGTGCGCGTCGACCAGGTGCAGGATTTCGTCGCCTGGGTGCTGCGCGACAACGGCGATTGGGGTTCAACTGAGATCGGCAACGTTTTCGCAACGGGCGAGCGCAAGGACGTCGAGGTTGCCAACCCTCCTGAGATTCACACGACGTACATATCAGCATGGGCGAACCGGAACGGCGTGGTCAGCTTCCGCGACGACGTCTATGAATTCGATATGGCTGGCAAGGTCAGCTTCGAGGTATGACCTCAAGCAAACTGACCTACGTCATAGGCGGCATGGGATGCCCGGATTGCGTCGCCGCGATCGAGAATGCGGTCATGCCGCTGCCGGGTGTTCTCTATGTCGGGGTCTCACTGGCCGGCGCTACGTTGACTGTCCGCCCCGGCCCCGAGTTCAAGCCGACGGACTTGTTCTCCCGCGTCGTGGCCTTGGGATACACCGTGGACAACCAGGCAGAAGCGATCAAGCCATCGCTTCTGCCTTGCCCCTGTCGGCGCTAAGCTCCGCGACAAGAAGGGGTCGACCGATGCATCGGCCGACTTAAAACTTTTCGGCGAGAACATCGTCGTAGCCCATCTCGGTCATCGACGTCAAAAAGCCCTCCAGACCCGCAATATGAACGGGACCAGTCATGGGGTTCTTCGCAGTGTTGCGCCGGCAGAACGCGAAAGGGCCGCAGAATATCTGCGGCCCCTTCAGGAACATAGGGAGAGTGCTTGTTCAGCCGATGTGCGCGCGGTCGGGCGCTATGTCGGTGACGCCGAAGCGCGGTTGTCGCTTGCGAGGCGCAGGGGCCGCCGCCGTGGCGAAACACTCGATGATCGGGCAGTCGGGGCGATCATCGCCGTGGCAATTGTCGGCTAGGTGGCGCAGCGTCTTGCTCATCGCCTGCAAGGCTCGTGCTTTCTCATCGAGGGCCTGTATGTGCTGTAAGGCAATGGCCTTTACGTCAGCGCTGGCGCGGCTTCTGTCGCGCCACAGCGCCAGCAGGTCCCCCATTTGCTCCACCGAGAACCCGAGGTCGCGCGCCTGGCTGATGAAGCGCAGCGCGTGGACCTCATTGTCCGAGTACACGCGGTAACCGGATTCTGTTCGCAGCGGCGCTTTGATCAATCCGATGGATTCGTAGTAGCGGATCATCTTTGTGGAGACGCCGCTCGCCTTGGAAGCTTCGCCAATGTTCATGGTGCAGACTCCTGAATTTCCAAACCAGAAGGCAGGGAGACGCGCGATGGGGGCGCCTTCGGGGTGTTTGCGAGGGGCGGGGCGAAGCGCTTCAAGCGCAGGGCGTTGCCCAGGACAAATACGCTCGAAAGTGCCATGGCGCCTGCGGCCAGGATCGGCGACATTAGCACGCCGTTGATTGGGAAGAGAACGCCCGCAGCGACTGGGATCAGCGTCACGTTGTAGGCAAACGCCCAGAACAGGTTCTGCTTGATATTTCCGATCGTCGCCTTGGAGATGGCGATGGCGTTGACCACGCCACGAAGATCCCCCGACATGAGGACGACGTCGGCGCTCTCGATGGCAATGTCG
>Ga0209512_1003700_pt1 | contig 14189 bp, 14 predicted proteins | sample frozenSSSSmetaG_FD_184142 | JGI IMG/M metagenome (GOLD analysis project Ga0209512, IMG submission 184142) | Glacier valley bacterial and archeal communities from Borup Fiord, Nunavut, Canada, to study Microbial Dark Matter (Phase II) -... | ecosystem: Environmental > Aquatic > Freshwater > Ice >... | reverse complement strand
TTTGATATATAAATTTTCCGCAACTTTTTTTATTATTTCAATCGACTCCTGCTTCTTTTTTCGGATTGATAGAAAATAAAATAATCTTTCAGATAGTTTTTTAAATTGATTTATTGTTAACGAAAAGTGAATCCACTGTAACGAAACATCCAAAATGTTTAACCTTTCTAAACTATATTGAGCATATTCTTCGCTTTCTTCAAAATTAAAAGGACGTAGAAAAAACAATTTCATTTCATCATTAAGTAATTCATAAAATGAATATTCTTTAAACATTTTTTCCTTTTGCCCTGAACGTTTTGTAATTATATGTTTAGTACTATTTATTGAATTGAAATAACGTAATTCGAAATTACTTTGCAGATAAAGTACAAAATCAACATAATCTTTAATTTCAAGAAAAAAGGTTTCCTGAGTAAATTTTTCTATGTTTTTAAACCTTTCATTAATCAATTCATATAAATCACCTTCATTGCTTTGAGCAAGGTTTAAAAAATCAACTAATTCTTGTTTATTTATTTTTAATAAAGGTCTTAATCGAGCATCTGTAGCTATGGAAAGGGATGAATCTATATACTTAATTTTTTTTAAAAATATAGCAAACGATTCCTTATTTATAATGGTAAAATTAGAACTGATTAACAAAAAATCTTTGGAAGATGAATAATTAACATGGTCAATTAATGCTTGTATTTGTGATTTTTCATTCAGTTTATGAAAATGAATGATCTTATTTTCTTTAAAAATTTCGGAAGTATATTTTAATAATGTTGTTTTTCTATATCTTAATTTTCCAAAACGATCAATATTTATAATCGATTTTATATCCGCCGGTACTTCTAATAAATCGTAATAAATTACTTCCAAATCTTTCATTAAGCGTAGTATTTTTTATATTTTTTTTGATTCTGTAAGCGACTTTTAATGTACAAAACTAAAGAAATGATCATTGCAGGAGTAAACATAAAGATTTGATAGATAAGTGAGTAATCAAACCAATTAAAATCTTTTTGAATAACACTTATTAAGCCAAAGCCTAATTGAATGCCACCGTAATTAAAAGCGCCTGAAGGTATAAATGCCGATAAAAAAACAAGAAAAGCGAGTAAAAAAATAAGTTTAAAAGGCAAAACATTAATTAAAAATAGAAACCCGGCAATTTCAAACAGCCATATTATTGCTGTTAAAACCAGAAGTGTTGTTACTTTTTGTTTGATAATATTTTTTAATTCATAGATGATTTCATAAAATTTGCCAGTAAATGCCAAAATCCTAACAGCGTTTCTCGTATTATACCTTTTAGCAATATATAAATTAAAAGACCGGATGTTTTCTGGCAGAACATAATAAATAAATAAGGCCGACAAAATAAAAATAAATGCAATAACCAGAGGAGTATTTAAACTTGCAAGGTCAACCTGTGTAATAAAGATGGTTGAAATAAGCCCTATAAATAAAATAAAAAAATCTAATGCTCTTTCTGTAATAATAGTAATAACTGAAGTTTGATAGTTATCAATAATTTCGTTGAACGAATACATGCGGTATATTTCACCTAGGCGAAATGGAATTATAAGATTAACGCCATTTGTATAAAATTGCTTTTCAATTATCGCTTTTAAGCTTAAGTTCGGTCTGTTTAATAAAATAGCAATTCTAAAAGATCGGAGCAAATGCGATAATAGATATAAAAAAGCTGATAAAGATATTTTCCACCATCCTATCGCACTGATTTCATGTAATAAATCAACTTGCTTATAATCGGCTGAGTATTTAAAAATCCCAAATAAAAAAACAATTCCGATAACTACAGAAAGGATGTTATAAACATTCTTTATCATAAGTTTTTCATAAAACTTCAATTAAAGGGTTAAATTAATTTATTTTTTTATGAAATTAATTTTAATCATTAAGAATGAGAAAGAATTATTTATTTCTATAAATTTAATTCAAAAAATAATTTTCTCAGATTTATAAAAAAATGAAAAATTAATTTATGAATTTATCAATATTGATATATCAATAAATTGATTTGTTTTTGTAAAGTCATATTCAATTTGTAGGTTTCCAAATTAAAATATTATAAAAATTATTTCATGAGGATAGTAATTGATTTGGATGGTACTATTTGTCCTATTCGCAAAAGCGGACAAACATATTCTGATTTAGAACCTTTACCGGGTGCTGTTGAGAAAATTAAAAATTTAAAAAGTGCTGGAAATTATATTATTATTTCAACCGCTCGCAACATGGGAACTCAAGAAGCGAACTTGGGAAAAGTGATGAAAAATATTGGAAAGATAACGCTCGATTGGCTTGAAAAACATGAAATTGCTTATGACGAAATATATTTTGGCAAACCAAATGCCGAAATTTATATCGACGATAGAGCTTTAAGGTTCGAAAATTGGAATGATATAAATGATAATTATTTAAAAACTATCGCTAAAGAAAAATAACTACTTCTATTATGATTGTAATTATGCCAATGGCTGGGAGAGGTTCGCGATTTGAAGGAAGCGGCTATAAAAAACCAAAACCATTAATAGAAGTTTTAGGAAAACCAATGTTCTGTTGGGCCATTGAAAGTATTAAAAATATTGATTTTCATAAAATAATTATCATATCGTTAGAAGAACATGAAAATAATTATCACGTAAAAGATATTATAAAAAATAATATTGAAAAAAATATTAAATTGATTTTATTACCTGATGTAACTGAAGGTCAATTGGCTACAGTACTTTCTGCAAAGAATTTTATAGATGATGGCGAAGATATTTTAATAATAAGTTCTGATACCATTGTTGTTTCATCTATTTCTGAAGATATTTTAAATAAAGATAAAGATTGCAAGGGTTTAATATCTGTTGCTGATATGGAAGGAGATCGATGGAGTTTTGCAAAAACGGATGAAGGTGGTAAAGTGATACAAGTAACGGAAAAAATAAAAATTTCAGATCATGCAAGCACAGGCATTTATTATTTTACTGATGGGAAAGATTTTATTAATCGTGCTGAAAAAATAATTGAAAATTGCGAAAAAACCCGAGGAGAATATTATGTTATGCCAGTTTATCAAAAATATATTGATGAAGGCAAATTTATTGGCATTTCAAAGGCAGATGAAATGTGGGATTTGGGCACACCTGATGCACTAAATTTATTTTTAAGCAAACAAAAGATATAAATTATTTTTCTGAAATTAATTGTCTGTAACGATCAGTATTGGTTGGGTCGAGCTCAGACATTATATTAAAAGCTTGTTGGCGTTGTGATGGATCGCCTTGTTTAAATATACTTACTAACTCACTTGCTTTTGCATCAAAAAAAATATTTGTCATTAAAGCTGCAGGCCTAATTTGGTTTACTTGTCTCATCTTGTTTAAAACATCCATGATTTTTGATCGAGCATCATCTGGTTTTTGCACAAAATTATCCATTGCCAATCGATGATAGACATAAGAATTTTCTCTTAAAGGCAATAATTGTTGATTTTGTAAATTTTCAATCAACCAATACCTATTGCGCCTGTCTTCAAAAGCTTTCCAACCCCTTTCACCATTTTCAACTCCTTGAGATGCGTTATTGGCTATTGTAAAAGCTTTTTGTATATAATCTGTTCCACCTAATTTTGAAAAAGAATCATAATCGATACCTAAAATCACATTTGCATAAAAAGCTAAAATGGATGAAAGATTATTGCTGTAAGCGTTTTCGTTAAAAACATCTAACGGTTGAGAAGTATTATATTGAAATTGCCACTCACGATCAACAAAAGTTAAAATATTTGAATCATAACTACCACCATAAATTGGCCTTGTAACTTGTATTTGTGCATTGGCTTCAAAAAAACCAATGGATGGGACTTTGGTAATATATATGGTGATATAACAATTTATTCTTTCTTCAGCCGAAAATTTATCATTTGTCCATTTTCTATTATTCACAAAATCAGAAATCGCTTTTTGTAAATCGTTATAAATTTGTTTATCGACTGATTGTGTGGTTTGTAATTGTCGTGTATCAATAGCAACTGTGCATCTTATTTCCTGAGCGAAAAGAAAATTTAAGGAGAAACAAAATAATAAAAGCAAAAAATATTTTTTTGAAATCATTTTAAAAGAATTTCTTGTTTAATTTACCATGTCAGCAACAAGCTTAGTAATATCTTCAGCCACATCTTTTTTAGATTTTAAATCGAAATATAAAACATTACCATGTTTTTCAATAACGGTAATTTTATTTGTATCGTATCCAAAGCCGGCACCTTTATCGCGAAGACTATTTAAAATTATCATATCAAGGTTTTTTTTGTGAAGTTTAGTTTCAGCATTTGCAACTTCATTTTCAGTTTCTAAAGCAAAACCAACCATTATTTGATTAGATTTTTTTTGTTTGCCCAACATGGATGCAATATCTACGGTTTTAATTAAAGGTAAATTAAACTCTGCATCTTTTTTCTTAATTTTTTCGGTAGATATATTTTCTGGCCGATAATCTGCTACTGCAGATGCTAAAATAATAATATCTGCTTCAGAAAATAATTCAAGGCATTTATCATACATTTCTTGGGCAGTCATTATTTTATGCACTGTAATATTATGATGAGATGCTTTTAAATGAGTGGGCCCTGAAACCATTTCAACTTTCGCACCATGCTCTGCCATACAGTTGGCAATAGAATAACCCATTTTTCCGGTTGAGTGGTTGCCAATAAATCGAACAGGGTCTAAAGGTTCATAAGTTGGTCCGGCAGTTATTAAAACTTTTTTATTTTTTAAAATATTTGATTTCGCAAAATAATCACTCAAATATTTAACTATAATTTCTGGTTCGGCCATCCGCCCTTCTCCAAATAATCCGCTTGCAAGTTCGCCACTTTCGGCAGGAATAATTGTATTCCTATACTTCTTTAATTTTTCTAAATTATTTATTGTAGATGGATGTTTATACATATCTAAATCCATTGAAGGAGCAAAAAAAACAGGGCATTTTGCGGAAAGATAAACTGCTGATAGTAAATTATCACACATTCCATTTGCACATTTAGCTATGGTATTAGCAGTAGCAGGTGCTATAATTATAATATCTGCCCAAAGTGCCAACTCTACATGGTTAACCCATTCACCAGATTCATTTTTTTTAAAGTGTATATAAACAGGATTTTTTGAAAGAGTTGAGAGGGTTAGTGGTGTGATAAATTCGGTCGCATCTTCTGTCATTATTACTTTTACCTCAGCGTTTTCTTTTACCAAAAGCCTGATTAGTAATGCCGCCTTATAAGCAGCGATACTCCCTGTTACTGCAACTAAAATTTTCTTTTCAGACAACATAAATTGGTAAATAATTTCTAAATATAAAAAACAAAGCCTTCGAATTACCGAAGGCTTGTAAAATTGTATAAAAAAAGAAGAATTTTATAATGCTTCTTCATCACCACGCCTAAAAAATAACTTTCCATCTAAAAATTCTTCAGTGGCAAAATTAGTAGGCTTAGGCATACGTTCGTAATGCTTTGATATTTCTATTTGTTCTCTATTTTCGAAAATTTCTTCCAAATTATCAACAGTTGAAGCAAATTCAGAAAGCTTACCATTTAATTCTTCTTTCATTTTTACTGAAATTTGACGAGCTCTTCTTGATATTACTACTAACGATTCATAAATATTACCTGTAGGAGCAGCTAACTGATCAATATTACGAGTAATCAAAGATGGATTTGTTGTTGTTTTCATTTTACTTGCTTTAAATTATTTTTAATATTTTTAATTAATTATTTCCTTCTTTGGTAGTTTCACTTTTAATATCTGCTTTCTTTTTACTGTCGGTATCTATTTTTTCTCCCTTACCTCCTAAAAATTCTAGACAGCTACTATATATATTTTGTGCCTGACGGATATATTTACTGGTTGGATAGCGATCAACAAAATATTCATAAAACTCAACTGCAGATTCATATCTGTCTTTTTTCTTTGATTCCACACTTTCGCGAGCTAAAAAATAAGCAGTTTCTAATTTTTTATAAGCTATTTCTTCGCTATAATCCGAATCAGGAAAACCTTTTTGAAAATTGCCTAAAGTAACAATGGCAGCTTTGTAATTGCCTTGGATTCTATTAAATAATTTTGCTTGTTCGTATGCCTTTTTTTCAAGTTTTGTTCTTAATTCCTTTAAAAGCCTTGTCCCTTCTTCAATAAATTTACTTTCTGGATAATAATTTATAAATGATTGCAATGCATCAATCGCTTTAAAGGTATTTGTTTGATCTAGATTATATTCAGGAGAATCCAGATAAAGAGAGAAAGCATACATGTATCTTGATTCTTCAGCATAAGGGCTTCTGGCATAAGTTTCATAAAATTTATTAAAAAGATAGGCACTCATTGTAAGTTGCCCTTGATAATAATTACAATATGCAAACCTGAATTGAGCAGTTTCGGCTGTTGTATCTCCATGCAAAAGAGGAATTATTTCTTCAAATAATAAACCTGCCCTATAGTAATCCCTTTTTCCGTAATATTTTAAAGCCGCACGATATTTACCTTTTAGATCAGCTCGTTTTTGAATATGTTGAAATTTACTACAAGCAGAAAAAACAATAAGTGAAAGCAGGAGAATTAAATATATTTTTCGCATAATCGGCAAAAATAATGATTCTTAATTATGTATGCAAATTTATTTTATTAAATGCCTCATATAGAATCTAACAACAATTTATCTTTATAAACGATATTTATTTTAATTGAGTATAAAAATAATTCTTTTAAAAATGTATAATCCCTCCATATAAATATCAATATCGTTATTTTGATATTGATAATTTTAATTTTATAAATAATTAAACGAAGTGAATGTTATTTGATTGATTTTTTCTCATTTTTGGAGAATGAAATTTTTATTAATTATTTTAATTAATATTTTTTTAGCAAACCAACTATTTGCCCAAAGATATCTTGCTTTAGATAAACCAAGCATTGGTCATAAAAATAGATTGCGATTTTATCCTGGTAACGATATCACAATTAAATTATCTTATTCAAAATTTAGAGAAATTACGATAGATAGGTTGAGCGATAGCAGTATTTTTTCAGGCGCAGATGAATATTTATTAAAAGATATAAAAAAAATAAAATATACTAGAGAAGGTTCTCTTAGAACCCAGGCAAGATATATTTTACCTGCAGCCGGTTTAATTTTTTTTCTGGCAGATACTTTTAATCCGGCTCTAGCCAGACACGAAAAAGCTGAAGTCGGTCCTTGGGGTTTAAAAGTTGGAGGGAGTATGATGGGTGTAGGTATAATATTAAATCTAACAGCCAAAAGAAAATATAAAATAAATAATAACCGCAGCTTAAAAGTTTTGCGATCTTTTTAAAATAAAAAAAATAAAATTTTGGAATCAATATTACTTAATCATCCAACTCACAACGTTCAAGGAAAAATAAATTTACCTGCATCAAAAAGTGAAAGTAACAGGGCATTAATCATTAATGCCTTAATGAACAATCAAAGTACATTATTTAATGTATCTGAAGCTCGAGATTCACAAACAATGTTAAGGTTATTATCAAGCGATGAACATATTCTTGATGTAATTGATGCAGGAACTACAATGCGTTTTTTAACAGCTTTTTTATCAGTTACTGGAAAAGATAAAATTTTAACAGGCACACCAAGAATGCAAGAAAGGCCTGTAAAAATTTTAGTTGAGGCATTAAAGGTATTAGGTGCAGATATTGAATATAAAAATAAAGAAGGTTTCCCTCCACTACATATTAAAAAATTTAATTACTCAGGTGTAAATAAATTAGAAATGAGGGGCGATGTCAGCAGTCAATACGTTTCTGCTTTGCTAATGATTGCTCCTTTATTGCCCGAAGGTATTGAAATAAATTTAATTGGTCCATTGGGTTCGAGGCCGTATATTGAAATGACATTGCAACAAATGCAACATTTTGGCATTGAGCATACATGGATTGAAAATAAAATTAAAGTTGTTCATCAATTATATAAACCTGCAACCTATCAGGTTGAATCGGATTGGTCAGGAGCAAGTTATTGGTATAGCATATGCGCTTTATCAGAAAATGCGGATATAGAATTATTAGGTTTAAAAGAAAATTCATTGCAAGGTGATAGTAAGATTGTAGAAATAATGCGAAAAATTGGCGTTGATTCTCAATATACAGGGAAAGGAATGTTATTAAAAAAAATAAATGAAGGCAAAGAAGTAGAAATAAATTTTACTGATTGTCCGGATTTAGCGCAAACCATTGCAGTTGTTTGTGCTGCTAAAGGAATTTTATTAAAAATGACAGGAGTTGAAAGTTTAAAGATTAAAGAAACAGATAGGATTGCTGCATTACAAAACGAACTGAGTAAATGCGGAGCAAGTATGAATGAAAGTGATTCAGAACCTGGTTTATATATAGTGAGGCAAGCAATGGATTATTCAAAAATACGAAAAACAGTTGAGATCCATACTTACGACGACCATCGAATGGCAATGGCATTCGCACCTTTAGGTTTGTTAAAAGAAATAATTATTGAAGAACCCGGCGTTGTAGTAAAATCATATCCACGTTTTTGGCACGATTTGCAATCCGTTGGTTTTGAAATTAATAAAGTCGAACAAAAAGTTTTATAATTAAAATAGCTGTTTAAAAATTCAATAGTGGTTGCTAACAAAAATAAAATTATCAACGATCCTGTTTATGGTTTTGTAACAATCCCTACAAATCTGATTTTTGATATTATTGAAGAACCTGTTTTTCAAAGATTAAGAAGGATTAAACAATTAGGGCTTACTGATTTTGTATATCCTGGGGCTTTACATACTCGTTTTCAACATGCTATTGGTGCAATGCATTTAATGAGTAAAGCACTTTCATCACTTCGAAAAAAAGGAAATATAATTTCGAATGACGAAATGGAAGCTACGCAAATAGCAATTCTCCTTCATGATATTGGCCACGGACCGTTTTCACATACCTTAGAAGCAAGTATCTTAACAGGAGTTAACCACGAAGAGATTTCATTATTATTAATGAAAAATCTTAATATAAAATTTGATGGTGCATTGGATTTGGCTTTAAAAATATTCAATAACACTTATCATAGGCATTTTTTTCATCAGTTGGTTTCAAGTCAGTTAGATGTTGATAGATTAGATTATTTACAAAGAGATTGCTTTTTTACCGGGGTATCAGAAGGTGCAATCGGTGCAGAAAGAATAATTCAAATGCTTGCCATATCAAATGATAATATTGTTGTAGAAGAAAAAGGAATTTATAGTGTTGAAAATTTTTTAAATTCCAGAAGGTTCATGTATTGGCAAGTTTACCTTCATAAAACAACAGTAAGTGCCGAAATAATGCTCATACAAATTATTAAACGGGCAAAAGATTTAATTCATAAAGGTGAAAGTGTTTTCGCCACTCCTTCTTTAATGACATTTCTTTCTCAAGACATAACGATTGATACATTTAAAAATAATTCTGATATAATTAATTCATTTATCTTACTTGATGACTATGATATTTGGACTTCAATAAAACTTTGGATCGACCATCCTGATAAAGTTTTGTCCATTTTAAGTAAGATGATATTATTCAGAAAAATATTTAAAGTAATTTTATCTATTGAAGAACCATCGGAAGAGACCATTCAAATTTATGAAAAGCAAGTTGCTCAATATTATAATTTGAATGATGAAGAAATAAAATATTTCGTTTTAAATGGTTTTATTACAAATGCCGCATATTTGGCAGGAAATGAAAGCATAAATGTAATTTCAAAAAAAGGCGAAGTATCTGATATTACTCTGGCATCAGATTTGCCGAACATAAAAGCAATGAGTAAAATTGTAAAAAAGTTTTACTTATGCTGGCCTAGAGAATTAATTTTATAAAAAGAAAATATATAATATAATTACTATTTTAAAAAATGGAGTTTACAGTAGGTCAAATAGCAGGCTTAATTAATGGAAAAGTAGTTGGTGATGATTCCTTAATAATAAAAAAATTAGGTAAAATTGAAGAAGGTCAAGCCGAAAGCCTCGCTTTTTTATCCAATTTAAAATACGAACCGTTTTTATATAATACTAATGCTACTGCTGTAATTATAGATAAAAATTTAGTTTTAAAGAAGGATGTTAGTAGCGCTTTAATTTTAGTTGAAGACCCTTATGCAGCTTTTAGTTCATTACTAGAAAAATATGCTGAAATATTTAATTTTAGTAAACAAGGAATTGAGCAACCTTCATATATCGGAAAAAATTCAAAAACCAGCGATGGACTTTATTTAGGTGCATTCTCCTATATTGGCAATAATTGTACAATAGGCAAAAATGTAAAAATTTTCCCTCAGGCATACGTTGGTGATAATGTTAATATTGGAGACAATACAATAATTTACTCTGGAGTAAAAATTTATGCGGGTTGTATAATAGGTAATTATTGCACGCTTCACTCAGGTTCTGTAATTGGTAGTGATGGATTTGGATTTGCTCCCTTACCTGATGGCACTTATAAAACTATTCCACAAGTCGGAAATGTAATTTTAGAAAATAATGTTAGCATTGGTGCAAATACAGTAATAGATTGTGCTACAATGGGTTCTACAATTATAAAAGAAGGAGTTAAGTTAGATAATTTAATTCAAATCGCGCATAATGTAGAAATAGGAAAGCATACAGTAATTGCAGCGCAATCGGGAGTTTCCGGTTCAACTAAAATTGGTGATAATTGTGTTTTTGCTGGTCAAGTTGGAATAGTTGGTCATATTAATATTGCTTCAGGCACAAAAATTGGAGCGCAATCAGGTATTAGTAAATCTATCTCCGAAAAAGGATTATCATTACAAGGATCTCCAGCATTTGATTATAAAGAACAACTTCGATCATTAGTTGTATTCCGTAGATTGCCAAAATTAGAATTAAGATTAGAAACATTAGAAAATAAAATAAACAATATTAAGGAGTAGATATTTTTTATTTATTATTGCTAAACCGTTCGAAAATCACGAACGGTTTTATTATGGATTTCTGATTCTAAAAATACGTCATGTCAAAATAAAGTTTAACTTTGCCCAGCTTTTGGTAAAATTTATTAGTTTATTTCAGATTCGAGTATCCAAAAGCACTTTATTCAACGTAATTTCTTTTTAATGAATACCAAACAGCATACCATTCAAAAGTCAGTAACGGTATCAGGAGTCGGTTTACATACGGGAGTTCCAGTAAGCATGACTTTCGTACCTGCAAAGCCAGGTCATGGATACAAATTTCAAAGAATTGATTTGGAAGGTTCGCCGATTGTAAATGCAGATGTTGATAATGTTGTCGATTTATCTAGAGGAACAACCATTGAGCAAGGTGGTGCAAGAATAAATACTGTTGAACATACATTGGCTGCTCTTGTTGGATTGGAAATTGATAATGTACTTATTCAACTCGACGGACCAGAACCACCTATAATGGATGGAAGTTCGATCCAATTTATTGAAAATTTAGAAAGCGCTGGTTTAGAAGAGCAAAATGCACTGCGAAATTTTTATGAAGTTACAGAAGAAATTCGTTTTAAAGACAGAGAAAGAGATGTTGAAATAGCTGCATTGCCATTAAATGATTATAGGCTTACAGTAATGGTGGATTATAATTCGCCAGTATTAGGTAGCCAACATGCTACACTCACAGATATTAAACAATTTCCTAAAGAAATTGGAGCTTGTCGCACATTTTGTTTTCTCCACGAATTAGAAATGTTATACAAAGCGAATCTTATAAAAGGTGGTGATTTAAATAATGCAATAGTAATTGTTGACAGGGTTATTCAGGATGATGAACTTGATTACTTAGCAAGTTTATTTGGAAAGAAAAAAGTTGAAGTTAAAAAAGAAGGTATTTTAAATAATGTAGAATTACGTTATAAAAATGAACCTGCAAGACATAAATTATTAGATTTAGTTGGTGATTTAGCTTTGGCAGGCCGGCCTTTAAAAGCACAAATATTAGCTGCAAGGCCTGGTCATGCTGCGAATGTTGCATTTGCAAAAAAGATTAAACGGCAAATGGAGGAAAATAAATTTAATAGTAACATTCCTCACTACGATCCGAAAATTGCACCAATAATGGATGCGGCAAAAATTTATAGTATGCTGCCACATCGTTTCCCTTTTCAATTAGTTGATAAAATATTTTATTTAGATGAAACCTCTGTAGCAAGTGCTAAAAACGTAACAATGAATGAGCCCTTTTTTCAAGGCCATTTCCCAGGGAATCCTGTTATGCCTGGCGTTTTACAAGTTGAAGCTATGGTACAGACAGGAGGAATATTGGTGTTAAGTACTGTACCTGATCCTGAAAATTACTGGACATATTTTTTAGCAATAGAGAATTGCAGGTTTAAGCGCATGGTTGTACCAGGCGATACATTAATTTTTAAATGTGAATTGGTCGCACCAATTAAAAGAGGTATTGCAAAAATGTTCGGACAAGGTTTTGTAAATGGAAGTATAGTTTGCGAAGCAGTAATGACAGCAAGTATTGTGAAAAAAAAATAAATTCTCAACAAGTTCGTATTTAAACATATCTGAAATATAGATGCAGATAGATAAAAAAATAAAATGACTCAGTTATTAGCAAACATTCATCCTGACGCTAAAATTGCTCCTGGAGTTGTAATAGAACCATTTGCAACGGTTCAAAAAAATGTAGAAATTGGTGAAGGTACATGGATTGGACCTAATGCAGTAATAATGGAAGGAGCCAGAATAGGAAAAAATTGTAAAATTTTTCCTGGTGCAGTAATATCAGGTGTTCCTCAGGATTTGAAATTTTCTGGAGAAGATAGTATTGTTAAAATTGGCGATAATACTACTATCCGCGAATTTGTAACGATTAGTAGAGGTACAGTTGAGAATTATAGTACTGAAATTGGAAGCAATTGCTTAATCATGGCTTATGTGCATATCGCCCACGATTGTGTGATTGGCAATAATTGCATTTTAGTAAATGCAGTTCAAGTGGCGGGTCATGTTCATATAGCTGATTATGCCATCATTGGTGGGGCAACTGCTGTTCAACAATGGGTTCATATTGGGCAACATGCAATGGTATCTGGTGGTTGCTTGGTTAGAAAAGATGTGCCTCCTTTTATTAAAGCTGCAAGAGAACCTTTATCTTATGCAGGAGTTAATTCTGTAGGAATGAGACGAAGAAATTTTACCAATGAAAAAGTAAACGAAATTCAGGATATCTTTCGATTAATCTTTCTAAAAGGATTAAACAATGCCGATGCCGTTGAAATGATTGAAAAAGAAATAAATCCTTCTGATGAAAGAGATTTAATTACCAATTTTGTTAAAAATTCAAAAAGAGGTATTATTAAAGGTTCTTCAAAGCACAATGGAGTTGAAGAATAAAATTTAAAAATTTTTTTTAAAAAATTTATTTTTGCCATCGCCATAAACGATGGCTTATTTTTTTATCCGATATGGAAATAATTTTAAAAAATGTAGGAAAGAAATTTGTTTACGATTGGGTATTTCGGAAAATAGATTTCAAATTAAACAATAATGAAATTTATGCCATCATAGGTCCAAATGGAAGTGGAAAATCAACTTTTTTACAAGTCTTATCTGGAATGCAACCCTCAACTGAAGGAGAAATTATTTATAAAGAAAAGGATAAAATTATCACTTCCGATAAAATTTTTAAATACGTTACCATTGCTGCACCTTACCTTGAATTAATTGAAGAAATGACATTAACCGAACTCCTTAATTTTCATCTTCAATTTAAAAATTTTAGTTCTAATATTTCTGTTTCTGATTTTATTGATATTATAAGATTACCAAAAGCTAAAAATAAAACCATTAATTTCTTTTCTTCAGGCATGAAACAAAGGCTTAAATTGGGACTAGCTTTATATTCTGATTGTCCTTTCCTAATATTAGACGAACCTTCTTCTAACCTTGATAAAGAAGGATTTGAATGGTATAAAGAAGAAATAATAAAAAATAGTTTCAACAGATTAGTTTTAATTGCTTCAAACCAAGCTCAAGAATATGATTTTTTGACTGAAAATATTATTAAAATAAAATAAATTTTTGAATAAAATTGAATAAAAAAATCCCATCGTATAAATGATGGGATTTTTTTTTAAGGTCATTTATGCAATAAATTA
>Ga0209512_1003698_pt1 | contig 14193 bp, 16 predicted proteins | sample frozenSSSSmetaG_FD_184142 | JGI IMG/M metagenome (GOLD analysis project Ga0209512, IMG submission 184142) | Glacier valley bacterial and archeal communities from Borup Fiord, Nunavut, Canada, to study Microbial Dark Matter (Phase II) -... | ecosystem: Environmental > Aquatic > Freshwater > Ice >... | reverse complement strand
TTCACCTCTCGGCAATGGCCTTGACCCTACGTCCACCAACTGGGGGCAGGGCTAATGCAGGGCCGGGCCGGTTGTCGTGGATGATGAGGATATGCCCACCCTTGCCGCGCAACTGTCAGGACCGAACACATGATCGGCAACCGAAACCCAAACTCCCGCCGCACTGCAGTGTCAGCGCTTGCCGCGGTGGTCGCGATCGGGATGGCGTTGATGCCAGCACTGTCGGCATCGGCTGAGACGGCGGGGTCGAACTGGTGGTACGCGAAGTACGACGTGGCGGGCGCGCAAGCGGCCGGGTGGACCGGTGCCGGAATCAAGATTGCTGTCATCGATGGGCAGATCAACTCCTCGCTGCCGGTGTTCCAGGGTGCGAACCTGAAGATCTATCCGACGTCGTTCTGCAACAACATCACGCCCGCCGACACCACCACCGCCAACAGAGGTTCCGTTCACGGGTCAGATGTGACTGCCTTATTGGTGGGTAACGGCACGGGTACCGGCTCAGTGGCCGGCATCGCACCGAAAGCAATCGTTTCGTTTTATGCCGATGGCAACTCCGATGGCACCTCGAACGGGTGCCCCACCACTCAGATCGACGGGCTGACCTACACGGCACTCGGTCGAGCGATACTCAAAGCAATAGAAGATGGCAACCGAATCATTTCCATGTCCCAAGGCGGAATTAATCACGGGCGCACCGGTGACATTCATGCTGTTGCGCAGGCCGTCGCAAAGGGGATCGTAATTATTGGAGCGCAGCCCAACAACGCGGCCGAGGTCGCGGAAAGGTTTCCGGCAGATGCGAACGGTGTGGTGGGGACCAACGCGTTCGATGATCAAGGAAATTTGCAATCCCCCAATGGAAAGACCACAGCTTGGTCCAGCACCACCGTGGTGGCAGCGGGAGCTCACCTTCCCAGCCAGGCTTCTCCGGACAATGTGTGGGGTGATAACCGTAATTCTGTTACCGGTTCGTCGGCGGCGACACCGCTGGTGGCAGGGATGCTGGCGTTGACGTTGCAGAAACACCCGACGGCGACAGGAAACCAGATAATCCAGTCGTTGATTTTGAACACCTCGGCGAAAGACCACCCGTTGAGCTTCGATACCGCTGGCTACGGCTATGGTCCGGCGTCGCTGTCGCATCTGTTGCGGGTGGATCCAACCCAGTATCCGGATACGAATCCGCTGCTGAACAAACCGAACGGGTTAGGGGTACCCACGGCGGCGGAGTTCGCGGCCGCGGCCAACGGTTCGTCCCCGAAGGCGTCCGCTACCCCCTCTGCTGCTGCACCGTCACCGGGTAAGGCGCCCGGGTCGATTATGCCGGGACTGTTGACCGGGGTCATTGTTGTAGTGGTGTTGCTGCTGGTGTTGGCGGGCCTTGCTGTGGTGCTGATGCGGTCGTTACGTCGCAAGGCGGTGGCGTCGACGCCAGCGAGTGTCAGGCCGGATGGGACGGTATCAGATGCTAACGGGCCGGTCACAGGCGAGCGAGGCCACTGATCCCAGGAGAGTGCCCGCAAGCCGAACCGCCTACGGGACGGTTGTGGGTGCGTCTTCTTGAGCGCGAAACAACAGCACTGCAAAGAGCAGGAAGACGGCAGCGCCCAGCCATCCGCTGATGCCTCCAAGCTTTGGCAACACGAATAGCATGCCCACTCCCAGCAGAATCAGGGCGCCGGCAAGAACGGCGAATAACCGCATACCGTAGAGCGAGATAAATAAAAGGTAGTGCGCCCCAACGATGATCAGCGCAGCGGGGAAGAAGAGAACGGGCTCATAACTGCCGAGGGCAATGGCAATCAGCAAGCCGAGGGGCACCGTGAAAGCACATTGCATCGCCAGTGCGGCTGACGGATGCCCCTTTGGCAACGCGGTCGGTCCGCCCAGCAGCTTCATCACGAGAGTGCCCAACGGGAAGATCAACATACCGCCGAAAAAGAGTGCAGCCATTCCAACGGCCGCGGAGCCCCACGTGAAGACTGCGCTGGCCGCTGCCCAGATGACCGAGGAAACCAAAGGTCCGAGAAATCCAGCGCGGTAAACGCGTCGCACATCGGCTTGGGCTTGTGAAACTTCCATGTCGTCCCCAATAATCGAGCGGAAGAGCGAACCGCAGAAACAGGCACGGACAACGCCCCCTGTCGATCATGGCGCACCGGTCGCGACATCACCAAGCGCCCCGAAGGGGAACCTTCTCCGGCCTAAGGGTGTCAAGCGGAAAGCAGCATAGGTGACAAATGTCACGGTCAGATCCTGATCTGCGGCCCAGGCATACACCGAGCTCCCGCGGCACGATGAATGTGTGAACCAAATATCTTTAATCGAACCTATCGTTATTCAACTCACCGGGTTGAAGAAGTCATTCGGCCAACTTCGAGCTGTCGATGGCATCGATATCACCATCAACTCGGGTGAGGTTGTTGCACTCCTCGGCCCGAACGGGGCAGGTAAGTCCACCACGATCGACCTGGCGCTCGGCCTGACTCATCCGACAGCGGGCCGCGCCCGCCTCTTCGGCGGTGACCCGCACGACGCCATCAAAGACGGCCGCGTCGGTGCCATGCTGCAAGGTGGCGCACTGTTGCCCGGGATGACCGTCTCGCAGGCCGTCGCCCTCGTCGCCAGCGTGCACAAGCATCCGCTGTCCGTTGCAGAGGCACTCGACCGGGCGCGTTGCACCGAGATCGCGAAACAGCGCGTCAGCAAGCTCTCCGGCGGTCAGATGCAGCGCGCGCGCTTCGCCGTCGCCGTCGTCTCAAACCCCAGCCTGCTCATCCTGGACGAGCCGACCGCCGCTATGGACGTCGAAGCCCGCCGCGTGTTCTGGCAGTCGATGCAGGAGTTCACCAACCAGGGTCGTACTGTCGTCTTTGCCACGCACTACCTCGATGAGGCAGACACATACGCGGACCGCATCATCATGCTCAACGCCGGCAAGATCGTCGCGGATGGCACACCCAGTGAGGTGAAGGCCGTCGTCTCTGGTCGGCGCATCCGCGCCAGTTTCAACTTCGAGCGGACCGTGGATATCGCTGATGACCTTCAGCGTCTCCCGGGCGTCACGAGCGTCGAGCACCGCGGCGAGAAGTTCACGATCGTCAGCGACGATTCGGATGCCGCGCTGCGCATGCTGCTCAATCGCTATCCAGACATCCACGATATCGAGGTAACCGCGCACAACATGGACGACGCATTCCTAACACTCACCGCGGCATCGCGAGACGCCAACCAATCAGCACAAGCAGCAGCACTGACCGGAGTAGGCAAGTGAGCATCACATACATCGGACTTGAGTCCGCCCGCCAGCTGCGCAACGCACGCGGACTGATCTTCACATTCGCCATCCCGCTCGTGATGCTGCTGATCTTCGGCAGCGCATATGGGGCCGGCGGCGCGATGGACAAAACCACCGGTTTGCCATGGGTTGTCGTCACGACGATTCAAATGGCCGGTTACGGCGGCATGATGGCAGCACTCGGGCAGGCGTTCAACATCGTCACCGAACGCTCACTGGGCTGGAACCGCCAGTTGCGTGTCACACCGCTGAGCGGAACCGGCTATCTCGTGTCGAAGGTGGTTGCTGCACTCGCCGTGTCTATCGCGTCGATAGTGCTTCTCATCCTGGTCTCCGTGGTCGTTCTCGGCGCGAAGCTGTCATTCCTCGGCTGGAGCATGGCCACGCTCGGGTTGTGGGCTGGCGTTATCCCGTTCGCGCTCATCGCCGTGCTGATCGGTCAGTTCGCTAAGCCCTCGTACGCGCAGCCCTTGTTCATGGTCGTGTTCCTCGGCATGGCCATCCTCGGCGGGCTGTGGATTCCGCTGCAGATTATGCCCGACTGGGTGTCGACCGTCGCGCAGGTCGTGCCGTCGTATTGGCTGAACCGGATGGGACAGATGGGCGCGAGCCTCAGCGGCAACATTCTTGAACCCATCTTGATTCTGCTGTCTTGGACAGTCGTGCTCGCTGGCTTCGTCATCTGGCGGTACAGGCGTGATGCCGCTCGCAACTAACGCCCCACCCCAGGACGGCCAAGCGGCCCGCGACGAGAGAGCCTGAGTAGGTGGGGAGATACAGTGATTGACATGGATGCGGCCGCCGATGACCTGGCACCGGTTGCTTCCGGATGGCGGGCCTGGTGGTCTCGCGCGCTAGCCAGCGTTCGCAGCCGCAATTCCCGCGGCTGGTATTTCGGGGCGTCGTTCGGACTCGTTTATCAGATCATCCTGGTCATTACGATCTGGACCGCTTATCCCTGGGAGCCATGGCGGCTCATCACCACCAGTGTTCTGCTGCTGTTCTTCTACGCCGGCTTCATGTTATTGCCGCCGATGAGTTGGGCCGAGCCCCGCAGGTTTCGGCTGATCGTCCTCGGCGCTTACTGGGCTTACACCACACCGTTATTCGTTCTGATCGGTCCGGAGGCATTCTGGTTGTGGCTTCTCGTCGCCGCCGTTGCTGCGATTCTGTGCGAGGAGGTCACTGTCCTCGTCGCAATCGTCGCAGGTCTGGTCGCCGGCCCGTTGATCTACGCATTTGCCACCAATTTCAGAGATTCAATTGCGATCAGTGCACCGATCATTTTCGGCGTCGCCGCGATGATGTTCGGGGTCAACCGTTGGATACGGGGCGTCAGGGAGCTCAGACAGGCGCAAGGCGAGGTCGCCCGTCTTGCCGTTGTTGAGGAGCGCGCACGATTCTCCCGGGACATGCATGACGTCCTCGGCCACTCATTGACGGTCGTGACAGTCAAGTCGGAGCTGGCCCGCCGACTTGTGGCGATCGACCCGGATCGCGCCGAGGAGGAGATCGCCGATATCGAGCGGCTCTCCCGGGCCGCGCTGGCAGACCTCCGCGCGGCTGTCGCGGGATATCGGGAGATGACGGTGCAGACCGAACTCGGGGCCGCACAGGCTGCACTCGCCGCCTCTGATATCGAGCTGCACCTGCCGACTAGCTCCGCTCCAGTGAACCCACAGTTGACCGAGGTGTTCGGCTGGGTCCTTCGCGAGGCCGTGACGAACGTCGTTCGGCACTCGGGTGCCCGAAACTGTTGGGTGAACGTGACCAGAACGGAACTCACGGTGGATGATGACGGCCACGGTTTGCCACATGCTAAAGGCGAGCGAGGCGAAGCCGCTGGCGGCACAGGCCTGCTCGGTCTCCGCGAGCGAGCGCACCAAGCCGGAGCGGAGCTCTTAATCACCGAAAGTTCACACGGCGGCGTGCAGATCGCAATCCGGAGAGCAGTATGAGCGAACCTATTAGACTCCTGCTCGCCGACGATCAAGCGCTTGTGCGCGGTGCAATTGCGGCACTCCTCGAACTCGAACCCGACCTACACGTCGTCGCACAAGTCGGGCGCGGCGACGATGTGTTGGATGCCGTGCGCACCAGCAACGCCCAGGTCGCCTTACTCGACGTCGAGATGCCCGGCATGGACGGACTAGCAGTCGCACGCCAACTGCGGCAGCTGCACCCGCAGTGCCGTTCGCTGATCGTCACCACGTTCGGTCGGCCCGGCTATCTACGCCGCGCGATGGAGGCGGGCGCAAGTGGATTCGTCGTCAAAGATACTCCGGCAAGCCAGCTGGCCGACGCGGTCCGGCGGGTGGCGAATGGACTGAAGGTAGTCGACCCAGCACTAGCCGCCGAGTCACTCGCCTCTGGTAACTCGCCGCTGACTGACCGTGAAACTGAGGTGCTGCGCGTCGTGCAGCGTGGCGGATCGGTGACGGACATCGCTCGGGAACTGCATTTGTCTGCTGGCACCGTGCGTAATCACCTCTCGAACGCGATCGGCAAGATCGGGGCGCGCAATAGGTCAGATGCCGCGGCGGCAGCCGCAGCGCAAGGCTGGCTGCTCTAGCTCGTACGCGATGCTCTCTGGGCCGCGTCTACCCTGTGTCTCAATTTGCGCTGCCGGCCGATCGACGAGCGCGGTGTCACAAGCCGGACCTCCACCGACGCAGGTTTTGGGCTGATTCGCTCGCGTTCCGAATACTGCGGGCTTGTGTCACAAGGGAACCTTCATCGACTGCGTAATCACTGGTGATCGACACAAGCGAGGCGATTCAATATTCACAGATGCACGCCATCGCAAAGTGCAGCGAATGGACATGGTCTACTACCTCGTCAGCGAATAAAACTGAAGGAAAAGGCAACGACAACGACCACAAGGACCGACGCGCTAAGTGCCCATGACACCACCGAGCGCTTCCGGGCATCCTTCGGGTGCCTCATCTTGCGGGCATTCTCCATGATGGCTTCGCTTCGGCTCCTTTTCTTCGAGCGGCCAAAAGTCTTCAATAACCCAACCAGGGCCATCGCTGCCAAAAACAACGGTGCGACGAGCCCCTTACGAAACCAATCGACCTGGCCGCTGTCGGCCATCGAGAAAAACCAGAATTGGATTCGAATTAGAGCGAACGCCACTGCGATCAAGGCAAGCCGGCCTACAACACGCCAGTCGATAAGTCCTCGCAAACCCATTTCACATTCCTATTTGTCGGAGATGTACGGTACCGAAGTGTGTCGGTCCTCTTGTCACCATCCGGGCGTTCGTCTATACCAGCACATCCCCCTCGCCCCGGCTCGTTACGGAAAAGCCCGTTTACCGGACGGCCAACGCGACAGCACTCGGGTGGATGCGCCCCGCGATTGAGAGTGCTGACGCTATGTCACAACCAGAAGCTTCGGGCGGGACGGAGTCGAAGATCATCGGTGGATGAGGACAGACTCCGCGAGTGTCGAGCGTCGCAATCGATGCGGGCGTGCTGAAGTGAAGTTGCGCCCGAGGTTTTCCTAGGTTCGTGACTGCCCCTCTCATTGGGGCATGCGGCTTTATCTCTATATAGGTAGCTTTACCGCATGGAGCAACTTTCGCGTGTCACACCCGCAACCATCGACGTCCTGCGGGTGCTCGGTGATGCGACCGATCCCTGCTGGGGACTTCTCGTCATCAAATCGAGTGGCCGTCCGGCAGGGAGCGTGTACCCCATCCTTGAACGTCTTGAGTCGTTGGGATGGGTGACGTCGTCGTGGGAGCTCGATGACGCGAGGCCAGGTCCGCGCCGCCGTTATTACGAACTCACCGAAGGTGGCTCCCGAGCTGCATCCGCTGCTGTCGAGCGTTTTGAAGAGCGGTCACGCCCTGTCCTCGCCCCTCGCTCCGTGACGCCGTCGGTCGTGTTCGCATGAGCCGCCTCGCGACCGCGGCAGTCCGCATTGCCGCGGCATTTCTTCCCAAGGAGTTGCGGATCCGCTACAGGGAGCAGTGGATGGGTGATTTGCGTGACGCCTCCGATGTCGGAGTCAGCACAGCGGGAATCGCGCGCGGATCACTCGCCTTCGCCGCGACGTACACGCGCCCCCTTTCCAGCTGGGCACACGTCTCCGACCGCACACTCTGGGTGCGGGTTGCCGTGGCGTTGTCGTTCAGTTCTGCGATCGTGTCGATCAGCCAATATTCGATCTTTGCGATCTCGTCCGGATCTGACTCCTCGAGCGCCGCCGGGCTTGTTGTTCTCGCATCAACGCAGCTGCTCGCGGCGTTTATGGTGCTGGCTCCCCTGCTCTCCCTTGTTGTGGTGTTCGCGGCCCGGGGAACCGAGAGTCGACTACGACTCTCCGTGTGCCTGCTCGTAGTGGCGACCGTTATCCCGATGACACGGCCAGGGATCGCCCTTCTCCTCCCCGGGGGTGACTTTTACACGAGCCCGGCAACCGTGGTCTTCCCGATTGCCATCGCCCTTGTCATTGCGGCAGGAACAATACTCGCGCGGATGTCTCACCCTTTTGCTCGGACGAAGGTTCCGCAACGTTTGTCTCGTCGGCTTCTCACCTCGGCGATCGCCGGCCTCCTGATGGTGGTCGTCGTCGTCGCCGGCTTGATGAGCATGACCGGCGTGTGGGAGGCCCGGACCCCGCTGGTGTTCGGACTCCCGCTGAATGAAGCAAATCGGGCCTTGTATACACAATGGTTGCAGTTGAAGTTCCAGTTCGAGGGACTGGTTTCGACGATCTTCGGCCTGTGGATCGTCGTAGGGCTCTCCGTCGCCTGCTTGATGGCCGCATCCGGGTTCAGCTCTCGGGCAACCCGGCAACGATCCACCATGATGTTGGGCATGGTGATCCTCAGCAGCGCAGTGACCTTCGGCAGCATTATTGCCCTCCTTCAGATGTCGACGGGGCCAACCGTGTCGACTTCGATCGAGCTGCTTATTGCCGCCGGGCGATGGGGTCTCGTCGGCATTATCATGACAGCCATCCTGCGCACCAGCGCCCGTTCCACAGCCCACGATGAGTCAGCTGAATTCTGACCATCACAACAGACCAAACTGCGCCCCACTCTCATGGTGAATCTCAACCACGGCCGCGGCCAGCAACCACACGACCCCTAGTCATTAGTTCAAATGGCCGCTTGACGATCCGTCGATCCTGCGAACAACGACATTTTCGAACGCGTGGGCACTTGGGAAAAGTGACCGCACAGCGCGGGGAAGAGCTCGATATGGAATGTCCGGTCACACTTTCACAAGTAGGAATGTGACCGCAAGCCGGACGACCAGCGCAACAGACATGGGCCCGTTCCGCCCTACGGTCGAACGTCGAGATGCTGTGTCACTTAGGAACCTCTTTCGCGACGAGCTACGGCGGGGACGGGCTCACTGGAATCGCCCCCGGCACCGCTTTGATTTGGGCCTGTGGGTGATGGTGGGCAAGTGACAGCACGCCCCAAATGGACGCGGTTCCGCTGACCACAAAGGTGATGGATGCCCATAGTGGGGCGTTTGCGGCTTCGCCGAGGACGATGACACCGATGGTGACTGCGACGAGTGGGTCGATGACGGTTAGCCCGGCTACGACCAAGTCCGGAGGGTTGGATGAGTGCGCCGTTTGGACAAAGTACGATCCGAGCAGCCCGGCCGCGATCAGACCGACGACGCAGAGGACAGTGAGGACATCGGATGAGTCGGGGCCATGTTCCACGAAGATGATCGTTTGAGCTCGTGTAATCACTACTTTCGCGAGGGTGACGACGAAGCCGAACAGGATGCCTGCGGCGATCACATACACGATCGGGGGAACAGGCTTACGTCGAAAAGCTCGAAGCAGGACACCAAACGTGCTGAGGGTGACCGCCAGGATGATGAGCACCGCGCGCAGTTGGGTGCCGGTGACCGGGTTCTCTTTCGCGACGAACGCTGCCACGGTGACGAAGGTTCCGACGCCCAGAATGCACAGGGAAATGGCGCGAACAGATCGGCGATCCAGAGGCATCTTGCTGGTGTGTGAGTGCATGATCGCTGTAATCACCAACGCGACCGCGCCTAACGGTTGAACCACGATTAGTTGCGCAACGGTCAGACTGACAAGCTGCATCACCACAGCGAATCCCAGAAGCAATGTGCCCGAAAGCCATGCTGGGCGCCCGACCAGACCACGAATCTGCCGCCAGCTCAGCGCGGCGGGACCATTCGCTTCGGCTTGGCGAACTTGCGCGACTCCGCGATGCTGCAGCTGGGTCCCTATCGCGAGCAACACGGCCGCGATGAGGGACAGTCCGATACCCAGGACGGGATTAGAGCCCAAGGTCGGGCTATCCACCTTCCGGTCCCACTCCGAGGTAGAGCAGCCCTATCGAGCTCACAAGCACCAGAAGTGAGGCGGCGATCCCCGTCAGGGGGACCCACCAAGTTGCCTGCGATCGGTTGTAAGTACGAACGCAGAGACCCACGCTCATCAGGAAGACCGCCGGAATTCCTACGGCAGCGAGCCATCCAGAAAACTCGATCAGGGGAAAGTTGCAGTTTCTCCCACTGCAGGAATCCGTAATCAGTCCGCTGACAGTGGCGGCGAACATGAATACGGCCGAAAGGACCGCCTGAATGACGAACAGGATGAGAGTGCTTCCCAGCGTCGGTGCGTCCGCGCTTCGCGGCCCGTTAGCACCGATGCCGTCGTAATGGTCGGTGAACAGGGTGCCCGACTCGCGACGCCGGTTGCGGCGAGCTATTCGGTCCATGGTCGTACGATAACCCGAAAACAAATGATGCTCGGGAGATGCGAGCCCCGATCGGACTAGGACGCGACCCCCCGATGCACCTGGGGATAGAGCTAGATGACCGGAGGGCGAGCGAAGGCCCCAACGTCCCGGCAATTCTTGATCAGAAAAAGTGAGCGGCGATTTATCTAGCGCTATTCGGCGTCATAGCGGTCATTACGGCAAGCTTCACAGTTGGCGGCACGGGCAGAGAAGCTGGCCTCAACACAAACTACGTCCCATTTTTCGGTGTTGGTGTGACCGTTTTCCTGTGCATCATCAGCACGATCATGACGACGATTGCCTATAACTCTCTCTTCGGGAACTCTCTCTACTCGGCTTAGTGTGTCACTCTGAACGCTTAGATCGAGCTGAGATCGCGAAGTCGCTGACATCCGGCGAGTATGGCTCAATCAATTCATCGAAAGCCGGAATCCGGCCGATGGGCATCCGATCGCAGAGCGCGCGCAGATCGCGCAACAGTTTGGTTTTGACCGAAGCAAACGCATCTCCTCGCTGTCTCGTTGGCCGAACCGCGTGTGACACGGAGTCTGTAAGCCGATCTGTCGTCGGTGGTCAGCGTCCGCGTGCTTGATTGATGGCATTGATGAGGTAGGAACCCTTGATGGCGAGTTCGTACTTCTTCTCGATCGCAACCGTTCGCGGGTCGCGCAGGGTGCTCCGCAGGTCGTCGACGCCGAGCCCCGTCAACCGAGCGAGGTTCTCCAAGGTGAGGCGGCACTCGATTGTCAGGGACTCCAAGATCGCTTTGAGCCGTTCGTCGTCGCCAATCTGCATCCCCTCCGCCAGCTGGCCCGGGAGGATGGATAGCCTCATTGTCTCTTCGTCGGAGAGCGCCAGCGGTTCCGCGGTGAATCTTCTCATCCCGAGCTTTGCGGTATCGAGGGCGAACCGCAGCTTCTCCGGCTGGATACCCGTGATGGCCTGCAAGGCGTCTTCCGAGATGCTGCCCTCCAGGATGAGGCGCCTCAACTCTTCCACGGGGTCGTATGCCTCCGTCGTCATTGCTGTCCCTCCCTTCTCGCGATACAGCGACAAGGGAAGGCTAAACCACTTCTGCCCGACCAACCCTTGACCTGCTTCTCAGCCCGCCCGTAAGCGGAACGGCCTACGGGACAATCTAACGGTCGGATTGGGTCCTGACCGCCGGCAATATTTCGCCAAAACCTGCCTTGAACAAAGTTAAGCTCGTCAGGGTGAAGGCGTATTCAAGGCCAGAGATTGCGGAAGCTGTGTTTTACGATGCCTCGGGCAATGTAATTCACTATGGCAATCGATACGAATATCTTGATCGGGTCGATGAACTGACTCACGAGCAAACGAATCAAGAGCGGTCCCTGCCCATTTTCGTTGTGGCACAAGGCCTTCTTGATTATCTTCAAGCCGAATATGACGTCGAGCTAATTGACGGTGCCCCTGACCGCAAAAACTCCGACGTCTATAGCAATACGAATATCGCGCATTTGACGCGCATAGTTAAAGTCAAACCGGCCGCTTCGAATCAGCCATCCATTTGGATTGGCTTCTCAAGTGCGCTCGGCATGGTCGAAGTAAGAGCGGGATTATTTTCGACATTCGATATGTGGTTTTGCGGTTGCGATAGATGTGACGACAACTGGTGGGATGTGGCCGATTCCTTGGAGTCGGTGATCCTCGCGATTGCCAAAAAGGGCCTCACCGAACACGTCGATAAGCTTCCCTGGGGTCGCGCTCGATACTGGCTGCACCCTGACCGCTCTTCCGAATGGTCAGGCTCAATTCCCCGATCATGGAGCAAAGATCGTTTCGCATCGGAGCGGATGATCTTGCGCGAGCTTCCAAACGAAGTGTGGGAAGGCTTTACGGGCCGAAATATTTGAGGCCATAAAGCCGGTTTCGGGGAGAAATTAACTTCGAATAAATTCGATTTTGAGATTCAAACCGGTGGACACCGAGTTCAGTTTTTGAAGACCGGGGCTGCTCCCTAGTGCCTTAGGCTGCGAGCGGGACTGCTGTCGGTTTAGTTGACACCTGACTTGCTGGAATTAGGTTCCGGCGGTGGAAGGATCAACACCATGACCCGAAAGACCTACCCCCTCGAATTCAAAGTCGATGCTGTCGCGCTGGCCCGTGAAAACGGGGCCCAGATGGCGCAGGTCGCGAGGGATCTCGGATTGGCTAAAACGACTCTGCTGAACTGGGTGCGGAAAGCCGAAAAGGACGACATCCCGCGGCCAAACCTGAGCCAGGCAGACATGTCGGAGCTGCGGGAATTACGCCGGCGCAACAAACTGTTGGAGCAAGAAGCGGAAGTCATGCGGCGGGCGGTGGGATACCTCTCTCGGGAGATCAACCCAAAATGATGTACCCGCTGGTCCGTGACCTTGCCGCGAAAGACGCCCGTGTTCGGGTGCCGGTCGCGGTGGCCTGCCGGGTATTGCGCTTCTCCACTCAGGGCTTTTACGCCTGGTTGAAAAATCCGGTCACTGACCGGGACTGGTCAGATGCGCACGTGACGAACGTTGCCATCGATCTGCATGCCGAGGACCCCGCTTACGGTTACCGGTTCATCTCCGACGAGTTGCCCGCTCTGGGCATTACCGCGTCGGAACGGCGGGTGTGGCGACTCTGCTCCCAACAGCGGTTGTGGTCGACCTTTTCCAAGAAACGGGGTCTGAACCGGAAAGCCGGCCCGCCTGTGCACGACGACTTGGTGGAACGGGTGTTCACCGCGACACGGTTGAACCAGCTGTGGCTGACTGACGTCACCGAACATTGGACTGACGAGGGAAAGCTGTATCTGTGCGCGATCAAGGACGTGCGGTCGAACAAAATCGTCGGCTATTCAATCGATGACCGGATGAAAGCAAGCCTGGCGGTGGCCGCGCTGAACTACGCGATCAAGGCACGACCACACGCGGGCACCATCGTGCACTCCGATCGCGGCTCCCAATTTCGTTCCCGAGCTTTCGTGAAGAAATTGGCTGACAACGGGCTGAAAGGCTCGATGGGCAGAGTCGGCGCGTGCGCGGACAACGCGGCGATGGAGTCGTTCTTCGCGTTGCTGCAGAAGAACGTGTTGAACCGGCACCGGTGGTCAACGAAGCAGCAACTTCGCCTCGCGATCGTGCTCTGGATCGAGGGAAGTTATCACCGTAAACGACGCCAACGTCGACTCGGTCGCCTGACGCCGATCGAGTTTGAAATAATGGACCAACCGGCCGCCTTCGCGGCCTAAATGAAGTGACAACTAAACCTTCAGCAGTCCCTGCCGCTCCACTCGTATGTAGGTCAGATCGAAGCTATAGCCAGGCCGATCATCGATTGTGGCGATGGCGATGGCGACGGCGATGGCGGCGGCGATGGCGATGGCGGCGGCGATGGCGATGGCGCTTGACGAGGGGTTCGCACCCTAGCCCTGGGGGAACCCGTCAGGCATCTCAACATGAGTGGAACTTGAGGGCGCCGAGGGCAGCCTCACTTCGTTTGGCGGGCGCGCGTGCTACTGGGAGCCGACCTGGCGAGGTTTCGCCCAGTCGTCCGAGGATGCCGCGGAGCGTCTCGTCCCAGCGGCAAGAAGAAGAGCGTCGTCACTCAGCTCGCCCGAACCAGCGTCGAGACCTTCGGGCTGCGGGCTGACTCACCGCCGGTTCGAGGGAAAAGCGCTCCCGGATCATCCCGCACCGCGGGCTAGGGCGATATGGGGGCAAGAAGCACGTGATGCGGGTCGGCGTCGTGGTCGCGTTCTGTTTCTGCAGGATGTTGTCCTGCAGAAGGTGGCGCTTCCGGTCTTGCGGTGGTCCGTCCATTCTGCAGGATGTTGTCCTGCAGAAGGTGGCGCTTCCGGTCTTGCGGTGGTCCGTCCATTCTGCAGGATGTTGTCCTGCAGAAGGTGGCGCTTCCGGTCTTGCGGTGGTCCGTCCATTCTGCAGGACTTTGTCCTGAGGAAGTTGAGCCTGCGGAGGCAGGCCCCCGCTACTCCGCGGGGCGGCTACTCCGCGTCAAGTCGCATCAGGCCGCGACCACCTCGGGTCGCGGGTCGAGGTGGAGGCTTGTGATTATGCAGCGCACCGACCCGTTGCCGTAGAGCCGGTCTACCACCCGGGCGCGGCGCGCGGGGGACTGGAAGTCGTCAAGCCCCACG
>Ga0209512_1003697_pt1 | contig 14197 bp, 10 predicted proteins | sample frozenSSSSmetaG_FD_184142 | JGI IMG/M metagenome (GOLD analysis project Ga0209512, IMG submission 184142) | Glacier valley bacterial and archeal communities from Borup Fiord, Nunavut, Canada, to study Microbial Dark Matter (Phase II) -... | ecosystem: Environmental > Aquatic > Freshwater > Ice >... | reverse complement strand
GCCAGCGCCCCCTAGAGGGCAGCACTCACCGCTTCAAGTATCGGTTGGCGCTGATCGCCGACGGAGAGTGCGTGCTTAGGTACGACAATGAGGCAGGCAAGGGTGATCATCGACATTTCGGAGCGCGTGAGTTCGCTTATGATTTTCGCGATGCTGAGCAGGTGAAGGTCGATTTCTGGACGGAGGTAGGTGAGTGGCTGAACAGAAATGGACGCTGAGAATCTGCGTCATGAGCGTCGATGAGATGAAGGCATACAGCATCGGCTCCGGTCGAGACCTCGACGCTGGGAATTCCAGGCCTGAGGCGATGCGGGCCTATGTGTCGCAGGAGCTTTTGTGGAAGGCACTTTCACCGAAGCGCCTTGAGATTTTGAATGCGATGGTAGGCCAGGGCGCGATGTCCATTCGCGAGCTTTCAAGGCGTATGTCGCGAGATGTGAAAGCTGTTCATGCCGATGTGCAGAGCCTGATCGAGGGGCAGTTCATAGAGAAGACAGAGAGTGGGCAGATCGAGTTGCCTTACCATGAAGTGCGGCTGGAAGTGGCGATGAAATCCCATGCGGCCGCCTGAGCCCGTCGCAAAGCTTCCTTAACCATAAGCTGCAAGGCTTTGTTCACCGGTTGCGTTGGAGTGCGGTGAGTGAGCAAGGCGTGGATGATGGCGGTGGCGACTGCCTTGGCGGCTGCCGCTGCGCCGGTGCTGGGCGCCGAGTTCAATCCGCTCGGCGACGGCTCGGACTACAACAATGGCGACCTGGTGCGCGATGAGACGACTGGCTGCGAGAATTGCCAGCAGCAGCCGCATGAGTGGAACGAGCCACCGTTTGAGCTCGACTGGCAACTGGGTTTGCGCGGGTCGGTGACGCAAGGTGACGACGGGACGAAGGTCGAGTTCCTGGCGCTGCCGGAGGTGAAGCTTACTCACAACACGATGCGCGGCGGCTATGCGGTCGGTGCGTCGTCGGAGCTGTCCTACGATCTCGACGGCAATGCGCGGGTCGACTCGCTGACACTCAATGGCAGCGCGGACTATCATTTTGATGCGGTGACGAGCGCGGGGCTCAAGGGCAGTTTCACGCTGTCGCAGGATGATCCAAACGATCCCGGCTATGCCGTCAATGTCTCGTCCGCGCCGCTGGTGCTGAACGGGCAGGTGGAGGCGAACGCCAAGCGCGATCTCGGGCTATTCGAGGCGGAGGGGCGCGCCAATGCGGGCCGCACCGTCTACGGCGAGACGACCTATGACGACGCCTCGACCAGCTCGAACGATTTCCAGAACACTATCGTGGCGGGCCTCGGCGGCCGGCTCGGCTACAAGTTGACGCCCGGGGTGACGGCGTTTGTCGATGGCGAGGCGAACTACGAGGCCTATGACGAGGCCTCGCCCAGTCTCCTGGTGAAGCTCGACAACGTGACCTACGAGGCGCGGGTCGGGCTCAATGCCAAGGTGCTGACCGTGCTGGAACTCGAGGGCTCGCTCGGCCTTGGCTATCGCGACTTCAGCGACGGTTCGCTTAACGACTTCATCGCGGTGCTCTATGACGGCAAGGCGATCTTCCGGCCCGACGAGACGCTGACCCTGACCGGGACGCTCTCGACTTCGCTCGAGTCCCCCGGCACGACCTCGGGCGCAACCGCCAAGGTGACCTACGCGGCGACCGGCGAGGCGGCGTACCAGGTGAACCCGTGGCTGCGGCTGCGCGGTTCGGCCGGGTGGAGCGAGGCGCACTACCAGGGCGTCGCCACCGACGAGTCCAAGTGGAATGTCGGTGCGGGGGCGGACTACCTGCTCAACGAACACATGGATGCGACGGCCGACTACACCTACACGCAATCGACCACGACGCCCGATCCCACCGCGGACGAGCAGCGGGTAATGCTTGGGCTCAACATCCACCGCTAGGCAGCATGTTCAGCGGAACAGGTGGGCAATCTGCGCGCGGAAGGCGTCCGCCAGATCGGGGCGATCGAGCGCGAAGACGACGTTGGCGGTGAGGAAGCCGATCTTGGAACCGCAGTCGAACACCTTGCCCTCGTACTTCACCCCGGTGAAGACCTGCTGGCGGATCAGCGTCTGCATGGCATCGGTCAACTGGATCTCGCCGCCGGTGCCGCGCGGCTGCTCGGCCAGCAGCGTGAAAATCTCGGGCTGCAGGATGTAGCGGCCGGAAATGAACAGGTTGGACGGCGCATCGGCCGGCTGCGGCTTTTCCACCATGCCGGTGATGCGGAAGCCGGAATCCGGACCTTCGCCCCGCGCCACGATGCCGTAGCTCGAGGTGTCGGCCGGATCGACCTCCTCGACGCCGATGATGTTGCCACCGGTTTCCTCGTAGGCCTGCATCATCTGCTTCAGCACTCCCGGCCTGGCGCGGAAGATCATGTCGGGGAGCAGCAGGGCGAAGGGCTGGTTGCCCACCAGTTCGCGAGCGCACCAGACGGCATGGCCGAGCCCGAGCGGCTCCTGCTGGCGGGTGAAGCTGGTGCGGCCGGCCGATGGCAGGTCCTTCTGCAACTCCCGGAGCGCCTCGGTCTTGCCGCGCAGTTCGAGCGTTTGTTCGAGTTCGAACTGGCGGTCGAAGTGATCCTCGATCACGCCCTTGTTGCGGCCGGTGACGAAGACGAAGTGCTCGATCCCGGCTTCCCGCGCCTCATCGACCGCGTACTGGATCAGCGGACGATCGACCACCGTCAGCATCTCCTTGGGCATCGCCTTGGTGGCCGGCAGGAACCGGGTGCCGAGCCCGGCAACTGGAAAGACGGCGGTGCGGACACGCTGCGGCACGAAAATCTCCAACAGACAGGGGCGGGGCTTAAGCCGTTTCTTAGCACCTGAAAACTACGCTAGACTCCGTTAAAATCTCGCATCCGGAGACACAATGACCGTCCTCGTAACCGGCGGCGCCGGCTATATCGGCAGCCACATGGTGCTGCGCCTTGCCGATGCCGGCGAAGCGGTGGTGGTGCTCGACAACCTTACCACCGGGTTCGACTGGTCCATCGATCAGCGCGCGACGTTCGTCCAAGGCAATGCGGGCGATATGGAACTGGTCGGTCGCATCGTCGCCGAGCACAAGATCGACGCCATCGTGCACTTCGCGGGCTCGATCGTGGTGCCGGAATCGGTAGCCGACCCGCTCAAGTACTACGCCAACAACACGGCGACCTCGCGCAACCTGATCGAAGCCGCAGTGAAGGCCGGGGTGAAGCACTTTATCTTCTCCTCCACCTCGGCAGTGTATGGCTCGGCCGGGCTCGAGCCGGTGGGTGAGGAGAACCGGCTGGCGCCGGAATCGCCCTATGGCCGCAGCAAGATGATGACGGAGATGATGCTGGCCGATGTCGCGGCGGCGCATCCCATGACCTATGGCGTGCTGCGCTATTTCAACGTTGCCGGCGCTGATCCCAAGCAGCGCAGCGGGCAGAGTTCGCCAACCGCCAGCCACTTGATCAAGGTCGCGCTGCTGGCGGCTCTCGGCAGGCGGGCCGATGTGGGCATATTCGGCACCGATTTCCCGACGCCCGACGGCACCGGGGTGCGCGACTACATCCACGTCACCGATCTGGTCGAGGCGCACGCGCTGCTGCTGCAGTACCTGCGCGGCGGCGGCAAATCGACGACGATGAACTGCGGCTATGGCCGCGGCTACTCGGTGCGGCAGGTGATCGATACGGTGAAGGCGGTGTCCGGCGTTGACTTCAAGGTAGTGGAGGAGCCGCGCCGGGCGGGCGATCCCGCTTCGGTGGTAGCGAAATCCGACCGGGTGCGGCAGGTGCTGGGCTGGCAACCGGCGCATGACGACCTGACCGAAATCGTCGAGGCGGCGATGTCCTGGGAACGCTATTTGGCCACGCGGAACCGCTAGCCTCCGGCGAATCGTGGAGGAGACCCGACGATGCTGCGCCTGGCCTTCCTCATGCTGTTAATGCTGACAGCGACCGCGATGGCGGCGCCGGTCGAGTCCTTCGACGCATTCCTTCGCAACTTCGAGGCCAAGGCCGCTACGGCTGGCGTGACGCGTGAGACCTGGCGTGCCGCCACGGATGGGCTGACGGCCGACCCGGCGGTCCCCGACCTCGTCGAGACGCAGCCGGAGTTCACCACGGCGATCTGGGATTATCTCGACAAGCGGGTCACCGCAGGGCGGATCGAGCGGGGGCAGGCGGCGATCAAGACAAACGCGGCACTGTTCGAGGTGGTGGGGCAGCGGACGGGGGTCGATCCCTACATACTGGGCGCCATCTGGGGGATGGAGACCGACTATGGCGCGGTGCTGTCGAACAAGAAGCTGATCCGGCCGATCATCCGCTCGCTGGCGACGCTGGTGCATCAGCGGCGCGGGCGGCTGGCTGAGGATGAGGCGGATTTCATTGCCGCGCTGCTGCTCCTGCAGCGCGACGGCATGGCGCCCACGGCACTGGTCGGCTCGTGGGCCGGGGCGATCGGGCACCTGCAGGTGAACCCGTCGAACGTCATCGCGCACGGCTCGGACGGCGATGGCGACGGGGTGGTAGACCTCCACAACTCGCTCAGCGACGCGCTGGCGACGAGCGCGAAGTTCCTGCTCGATCTCGGCTACAAGCCCCGCCTCGACTGGGGCTTCGAGGTCGAGGTGCCGGATGGTTTCGACTACCTGCTGGCCAGCCGCGACGAGCTTCGTCCCTTCGCCTTCTTCGCCGAGCGTGGGGTGCGGAGGGTGAAGGGCCGCGACTTCAAGGGGCTTGACACGCCGGTGTTCCTCTATGCGCCGGCAGGGGCGAACGGGCCGACATTCCTGATGACGGCCAACTACCTGGTGCTCAAGGGTTACAATTTCTCGGACAGCTATGCGCTGTCGGTAGCGCACATGACGGACCGGCTGAAAGGCGGTGGCGATTTCGTCGCCGGCTGGCCGCGCGATACGAAGTTCCCCAACCTGAGCCAGCGCAAGGCGATCCAGCAGGCGCTGATCCGGCTCGGGCTCTATGACGGGGTCGTCGACGGCCGCATCGGGCCGGTAAGTCAGGCCGCCTACGCCAGATTCCAGGCGAGCAAAGGCGAGGTGGCCGACGGCTTCATCACGCTTCGCACCTACCAGGAACTGACGGCGGCAGCGCAGTGATAGATGTGGTGACAATTCTTGGCGAGCGGCCTTCAAATCAGCGCATCCGATCAGCTAAATAGCAGCATGCAGAAAAAGCCGAACAAGCTCGCTTTGTGGATCGTGGGCCTCGTCGTGGCGGCGCTGGTGCTGACCGACATGCTGCCGACGGTCGCGCAGGCACGTGAAGTCACGTTATTGGCGCCCGCGGTCATCCAGGTCGACGATGGCCGGGTGCTTGTCGCGCAGGCGGACGAGCCGGTGCAGAAGCCGAAGAAGAAGCGCAAGACACTGATGGACATGCTGTTCGGTGGCGACGAGCAGCAGGAAGAGCAGCCGGTGGTCGAGAAGCCGGTGGTGAAGGTGAAGCCAAAGAAGGCCGCCGACCTGCCGCCGGCCAAGCCGAAGATCGAGAAGGCGCCGGGGGCCACGCGGCTGGCGGTATTCGGCGACTCGATGGCGACCGATGTCGCCAAGGCGCTGGACCGCTTCTACGCTGAGGACCCGAACATCGCGATTCTCGACCAGAGTGTCGGCGATTCCGGCATCGTGCGGGCCGACTATTTCGACTGGCCCAAGACGATCGGCGAGAAGATCACCGAGAACGGCTTCGATATCGCGGTGGTCATCGTCGGCATAAACGACCGGCAGAAGATGGCGCTCAACGGGCAGAGTTACCCGTCGCTGACGCCCGAGTGGCTGGCGGAGTATTCGAGCCGCGTGTCGATGATCGTGCGGCAGCTGCGCGCTGCCAACAAGCCGACCGTGTGGGTGGGCCTGCCGCCGATGGAGGCGCCCAAGTTCGGGCAGACGATGATCCAGGTGAACGAGATCGATCGGCTCGCGGCCTTTGGCGGGGGGGCGGAGTTCCTCGACATTTTCGACAAGTTCGCCACCGAAGAGGGCAAGTACACGCGCAACGGCCCCGACCTCAACGGCAACAATGTGCGGATGCGCAAGGATGACGGCATCCACTTTTCCACCGCCGGTGCCGACAAGCTGGCCTTCTACCTCAGCCAGTCGCTGCGCAACTATTATCGCGGCGGCGGTACGGTGGGCGTGGCGGTGGCCGATCCGCTGCTCGGCACCGACGCGCAACTGATGGTGCGGCCGCCCTACCAGGGGCTGGGGCAGATGAAGCTGCTCGAGGTGGCGGGTGCGGTGATCTCGCTCACCCATGCACCGAAGCGGGCGGCTGAACTGGTGACGGCCTCGTCGGTGGTGGCGACGCCCGAGGACATGAACCCGGTGGGATTCGACCTGACGCAGCTGATCGACGCGCCGGTCGGTCGTGCGGATGCGTTCGGGGTGGGCGTGGCGCCGGTGCAGGTCGATGCGGTCGAGGCAAACGCAGGGCAGCAATAAGCGGCTTCACGCGGTGGCAGCGCCGGCGCGTCGCATCAGCCTCAGCAACTGCCACAGGTTGAGCCCGATGAAGAAGCCGTTCCAGGCGACGACATTCCAAAGGGGCACCGGCTGGCTGGCGAAATAGACGGCGAGACAGCAGGCGGCAACGAGCGTCAGCAGGCGCAACCGCAGCATGTCGCTGGTGAAATAGGCCACGACGTAGAAGACGTTGGCCGCGTTGATCAAGATGTCCATCATGGCTCCCTTGGGGCGCCCGGTTGCCCGGGCGCCGCATTCGTCATTCGCCGCCGAACTCGGCTTTGAAGGTCGAGAAGTCGATCTGGCTGCCGTGGATCACGGTGCTCCAATGGCGGACATAGGCCGCCTGAGCCACGGCCTCGGAGACCTCGGCGTCGCTGGCGCCTGCCGCCTTGGCCGACTTCGTCTCGAGCCAGACGCAGTATTGGCACGGGATCTGGGCGGCGACCGCGACGGCGATCAGCGACTTCACCTTGGGTTCAAGCGTGTTGCCCTCGCCCATCAGCAGGCCCTTGGTCATCTCCCAGGCGCCGGCGACAGCCGAAGGGGGATAGGCTTTGAAGTGGCTCGGAACGATGCCGAGGGTCGCCTCGATGTCCTGGTAGGCACGCTCAGCCGAGGTCGGCTCGGCGGCAAAGCCGGAAGAGGTGGCGAGGCTCACGGCTGCGGCGAGGGCGAGAAGCATACGGGTCTTGATCATGGTCGTTTCCTTTGGGGTTGGGCGGCAGACGCTGCCGATGGGCCGTGATCTAGCCGCCGCGATCCGAAGCTGATAGGCTGGTTTCCGACGAAAACGGTTCAAATCGGACTAGTTCATGCCTGCCCAACAACCAAAGCCGCTGCTGACGACGGTCGTCGCCACTCCCGAGACGGGCTCGGCGGGCATCTTCATCGTCATGGACCTGCTCGCCTCTGTGGGCATGCTGTGGGAGTTGCTGCATGGGGAGGAGCCGCAGGCGGCGCGCTTCCTGCCGCGGCTCGTCACCTTCGACGGCGAGCCCTACCGAGACCTGCACGGGGTGCAGATTTCGCCGCACGGCTCGTTCGCCGATTTTCCGAACCCGGACCTCGTCATCGTCCCGGAGCTGCTGCTAGACCCGCACAAGCCCGTGCCTAACTCGTTCGCGCCGGTCGGGGAGTGGCTGCGCGAGGTCTATAGCAGTGGTGCAATGGTCGCCTCGCTCTGCTCGGGCTCGATGCTGGTCGCGGCCTCCGGCCTGCTCGATGGCGAGGACGCAACCTCACACTGGGGCTATTGCGATGCCATCGCGCGGCGCCATCCGGCGGTGCGGATGCGCAAGGAACGGGTGCTGGTGCCGGCGGGGGAGGGGCATCGCCTCATCACCACCGGCGGCTTCTCATCCTGGCACGACCTGCTGCTCTACCTCGTCGGCCGCTTCGCCGGCACCGAGGAGGCGCGGCGGCTGGCCAAGTGCTTCCTGCTCGACTGGCATCTCGACGGGCAGCTGCCATTCGCGGCGCTGACCGTGGGGCGGAAGCACGACGATCCGTTGGTGGCAGTGGCGCAGATGTGGGCCGCCGACAACTATGCGGGCGCCAACCCCGTGGCGGTGATGGCTGGCGAGGCCGGCCTTGCCGAGCGCAGTTTCCTCAGGCGGTTCAAGAAGGCCACGGGCCAGTCGCCGATCGAGTACATACAGACGCTGCGGATCGAGGAGGCCAAGCAACTGCTCGAGACAAGCGAGATGGGGCTCGACGAGATCGGGGCAGAGATCGGCTACTCCGAGCCCTCGGCCTTCCGCCACGTGTTCCGCAAGCTGGTTGGCGAGACGCCGTCGGCCTACCGTCGGCGGCATGCAAAGACAGGGGCGATGGCCTGAAGCCAGCGGCTCATCGCAACAGTCGAGGGGCGAAAACGAAAGGGGCGCCGAGGCGCCCCTTGGTTCACTTGCTGCGGTGCCAGCTCAGCGCGGCAGGTCGGTCGTGCCCATCAGCCACTCGTCGATCGAGCGGGCGCACTGGCGGCCTTCGCGGATGGCCCAGACGACGAGCGACTGGCCGCGGCGCATGTCACCGCACGAGAAGAACTTCTCGCGGCTCGTCTGATACTTCACCGTGTCGGCCATGACGTTGGAGCGCTTGTCGACGGCGACGCCAGCTTCCTGGATCATTCCCTCCTGCACCGGGCCGAGGAAGCCCATGGCGAGTAGCACAAGGTCGGCCTTGAGCTGGAACTCGGTGCCCGGAATGGGCTGGAACTTCTCGTCGGCTCGGGCGCAGTTGAGCCCGATGACTTTGCCGTCCTTGCCCTCGAAGTTGAGCGAGGCGACGGCGAAATCGCGGGCCACGCCCTCTTCCTGGCTCGATGAGGTGCGGAGCTTCAGCGGGTAGTTCGGCCAGACCAGCGCCTTGTTCTCCTTTTCGGGAGGCATGGGCATGATCTCGATCTGGGTGACCGAGAGCGCGCCCTGGCGGTTGGAGGTGCCGATGCAGTCCGAGCCGGTATCGCCGCCACCCACCACCACCACGTGCTTACCGCCCGCGAGGATGGGGTTGACGTTCTGCAGCGGCTCCCCAGTGACGCGGCGGTTCTGCTGACCAAGGAACTCCATGGCGAAGTGCACGCCATGGAGCTCGCGGCCGGGGATCGGCAGGTCGCGCGGCTTCTCGGCGCCACCGGCCATGGCGACCGCGTCGTACTGGTTGGCGAGGTCATCGACGGTGATGTCCCTGCCGACATGCACGCCGGTGTGGAGCACCACGCCTTCGGCAACCATCTGCGCGACGCGGCGATCGATGATCTTCTTGTCGAGCTTGAAGTTCGGGATGCCGTAGCGCATCAGGCCGCCGATCTGCTGGGCCTTTTCATAGAGGTGCACTTCGTGGCCGGCGCGGGCGAGCTGCTGCGCAGCGGCCATGCCGGCCGGGCCCGAACCGACCACCGCAACCTTCCTGCCAGTCTTATCCGAATTGACCTGCGGGGTGATCCAGCCTTCCTCGAACCCCTTGTCGACGATCGCGCATTCGATCGACTTGATGTTCACTGGGGTGTCCTGAATGTTCAGCGTGCAGCTTGCCTCGCACGGGGCAGGGCAGATGCGGCCGGTGAACTCCGGGAAGTTGTTGGTGGAGTGAAGGTTCTTCAACGCCTTCAGCCAGTCGCCCTTGTAGACGAGGTCATTCCAGTCCGGGATCTGGTTGTTCACCGGGCAGCCGTTGTGACAGTACGGAATACCGCAATCCATGCAGCGCGCCGCCTGGTCGCGGGTGCCCTTGTCACCCAGCGGGAGCGTGAACTCGTTGTAGTTCTTCAGCCGCTCCTCGACCGGAAGGTAGTCCCGGTCGACGCGCTCGATTTCGAGGAAACCAGTGATCTTGCCCATTTTGTTCCTCCTTATTCCGCAGCCACGCGCTGGGCGGCTTCGCGAGCCTGCTCCATCTTGACGAGCGCCTTCTTGTATTCGGTCGGCATGACCTTCCTGAACTTGGGCAGGTATTCGTCCCAGTTGCTGAGGATGTGGTTGGCGCGCGACGAGCCGGTGAAGGTCTTGTGCCGCAGGATCAGCTGGTAAAGTCGCTCGGCGTCGCGACGCTGCAGGTCGTGCACGATCTCGACCACGCCGGCCGTCATCAGGTCGCCCGACTCATGGAACTCGCGGGTGCACAGCGCCTCTTCCTCGGGGATCGGCTCGAGCGTCACCATGCTCATGTTGCAGCGGCTCTCGAAGCTGTCGTCCTCGTCGAGCACGTAGGCGATGCCGCCCGACATGCCGGCGCCGAAGTTGCGGCCGGTCTTGCCCAGCACGACGACGACGCCGCCGGTCATGTACTCGCAGCCATGGTCGCCCGTGCCCTCGACCACCGCGATGGCGCCTGAGTTGCGGACGGCGAAGCGTTCGCCGGCGACGCCGCGGAAGTAGCACTCACCGGTGATGGCGCCGTAGAGCGCGGTATTGCCGATGATGATCGACTCCTCCGGTACGTAGCCACGCTTCTCCGGCGGCCGGACCACGAGGCGGGCGCCCGAGAGGCCCTTGCCGACGTAGTCGTTGGCCTCGCCGACGAGATCGATCGAGATGCCGCGCGCCGCCCAGGCGCCGAAGGCCTGCCCAGCCGTACCGGTGAGCGACACCGCGATGGTGTCGTCCGGCAGGCCGGCATGGCCGTAGCGCCTGGCCACCGCGCCGCCGAGCATGGCGCCGACCGAGCGGTCGGTGCTGGTGATGGTCTCGACGATCTTGACCGGCGTGCCGTGCTCGAGAGCGGGCATCGCCGCCTCGATCAGCCGGCGGTCGAGTACCTTGTCGATCGGGTGGTTCTGCACTTCAGTGTGCCTGATCGAGACGCCGTCGGCCGCGAACGGCTTGTGGAACAGCCGCGAGAAATCTAGCCCCGCAGCCTTCCAGTGGGCAACGGCTTCGGTCTTGTCCAGCATCTGCATCTGCCCGACCATCTCGTCGAAGCGGGTGTAGCCCAACTCGGCCATCAGCTCGCGCACTTCCTCGGCGACGAAGAAGAGGTAGTTGATGACGTGCTCGGGCTTGCCGGTGAAGCGGGCGCGCAACACCGGGTCCTGCGTGGCGACGCCGACCGGGCAGGTGTTGAGGTGGCACTTGCGCATCATGATGCAGCCGGCCGCGATCAGCGGCGCGGTGGCCATGCCGAACTCGTCAGCGCCGAGCAGGGCGCCGATCACCACGTCACGGCCGGTACGGATGCCGCCGTCGACCTGGACGGCGATACGGCCGCGCAGCTTGTTGCGCACCAGCGTCTGGTGGGTTTCGGCGAGGCCGATTTCCCACGGCGAGCCGGCATGCTTGAGCGAGGTGAGCGGGGAGGCGCCGGTGCCGCCTTCGTAGCCCGAGATGGTGACGTGATCGGCGCGCGCCTTGGCGACGCCGGCCGCAACCGTGCCGACGCCGACCTCGGAGACAAGCTTGACCGAGACGGCCCCTTCGGGGTTGACGTTCTTCAGGTCGAAGATCAGCTGGGCCAAGTCTTCGATCGAGTAGATGTCGTGGTGCGGCGGCGGCGAGATGAGGCCGACGCCCGGGGTCGAGTGACGCACCTTGGCGATAGTGTCGTTCACCTTGTCGCCGGGCAACTGGCCGCCTTCGCCGGGCTTGGCCCCCTGCGCCATCTTGATCTGCATCATGTCGGAGTTGACCAGGTATTCGGTGGTCACGCCGAAGCGGCCCGAGGCCACCTGCTTGATGGCCGAGCGCTTGGAATCGCCATTGGCCATGGGCACGAAGCGATCTGGTTCCTCCCCACCTTCACCGGTGTTCGACTTGCCGCCGATCCGGTTCATGGCGATGGCGAGCGTGGTGTGCGCCTCGAGCGAAATCGAGCCATAGGACATGGCGCCGGTCGAGAAGCGCTTGACGATCTCGACCGCCGGTTCGACGCTGTCGAGTGACACCGGCGCACGGCCATCCTCGTCGGCCTTCTTCAGGCGGAAGAGCGAACGGATGGTGACGTACTTATCCTCGACCTCGTTCACCTGGCGGGCGAAGTCGCGGTAGCGGTCGCGCGAGTTGCCGCGAGCGGCGTGCTGCAGGTTGGCGACCGTCTCCGAACGCCAGATATGCGCCTCGCCGCGCTGGCGGAAGGCATAGTCGCCGCCGACATCGAGCGCGTCCTCGTAAACCGGCGAATTGCCGAACGCGTCCTGGTGGCGGAGCATTGTTTCCTCGGCGATCTCCTTCATGCCCGCACCCTCGATGGTGGTGGCGGTGCCGGTGAAGTAGGTCGAGACGAAGTCGGTCGAGAGCCCGACGGCGTCGAAGATCTGGGCGCCGCAATAGGACTGATAGGTCGAGATGCCCATCTTGGCGGTGACCTTGAGGATGCCCTTACCGATCGCCTTGATGTAGCGATAGATCAGCTCGTGGTCATCGACCTCGGCCGGGAACTGGTCGCGCATGGCCACCAGCGTCTCGAACGCCAGGTAGGGGTTGATCGCCTCGGCGCCATAGCCCGCGAGAGCGCAGAAGTGGTGCACTTCGCGCGCTTCGCCGGTTTCGACGACGAGACCCACCGAGGTGCGGAGGCCCTTGCGGATCAGGTGATGGTGCACGCCGGCCGTGGCCAGCAGGGCGGGGATCGCCACCCGGTCGCGGCTCATGGCGCGGTCGGACAGGATAATGATGTTGTCGCCCGAGTGCACGGCGAGCTCGGCGTCCGAGAACAGCTGCTCGAGCGCGCGCTCCATGCCTTCGGCGCCTTCCGACACCGGATAGGTAATGTCCAGCGTCTTGGAACGGAACGGGTTGTCCTCCATGCCGCCGATGGCGCGGATCTTCTCGAGGTCTTCGTTCGACAGAATGGGCTGGCGGACTTCGAGGCGCTGGCGCTTGCCGCCGCCCGTCAGGTCGAGCACGTTCGGTCGCGGCCCGATGAACGAGACGAGGCTCATCACCAGCTCTTCGCGGATCGAGTCGATCGGCGGGTTCGTCACCTGGGCGAAGTTCTGCTTGAAGTAGGTATAAAGCAGCTTGGACTTGCTAGAGAGCGCCGAGATCGGCGTGTCCGTGCCCATCGAGCCCGTCGCTTCCTGGCCGGTTACAGCCATGGGCGGCAGGATCAGCTTCAGGTCTTCCTGGGTGTAGCCGAAGGCCTGCTGGCGATCGAGCAGCGGGATGTCCGAGGTCTTTGGCTCGAAGTGAACGGCCGGCAGGTCCTCGAGCACGATCTGGGTGCGCCCGAGCCACGTCTTGTAGGGGTGGGCGTTGGCCAGCTCGCGCTTGATTTCCTCGTCGGAGACGATGCGGCCCTGCTTCAGATCGATCAACAGCATCTTGCCCGGCTGCAGGCGCCACTTGGTCTTGATCTTCTCGGCCGGGATCGGCAGCACGCCAGCCTCCGAGGACATGATGACCTCGTCGTCCTCGGTGACGAAATAGCGGGCCGGACGCAGGCCGTTGCGGTCGAGCGTCGCGCCGATGTGGAGGCCGTCCGAAAAACACATCGCGGCCGGGCCGTCCCACGGCTCCATCAGCGCGGCGTGGTACTCGTAGAAGGCGCGGCGATCCTCATCCATCAGTGGGTTGCCGGCCCACGCCTCGGGAATGAGCATCATGGCGGCGTGCGGCATGGAGTAGCCGCCACGCATCAGGAACTCGAGCGCGTTGTCGAAGCAGGCAGTGTCCGACTGGCCGGGATAGGAAATCGGCCACAGCTTCTGGATATCGGCGCCGAACAGCGGCGACGACACGGAAGCCTGGCGGGCCGCCATCCAGTTGACGTTGCCGCGCACAGTGTTGATTTCGCCGTTGTGGCAGACGAACCGGTAAGGGTGCGCCAGCCGCCAGGACGGGAAGGTGTTGGTCGAGAAGCGCTGATGGACGAGCGCGAGCGCGGACTTGAAGTCCGGATCGTGCAGGTCGGCGAAATAGGCGCCCAGCTGCCACGACAGGAACATGCCCTTGTAGACCAGCGTGCGGCAGCTCATCGAGACGATATAGAAGTCGTTCGGCTTGCCTTCGAAGGCCGAGAAGATCTTGGCCGACATCACCTTGCGGATGACGTAGAGCTTGCGCTCGAAGGCCTCTTCGTCCTCGATGCCCTCGCCCTGGCCGATGATCACCTGGCGGTGGAAGGGCTCCGTGGCGACGATTTCGGGGTCCTTGGACAACGACGAGTTGTCGGACGGCACGTCGCGCCAGCCGACGACCGTCTGGCCCTCGTCTTCGATTACCTTGCTGACGACGCGCTCCATCTTGATCCGGAGGTCGGCGTCCTGCGGCATGAAGATGGCGCCGACGCGT
>Ga0209512_1003696_pt1 | contig 14200 bp, 11 predicted proteins | sample frozenSSSSmetaG_FD_184142 | JGI IMG/M metagenome (GOLD analysis project Ga0209512, IMG submission 184142) | Glacier valley bacterial and archeal communities from Borup Fiord, Nunavut, Canada, to study Microbial Dark Matter (Phase II) -... | ecosystem: Environmental > Aquatic > Freshwater > Ice >... | reverse complement strand
TGTTGAAGCATTTCGGCATCAAATCCCAGGATTAACTCTCTTCTGCGTTCCAGATCGAGATCAGGATTTCCGATACGGTTGGGATAAGTACGATAGTTGTTTCCTGATTGTTTGTAGTTTCCGATCCAACCGCCTGTATTGCTGTAATAGGTTCCGAATTTATCTGTATTTCCACCCCATGAGTCAAGATTCCAGCGATCCCTGTACGCAAATGGTGCCCTGAATGCATCAAGGGTCATCTCTCCAAATTCTCCCCGAACTTTCAGATAGTCGAGAAAAGGTATGTTTTTCATAAAGCTTTCTTCTGATACAATCCAGCTTGCACCGATAGAAGGAGAAATTGAATAGGTATGGCCGGGAGCCAATCCACTTGATCCTCCATAGTTGAATACTCCCTGGATGGTGTATTTATCATTGTAGGAATATAGTGCAGTTGCAATACCTGCCTGTTCGCGCTGAGGTTCTTCGAATCCGTTACGTTTAATGGATGACATCCGGTATGTTAATGCACCCATAAAATAGTTTGAACCAAATTTTTTATCGTAGCTAAGACTTTGATAAGCAGCATAATTTTGAAAATAAAAGTCATGCAATTTAGCTCGATCGGTTCGGTCAACTCCATCCCTATCCTTCGTCAATGAAGTGATTCCTAAAGCCGGGTCATAGGTTCTTGGATCGATCTTGTAAGCAGTATAGTTTTCAGCTTTACCAGCACGTATAAGGTTGTAGGTGTTAAAATCAATAAAGGTACGTGATTTTAATCCCGGGATGATGTTGTCCATGTTCCATTCGAACAATGAACTGATTGCACCACTTCGACCCGATTCGTTGTAGTATCCGTTCTTAACAAGGTTTCCTACCGGATTCGTTCCAAATGTTGGTGAGATGCCATACCAGGGTGATTTTAATGACGGATCATTGTTGACGTATATGGGAAATGCAATAGGAGGAATCGTCGAGATGTCATTCAATAATGAAGGCATCTCTGTTAATCCCAAAACTGTATTTGTGTTTATATCCTCGTTGGTAAAGTTCGAATTATATCCATAATTCGGCGAATCGCGTAAAGATATCCCTGCAGAGAAATTCAACTGAACCTTTAAAAATTGATTAATCCTGATATCAAGATTTGATCGTGCATTAATTCTCTGATAACCTGCCTTTGCACCCATATTAAAATTATCGCCTTCCCCGTTGTACCCAATATAGGCACTGTACTGCATAGCATCAGTTCCACCGGATGTTGACACGCTTGTACGGGTAAATCCGCGGGTTTGCTTGATGAGCATATCGGCGTAATTCACACTCGGATGGTTCATATCATACGGATCATTTTTGGCATAAGCAGCAATATCTTCATCACTATAAAAACCACTCGTAAATCCGCTGTTCTTTTTTGCAAGATTGTTTAAACGGGCATAGTCGGCACCAGATACCCATTCGGGTAAACGGTCGATGATACTTACTCCCTGTTCGAAATTGACGTTTAATACACGCTCATTCTTTTTGCCTCGCTTGGTTTTAATAAATACAATACCATTTGCGGCTGCCGGTCCATACATCGTCTTCGATACAATGTCGCGGACCAATGAGATTGATTCAATTTCACCCGGATCAAGCGGCATTTCAGTAATGTCCATGCGAACATCATCGATAATATACATCAGACTGCTGCCACGTGAGTAAAGTCCTATTTTTTCTTCAGCTCTGAATGATCCCAGCTTTTCCTCTGCACTCATGCCCGGTGAACCATCTTTCTCATAAACTTCCATTCCTGTTACTAAACCGGTCATTGCATTACGAATATCAGTTGAAGGGTACTTTTCGAGAACAGTACCGTCCAATACACTGGTGCTTCCGGTTAAATGTCGTTTTTTAATTGTCAGATACGGCAAGGGAACATCGTCAGAAGTTGTCATAAACAATTTTGACTTCACCAGCTTTATAGACTGATTCAGGATTAGCTCACTCACTAACAACACCTGTGGCTCGTATCCCGGTGAAGTAATTGTGACAAACTCTCTGTCTCCCTGAACAGTTAAACTTACTGTCCCCATCTGATCTGTTTCAGCATGTATCAAGCCTTCGCCGACTACAATTCCTGCCCGTGGAATAGCTTCACCATTTTCATCGGTTACTTTAACAGTTATGAGGACCGACTTTTGTTTCTTTACTTCAGTTTTATCCTGAGCCTGTAAGCTTACGGCAGGCAGAATCAACAGAAGCGCAAAGAAAATAATGCCGTACCTTAAATATAATTCTTTATTTAGTTTCATATAAACATTGTTTTGTTTTAATTCGGTCACACTTCCCATTTATAACTTCGTATTCCCAATGTTGGAACACTTATTTTAAGATGGTTCGTGCTAATTTTTAATGAATTACCAAATTGGATTAGGGGTAAAAGTGCGCATCTTGTAGTTGTTTTCCGTCGTGAACGGGAAGGTATACATCTCTTCTTTCCAGCTTGGCTGACGGTCGGAGGGCAAAGGAACTCTTGTGTATCTGAATCCTTTGGGATAAGTTGAAGAAACCCCGACTTTCTCAATATCCATACCATAAAGTACCTGGCTATATGCTGCAGGAGCATCCATCCAGCGACGAATATCGAAGAAATAATGCCCTTCGAAACACAATTCAATTATTCGCTCATTCTTTAACCGTTTCATAAATACATCAGCATTTAAACCTGTAGGCAAATTGGGCATTCCAACCCTCGTTCTAACAAGATTTAATGCCTGGGTTGCAGTAAGAGTGGCTCCAGGTGCTATTCCATTTTCTCCCCCATATCCCTTAGCTGCCGCTTCGGCATAATTCAGGTACAATTCTGCTACACGTATAATCGGATCGGTTAGATTATAACTGGTGGTTACTTTAGTATTTGAGTCGTAAATTGTTTTCCGCTGATAATAACCGGTTCGTGTAACGCCAAGATATGCAGCATAATTCAATAATTCACTGAAAACTTGTTTGCCATCCACCGTTTCGTAATAAATATTGGCCGGGTTATATCCTGCAACCTCGGTACTTTGATTGTAAATTACACCCCATGCAAACCGGGGATCTCTGTTCGAATACGGATCCTGCTCATTGTAATGACCAAGTGCCGCTGCAGCCTGCCGGTCTGCACCTGTGTTCAACGGTTCACCCCATTTGGTTTCAAACCTATCGACTAAATTCTGTGTTGGGTTCTCGCCTGACATTGCTGTTGCCTGCTGAGCAAAGATGCCGTTTGTCATTGATTGAATACTGGTTAAACCTACGCCAAAGTTTGTATTCAGATAAAAAGGCCACAATTGCTCATTGGTTCGTGGTACATTCATGAAATTGTTCTTATAAGCCTGTTTTAAATTACCGCCTGCATTTGGAGCAGTCTGCATGGCATATCCATAAAATTTAGAAGTGTCAATAGCTGACCAGCAAGCTTTCGCGGCATCCTGCCAATCAGCAACCCCGTTTTTATTGTTTTGAGGACTCGCGGCATAAAGCAATGCACGTGCTTTCATGCCAAGAGCGGCTACACCTGCAGGCCGGAACTGTTAGGTATTACTCAGCATTAGATCGGCGTCACGCCTCATGATTCCAGCTTTTCTGAAATAGACATAAGCAGTATCGAAATCCTGGGCTATTTTTTTACAGGTTTCATTTCTTGTTAACCGCGCCATATCAAATTCGTCACCAGGACTTAACACCTGAGTCAAATAGGGCATTGGTCCCCAAATCCGGAACAATGCAAAATGGGCATACGCACGAATAAAATGGGCTTGTCCTATCAGATCATCGACATCAACCTGTTGGGCATCCTGCAACATGTTAATATTCTTAAGCGTCATGTTGCATATCCTGATGGACTCAAACATGGAAGGCAAAATGGGAATGTTCTTCGAGGAAACGGGACCTGCCCATTTGTCGATTGTTCCACCCATTTGACCAGCTTTAATCGATTGCGCCTCATATTGACGCCCTCCGTCACTCATATCCGTCATTTCGTCCCAGGTATACTCCATTCGTGCAGCGAAATACAAAGGGTGTGCACATTTGATGTTGTAATCATAGGTTGTACCACTGACTACACGCTGACCTTCATAAACGGCATCGAAAAACTTTACGATGTTATCATATTTCGAAAACACAACTTCCGTAGTTAAACCTGCATCAGGAGCTTCATTCAAATAGCTCTCCAGACATGATGGGAAAATCACTGCAAGGATCCCGGCTAAGACTATTATTTTTAGGTATTTTTTCATCTTTTTCTATTTAATCGGGTTAAAAACCAACTTTTAATCCAAATTTCAAACTTGACATCTGCGGATAAAAACCTTGTGTAAAGTCTTTACGCTCCGGGTCTCCTTCAATTAAATTGGTTACTGTCCAAAGATTATTTCCTGTCACGTAGGTTGTCAGATTGGTTATTCCTATTGCCCTCTTCAGAAATTCGGGTCTGAAATTATACCCGATATAAACCTCCTTTAACCGGATTTAATCGGCCTTTCTCCATAGGCGGTCCTGAATGGCTGTTTCATATCCGCCGAAGTAGGAGGAACCTCCACCCCATACAAGATTGGGTAAATTAGCATCTCCTACAAAGTGCAGCGTTGAATGATTCGCGCCGGGATTGGTTGGTGTCCAGTAATCAAGTTGTGAAGCATGAATACGGTAGTTTCCATTCGGGAACTCAACTTCATAAGCCTGATTGAAGGCGACATATTTCCCCTGATTACCCTGAAAGTTAAAATTGAATTCAAAGTTCTTATAACTAAATCCTCCTCCCAGGGAATAAGTAATTGGAGGGTAAGACGATCCTTCGATCGGATAACGATCCAGAATCGACATTTTGCCGTCTGCATAATAGTCCAGAAATTTATAATCTCCAACATTTAAACTACCTACAGGGATTGGCGCTGAGCTCGTATGAATGTCGTCTATCGAAGTAAAATAACCTGAGCCGATCAGTTGAGCACCTGTAATCTGGGCTCCAAGCGGTTTTCCCTGCTCTTTGGCATATTCCGGTGCATATTTTGGATCATCCTTATATTCTATCCGGTTTTCATTAAATCCAAAAATTCCTTTAAGGTAAAAGCTAAAGTCTGTTGTTAATGTTTTCTTGTACTCAATATCGAGATCAAATCCATGTTTCTTCATTGATCCAAGGTTTTGATCTTTAAAACCATTTCCTACCATCATTGGAATTCGTGGCTGAAGCAACATATTTGTACGATATTCATCGAAGAAATCGATGTTAATCGTAAGATCGTTTTTCAGAAAACCAATCTCCAGTCCGATATCTTTTTTACGTGCTTCTTCCCACTGTGCAACAGAATTTGCAGCAGGATCTTCTTTGATATATCCGCGGGGATCGGTATAATAGTTACTCATAAATAACCACCGTGCGGAAGCATTATCACTTCCTACTTTTCCGTCGGAATAACGTACTTTCAATTTACTGATAAATGGAACCGCTTGTTTAAAGAATTGCTCTTCCGATATTACCCATCCAAATGCTCCCGAAGGGAAAAATCCGAATTTCTTTCCTGGTGCAAAGCGTTCCGATCCGGTGTATCCGATATTTACCTCTATTAAATATTTATGGGAATAGTCGTATGTTACTCTTCCAACAAGGGCTTCGTTCTTAAAAGCAAATTGCGTCTCATACTCCTTCTTCTGACGATTAAATAATGCAAGGGCTGTGAAGTTGTGATTGCCAAATTTGGCATCATAATTCAGCGAACCTTCATAATACAGATCGCGATATTCCTGGTATTAAAGTTGTTTGAATTTTTTATTTGGAAATACAATCTGCGATTCTCCGGACATTCATCAACCCAAGCCATCAACCTACGCATATCATCGGTATTCAGCTCTTCACTTACTTCCATTGCAATCAATCGGGCAATTTCGTCGAAATGTTGAATATCGTACATTTTTTACAGATAGTTAATCTTAGTTGTATTGGTAGAGCACGTAAATGACAATAACGGGTGACAAAACTTTAATTTTTTTTTGTAGTTAATTAGACTTCTTTGAATACAGAAATGTGAAAAGCACAAAAACATTTTCCTTTAATTCTTCACGCATTGACTTAAAGGCTCGTAATTTTATAGTTTTTACAGTATTGATGGTGACGTTGAGTTGTTTGGCAATCTCCAGATTCGTCAGTCCGTCAAGAGACAATTCAATCACCCTTTGACCCTGAGGAGGCAGATTCCTTATTGCTTCATAAATCGTCTGATAGGTTTCCTCTTCGATCAGATTATCTCTGAAAAAGCCATCGGAACCAAGTTGTTCAAAGTTGATGCTTTTCCGTTGTTTCTGATCACGTAAATAGTTAAGACTCCTGTTTTTTACGTATTTAAAGAGGTATGATTTGCCAGAAGGAATTGAATGAAAATCCTTTCTTAAATTCCATAGTGACAGAAAAGCATCCTGAGCAATATCATGAGAAGCATCCGGATCTTTTAGGTATTTGTTGGTAAACAGGCACAATGAAGGGTAGAAGCTTTCAAAAAACTGTTTAAAAGCATCTGCGTTCCCCATCTTAATATCAAGTATTAATTGGTCCGAATCCATCATTTTTAAGGCAATTTTCTCCATGGCAATTTTATTAAACACCATAAATTAAAAAAGAAAAGACCGGAGGAATGATAAACAGGATTGATATTAAAGAAAAGCAGATACCAGGCTTCTCATATTCAACATTGTATTTGGTTAGTTCAGTTTGAGTTTTCCATCCGATTCTATGATAGCAAACTTGCACACAAATGAGCACAAATGCAAGGGCAGATGTAAAAGAAATGATCATGCAATAAAAATATATTTACAGAATGTGTTACCTATCTGTTATACAGCATTAAAGCAAATAACGTAAAAGACAGGTTTACACTTGAAATATATTTTTACTTTTCCATTCGTAAGGATGCGCGATTCTGGATATTTTCCATTGATTGGGAGTTATTCAGAATTGATCACCAAACTTCGGTTCGGAAGAATGCTTCAGGATATACAAATTGAAAAGTAATATACTGAAAGTAAAAGGTTTTTAGCTCATAATGTGCAGATTGAAAGGATCTGAATCCGCAAACTTTTGGATATTAAAATTAATTGATGTTACAAACAAATATCAGCTATTTATTAAGAACTATTTTTTATATTTGAACACGATACCAAACTAGTTAAGAATCAATCGCATTACAGCAGACCAACGATCGCATCAATATATTCTGACATCTTAATATTAAGGAGGACGAAAAATGATTACCAAAGATGAAGTTTGCAATGTTCATGCAATGACCGAAGAGGCTAAATACAACCTTCTGAAAGAAGTAATTACCGACTACGACCGAAAAGAGAGCAACCTGATTCAGATTTTGCACATGGCTCAAGCCATATTTGGCTATGTTCCGGCAGAAGTGCAGCATTTTATCGCTGATCAGATGGAACTCTCCTTGTCGAAGGTTAACAGCGTATTAACCTTTTATTCCTTTTTCTCAACACAACCAAAAGGCAAATACACCGTATCAATTTGCCTTGGAACCGCCTGCTATGTGCGTGGGGGCAAGGAGGTTCTGAACAAACTAAAATCGGTGCTGGGCATCGATGTAGGGGCCACAACCGATGACAAAATCTTCTCGCTTAGCGTCATGCGCTGTATCGGTGCATGTGGATTAGCGCCCGCAATGACGATTAACAACAAAGTCTACAAACAAGTGAATCCCAATAAAATTCCGCGGATTCTCGGCATGTTGAAATAGGGTTTACAGCCCTTCCTCTCAAAATCCATCCAATTCAATCATCGGTTGACCTTACATATTTTACGCTAAAATGCCATGAAAATTAATAGCATCAATGATCTCGAAGCGATCAGGAACGATTCTCTGGCTCAGGAGAAAGAATTTCAGTACACCGCTCATATTTGCTATGCCGCCGGTTGTATTTCATCTGACTGTAAAGATTTTAAAGAGGCCTTCGTCCGGGCCCTTGAGCATGAAAACCTTCAGTCAAAAGTCAAAATAAAATTGACAGGGTGTATGGGTGCTTGTACCCTGGGACCCACCTTAATTATGAACCCAGGCAGCATCCTCTATTGCAATGTTAATCCAGCCAGTGCAGTCACAATCGTGAATCAGCACATTAGAAAAGGCAAAATCGCCGAAAAATTTTGCTACAAAGATCCCGACACAGGTGAGATCATTCCAAATTTGCACAACATCCCATTTTTCAAACATCAGAAAAAAATCGTTCTTCAGAACTGTGGTGTCATCGACTACGCCTCCGTCCATGAATATATTGCGCATGACGGTTATTTTGCGCTGGGCAAAGTGCTCAGTTCGATGACGGCCCTTGAGGTGATCGACGAAATAAAGAAATCGGGATTGCGCGGCCGTGGCGGCGGCGGCTTCTCTACAGGTTTCAAATGGGCGATGGCCAATGCAGCAAAAGAGAATCAGAAATACATCATCTGCAATGCCGACGAGGGTGACCCCGGCGCCTTTATGGATCGGAGTTTGCTCGAAGGCGACTCACACACAGTGATCGAAGGAATGCTGATTGGCGGTTATGCGATCGGAGCCTCGAAAGGGATCGTTTATATCAGGGCTGAATATCCGATTGCAGTTGAGAGGTTGACCATGGCGATCAAAGCAGCCAGGGAACAGGGACTTTTGGGCGAAAATATCCTGGGTAGTGATTTTAGTTTTGATATTGACATCAGGATCGGTGCAGGCGCATTTGTCTGCGGCGAAGAGACTGCACTGATGAATTCTGTTGAAGGAAGAAGAGGTGAACCCCGGCAGAAACCTCCTTTCCCGGTGCAAAGTGGCTTGTTCAGAAAACCAACCGTGATCAATAATGTCGAAACCTTCGGCAATATCGCCCCGATCATCTTAAAAGGGGGTGACTGGTTCGCCTCCATCGGAACAGAGAAAAGCAAAGGAACCAAAGTATTTGCCCTCGCGGGCGATATCGTCCACAAAGGATTGATTGAAGTACCGATGGGAATCACGCTGGGCGAAATCATTTACGATGTCGGTGGTGGAATTCCCAAAGGAAAGACTTTTAAAGTAGCGCAGACAGGTGGTCCTTCCGGTGGCTGTCTCACCCCAGGTCACCTCAACGTCGCGATTGACTATGATTCACTGATTCAGCACGGCGCGATCATGGGATCGGGTGGTTTAATCTGTGCCGATGAAGATACCTGCATGGTCGATATGGCCCGCTTTTTCATGGATTTTGTCCAGGACGAGTCGTGTGGCAAATGCATTCCATGTCGTATCGGGACAAAACGAATGCTCGAAATTCTCGAACGAATTACAGTAGGAGAAGGAAAAGAAGGTGATGTTGACTTACTCGTGGAATTAGGAAATTCTATCAAAGAATCAGCGATTTGTGGTTTAGGTCAAACAGCCCCGAACCCGGTTCTGAGCACCATCAAATACTTCAGACATGAATATGATGAGCACATCCGGCATAAATACTGTCGTGCTGGCGTTTGCAGCAACCTGTTTATCTCTCCGTGTCAGAATGCCTGTCCTGCAGGGGTGAATGTTCCCGGATACATATCCCTGATTGCTGCCGGACGCGTGCGCGATGCGTACAACCTGATCCGCCAGGAGAATCCGTTCCCATCCATTTGTGGCCGTGTTTGTACCCATCCTTGCGAAAGCAAATGTCGCCGGGCGCAGATCGACGAACCAATCGCAATTGCAGATCTGAAGCGGTATGCAGCTGATTATGTGTTGAATTCAGGGGAGCCATTTATGAGTTTGATCTTCCAGAAAAACGGGAAGTCCGTTGGAATTATCGGAGCTGGTCCTTCGGGATTAACGTGCGGTTATTATTTGGCACGTCTTGGCTATACGGTTGATATATATGAGGAGAAAAGTGTTGCGGGTGGGATTCTGGCTTACGGAATACCCGAATACCGGCTTCCAAAGGAGGAGTTGAGCAAAGAGATTGACTCAATTACGAGGGCGGGAATTAATATCATCTATAATTCAAAGATTGGGTCGGATATCACATTCAATGAATTAAAGGCAAAATACAATGCAGTCTACATTGCCACAGGAACCCAGCTATCGCGGAAAATAGGAATCAAAGGGGAAGAGAAAACGGGCGTTTATCACGGGCTTGATTTCCTTCGGGATATTAATCTGAAAAAAGATGTAGAAGTAAAGGGAATCGTTGCTGTAATTGGAGGTGGAAGCACTGCAATTGATGCAGCAAGATCGGCTCTTCGCCTTGGAGCTCAAAAGGTGCACCTGCTTTATCGCAGAACCAAAGAAGAGATGCCTGCAGATAAAAGGGAAATTAATGATGCCATTGAAGAGGGTGTTATTCTGCATGAACTGGTTGCTCCCGTTCGCTTTATCGGAAACGGTGCCATCACCCATATTGAGTGTATTAAAATGAAACCCGGCAGTTTCGGGAAAGATGGAAGGCGCGTACCAATGATTGTACCGGATTCCAACTTTATGATGGAGATCAACCTCGCAATTCCCGCAGTGAGTCAGTATTCTGATTTTCCGTTTATCACAAAAGCCGATGTGGGGATTACTGATTGGGGAACATTTATTGTCGACCCCGATACACAGATGACAACGCAACCTGGAATTTTTGCAGGAGGAGATGTCGCCCGCGGCTCGGATGTTGTAATCACGGCTATTGCTGATGGAAAGAATGCTGCAAAATCGATCGACAAGTACCTCGGAGGGAAAGGTAAATTAAATACGGGCGAACCGATCGAACTTCCGGCCAGAGGACCAGAGGAGGGAAACTCGGTTGAACATGAGCGGCTTCAAATGCGATACCTCGACCTCGAAGAGCGAAAAGGAAACTTTAATGAGGTTCCGTTAGGTTTTCATAAACTCAATGCCATTGCCGAAGCGATGAGGTGTTTACAATGCTCAAGACATTAATCTGCCTAAATTAAATTTGCTATGATAAATCTTACCATCAATAATAAAGCGATTCAGGTCGAAGAAGGGACGACTATTTTTGAAGCGGCCAAACATCACAATATCTTGATCCCACACTTTTGCTACATGGAGAACGTCCACCAGATTGGTTCTTGCCGGATTTGCGTGGTTGAAGTGGAAGGGGGGAAAACCCTGATGGCTTCATGCGTCACCGAGGTGAAGGAGGGGATGGTTGTCCATACCAACTCCGAACGTGTTCGTAATGTACGGAAGGTGATTTACGAGTTGATGTTATCGGATCATCCCAAAGAGTGTCTTCGCTGCTGGCGAAATCAAAACTGCGAATTACAGGACCTCGGAAATCTGATTCAAATCAAGGAATTCAGGTACGAAGGTGCCAAATCAAAAGATATTATAGACAGTTCGAGTCCGTCTATTGTCCGCGACAGTTCAAAATGTATTCTTTGCCGCCGTTGTGTTACCGTCTGCAACGATATACAGGGCGTTGCATTGATGAATCCGCACCATCGCGGTTTCTCCACCTTTATCGGTCCATCGGAGGACGAGCTTTTAGGAGAATCGGTTTGTACCAATTGCGGCCAATGCGTGCTGGTATGCCCGGTTGGAGCGTTAAAAGAGAAAGATTCGACCTCAACAGTTTGGGAGGCGTTATATGACAAGTCAAAAACTGTCATTGTTCAGACCGCGCCTGCCGTACGTGCGGCTCTTGGGGAACTGTTTGGTTATGATCCGGGCACATTGGTCACCGGGAAAATGGCTGCTGCTTTGCATGAACTGGGCTTTAATTACGTATTTGACACCAATTTTGCGGCCGATCTAACAATCATGGAAGAGGGTTCCGAATTTCTCGAAAGGGTGAAAAATGCTTTAACTACATCTGCCACTGATGGTGTGTTGCCGATGATTACAAGTTGTAGTCCGGGCTGGATAAAATTTATGGAACACCAGTATCCTGGTCAGTTAGCCCATCTTTCGAGTTGCAAATCACCACATATGATGCTGGGTGCCCTTTCAAAATCATACTTTGCGGAGAAACTGAATATTGATCCCGCAAGTATTTTTGTGGTCTCGGTAATGCCATGCACTGCCAAGAAATTCGAAATTTTACGTCCTGAGATGTATAATAACGGACATGCCAATGTTGATGCTGTAATTACTACACGCGAACTCGGACGGATGATTAAAGATGGAGGAATTGATTTCCGGAACTTGCCCGATGGTGAATTTGACAGTCCTTTGGGTCTATCTTCAGGCGCGGCCGATATCTTCGGAACGACTGGCGGCGTGATGGAAGCAGCCTTACGAACAGTTTATGAATTGGTTACAGGGCGTGAACTTCCAACAGGCAATCTTCACATTATGCCGCTCGAAGGATTGGACAGAATTAAAACAGCAGATGTTAAAATAGAAAATCCTTTGGAAGCATTCAGCTTTTTGGATGGTGTCACAGTTAAAGTTGCCGTTACAAGCGGATTAAAGGGAGCAGCTATTCTGCTTGACGAGATAAAAAAAGGGACAAGTCCTTACCACTTTATCGAAATAATGGGTTGCCCGGGTGGCTGTATCAGTGGTGGCGGACAACCCCGGCCAGTGAACGATGCCATACGAACAAAACGACTTGAAGCTATTTATCGTGAGGACGAAGGGAAAGAAATTCGGAAATCACATGAAAATAAGGATGTAATGATGTTGTATCGCGATTACTTTGGAACTCCGCTTGGCCACAAATCGCATGAATTGCTACATACTAGTTATACAAAACGAAGTAAGAATTGAGGTGAAATAAGATTCGCGGGAAACAATCTTATGGTTGAGTTTGGGGTATTCGACGATAAACGCTGTTTCTAAAAAAACTTTCGGTTATCTGCAAAATCCTTTGGCTTTGATTGTTTTATATCTCGCTTAGTTTTTGTGGATTTTGCCTGCAATCGAAAACGTTTATAATTTCAATTCTATTTTTATCTTGATTTACCCAATAAAGGAGTTTGTAGTTTTTGTAAAGCAAATTCCTGTATTCTATCAGCTAATAACAACTCTTTTTGTCCGACGAAAGGGTTATTCCCTAATTCCATTGATTTTTCAATTATACCATCAATTAAATTTCGGGCTACTCTAAAACTCGCTCTTTCACTCTAATACGAAAAAATATCTTCGAGTTTATCCTCTGCAAATTGAGTCCAATAAACTGTTAACGCCATTTTTGTGCTTTTTTCTTTAAATCCAGAGCCGAAGTAATCCGTCCATTTTCAGAATCAAACAATGCCTGGTCAATTTCACTGTTAAATTGCTCCAAGCTCATTGGCGTTAATTTTTTCTCAAACAACTCGCTTTTTTTCATTTTGAGCAAATTCTCGAGTCCACTAATAATTTCTTCATTTTGTAATCTAAGAAATTCCTGGACAAATGTTATTTTTCTATTCTTTAAGTCCATACTTTTTTTCGTAAAGTTATAAATTTTCTTAAAAAATATTTTTGGCATTAAGTTTAAACCGAAAATTATAATTGGCTTTTATGGAACATCTCTTGTCGATTTCCTCATTTACATTGCTTAAAAACATCGTACCCATATCTGATAATCATGATCGTAACAATGATCAGGAAGAAAACGCGTATAAAACCGTTCCCTCTTTTGAGAGCCATCTTACTTCCGATTACACTTCCTGCGATATTAAAAACGGCCATTAAAATCGCGATCCCAATGATGTAGTTTCCCTGACGGATGAAAACGATTAATGCGGATATATTCGTCATGCAATTCACAATTTTTGCATAAGCCGATGCCTGTACAAATTCGAACCCAAGTATAACCACAAATGCCAGCACGAAGAAACTTCCGGTTCCGGGACCAAAAAAACCGTCATAGAATCCGATAATCAATCCAATTACTGCTCCGAATAACATTTGCCGCATCAATGAAAGTTGTTTCGTTTCAACTTTCCCAAGATCTTTCTTGATAAAAGTGTAGATCGCAATCGCGATTAAGATGATAAGGATGATTGGTTTCAGCGTTGCCGGATTGATAATACTTACGATTTTTGCACCAGAATAGGAGGCAATAAACGATGCGACAGATATCACAATCAGCAGTTTCACATTGAACCGGATGCGTTTTGCATATTGAAATGCAGCCATCGATGTTCCCGAAAGAGCAGCAATTTTATTCGTTCCAAAGATTGTGGGTAATGGAGCATTTGGTAACGTAACAAGCAACGCCGGAAGTTGGATAAGTCCCCCGCCGCCCACAACAGCGTCGATAAATCCTGCCATAA